>Ga0098036_1000449_pt1 | contig 18385 bp, 22 predicted proteins | sample 4_EtaG_FD_77064 | JGI IMG/M metagenome (GOLD analysis project Ga0098036, IMG submission 77064) | Marine viral communities from the Subarctic Pacific Ocean - 4_ETSP_OMZ_AT15127 metaG | ecosystem: Environmental > Aquatic > Marine > Oceanic | place: Pacific Ocean | collected 2015-01-07 | reverse complement strand
CTGGGTTATCAAACATCGGCCTGAGATACTGTGCCACTCAAGAAATTCGGTGAGGATCAGGGACCAAGCGTAATAAATACAGCTAAAGAACTTGAGACGACAAATGTACCCGCTCTGCGGTTGGGAGTAGTCCCGTAAATTATTTTGTTAAACTGATCCAATATATTTTTTTTAAATTTCTAGCGTGCTTCTTACGCGAATATTCTCAAGAAACATAATTTTAGTGTCTTCTGGGGTAGGTAAGATCTTCGGTAAAAGAACATCTCACAAAAAATCTCCTTATAAAGGGGAAAAGTTAATAATTTATGGGGGAAGTTCGGATACAATATAAATGTTTCCCCCTTTACCTTTATTAGGACTTCACAATGAGAGCGATCACATATATGGCTAAGATCGTAGATAAACGATGGGGGAGAGAGATATGGTTCGCCAATAATGAAGAAAAGGATTATTGCGGGAAGATCTTGGAAATAGATCCCGATAATCAGTTAAGCTTGCACTTTCATATGATAAAAGAAGAACACCTTTATAATATGAAGGGGGATTGTCTAATTACGTTTTTAACACAAAAAGGGGATGAAGTCAAGTTAGAATTACAGGAAGGTGAGAGCTTTCACATAGAACCTGGAGTTGTACATAGATTTTCAACAAAAGGTGGATGTACTCTTCTGGAAGCTAGTACTTTTCATAGAGATAGTGATAGTTACAGGGTCGCTAAATGATTGAATTTTCTATAATACTAGTTTCACGCTCAAGACCATCAATGCTTTTTGATTTGTATGATTCGTTAGATAAAACTTGTGGACTACCTCATGAATTGATAGTGGGTATGGATCTAGATGATAAAACAGGTGGTGATTACAATGATCTTTTTGATAAAGCAGATAATGTTTCTCTAGTTTACACTAAGAGATACAAAAACCTTCATACGAAAATGAACAATTTGTTCTCACTGACTAAAGGTAAATATATATTTGTGCTAAATGATGATTGTCTACTTACAAACAATAATTGGGATGTGATGGCAAAGGAGAGACTAGATTCTTTTGGGGGTGTTGTGTATGGGCGTACCTATGATGATAGTATAGATAGGGTAGATTCGTCTTACTCGGCATTCCCTATAGTCTCTAGACTAGCTGTGCAAAAATTAGGCTTTGTGATGGATGAAACTTTTGGAAATCATGGTTCTGACGTTATTACCTATCGTATATATAACAATGCAGAACTTGTTGTTGACCTTCCAGAAGTTAAAGTTAGTCATCTTTTTCATAACTCACAGTCGGCCCTTATGCAAAGAAATAATGATAGCACAGCAAAAGACATGATTAGTAGAACATTTTCTGATTCCAAATTTAGTGTACAAAATTTATTTAATCATCCAGTTACAGAAATGTCAATGAGACTTAGGAAATGAATACAAAAAATAAATTAGTTTCAATAATTATGCCTGTACGAGGCAGAATTAGTAAGTTAAAAAACTGTGCTGAGTCTATTGCAGAAACTGTTGATGATTTTTCTAGGGTTGAGGTTATTCTAATCACCGACCTTGATGATAATGAAACTTCAGGATTTATAGATAGTACGGTAGTAAAGATATTGCCAGATTTGAGACATCTGAGAGTTCCAAGATCAGATAACTTCATTAGAGATTACCATAATTATGGAATATCACAATCAAATGGAAAATTGATATGGGGATTAGCTGATGATAATATTATATTAACAAAGGGTTGGGACACTTTTTTGAATGATTTTTATGAAGATAAAATAGCTACAACAAATAAAGGTTTAGCATATGTAATAGTTGGTGGAGAGCATATAAACTCCAATCCATTCCAAGGTGATATATCAAAATTTTGTACTTTTCCCATGCTAACATCAAAGACTAAAGATGTAAATGGTGAAATACTAATTTCAGCGCATCATTCTTGGGGGTCTGATAGAAGCCTAGCTCTTGTGTATAAAGAGCTAAAGGAAAAAGGCTATGATTTAATTCATGATCTTTCGGATGATATAAAAATTAAGCATATCTCAATTCATACTGGAACCGACGTAAGGGATGAAGCCTATTATAGGATGGAGAGAGCAGCAGCTAAAACGAATTACAGCGAAGTTCAAAGGTCAGAGTATAACATGTATATGAATATTTTAAATTTTCTTCGGGATGCTTCTAGTGAATAAACTGGCTATCGTTTTTAACACATGTGGAATTTCCGGTAGGGAAGCTGTTCAGCAATATGTGAATGGAATAAACTCTATCATCGATCAAGATATTGAGGGTTGTGAAATAATTATTTCATCTTGCCTGAATTCACCTGAAGCAATATCTTATGTACAAGATAACATCAGTAGAAAAGTTACATTTAATCTCATAAAAGAAAAGCTTCCTGTTAATGTAACTTTTAATCATTCATGCTTGGTGGCTAGAGAGCTTTTTGGAGAGTTTGGCGGTTATCTGTATATTGATTCAGGTATAACACTAAGAACAAATAAAGATATATCAATCCTTTATGATCTGTTGCAAAAGGGTAGGCATGCACTGGTCGCCGCCCAAACAGACACTGATGGCGGTTATGACAGATGGTTTGGCGTTGATAAGATGCTTACAGATAGTGATTTTGAAATACCAATAGGAAAGACGATTAACCTACACTGTCAAATTTTCTCAAAAGATATTTTAGATTATTACGGTTATCTTTTTCCCGATATCTATGCTTCCTTTTGTTCAGAATCTGTATTTACATTTCTATGCTCTGCTATTGGTAAAACATTTGTATTATCAAAAGATGTCATGGTATCTCACATTCATTCTATGGACGGTCCTAGTTCTGGATTTGATCCACGAGAGTGGATGATGAATGGCGGTATAACTTATGAACATCCATTCTTGGTTGACTCTGTAGTCAGAATAGCTAAAGAGGGGCATGAGTTTGGTTTTGGCTATGAGGAAGTTCAAGATCTAGTTGTTCATAAACCGGAAAAATATGACGGTCTCATTTGTAATGACCCAAGATTAAAAGATTTTATTAGAGATAATCAATTTGTTGGCAACATGGGCTTATTGGATTACAGCCAAATCGATCATGAGGTACTACAGTGAAATTAAACTTAGGGTGCTATGACAAACAACTACCTGGCTTTGTCAATGTGGATATAAGAGAAGATGCAAATCCTGATGTTGTAGATGATGCATTTAAGCTCAAAACTTTTAAAGAAGAGACCGTTGAATTAATATATTCTTCGCATATGTTAGAGCATTTGTCCTATAAAGATTGTAAAGAAGCACTTAGAAGATGGTATAAAGTTTTACTTCCTGGCGGCGTGCTGAGACTAGCTGTTCCTGATTTTGACGCTCTATGTCGTAGGTATGTTTACACAGGAAAAATTGATGAGGTCTTACACAGTGTCTGCGGATCTCAAAAGCATGATTTTGATTTTCATATGAATATATTCAATAAAGAAAGACTGTCTGATCTATTATTGTCTGCCGGTTTTTCTGGAGTAAGAAATTGGAATTGGTGGGAGACACCACCTCATAATTATTGTGATGATTTTTCCCAGTCTTATCTACCAAGCAATTCTCCTGACATTGCTTTATCTCATGGTAGATTAATAAAAAATGGTGGACAATTAGTATCTTTAAACTTAGAAGCTGTTAAATGAAACTATCTGTTTTTATGCCAACTATACGTACCCATTTGTTAGAAAAATGGTATGAATCATTAGAGAAATCTTGTTCAAGGCATGATTTTGAAGTTATATTGTGTGGCCCATTTGATATACCGGAATCCCTAAAACTAAAAGATAATATCACCTTCATTAAGAGTTTCGCTTCGCCTACCGTATGCGCACAACTATGCTTAATTCAAGCTAAAGGCGACTATCTATATCATACTGTAGATGATGCCCTGTTCTATCCAGAAACAATATCGGATGAGTTGGATAGAATTGATTCAGACACTATAGTGGCTATGAGATACAGAGAAGGTGGCAATTATGAAGGCGAATTATTTTCTGATAACTATTGGTACTGTAGCACAGCTTATGGCGGATACCCTAATATAGATGACAACTGGGGACATTGCGTGCATTTTCTTTTAAGTCGAGAAAAACTGTTAAAATCTGGCGGCTTTAATTGTAAATATCATTATCTTAATCACGCGACACATTGTTTATTGTTTAGATTGCAGAAGCACATGGGTATGGGGTATAGATTATCTAAATCTGAGATAACAACATGTTCCCATCAACCGGGAACGTCTGGAGATCATGCGAGCATACACCACGCACAGATAGACCATGATGCTCCTCTATTTTTTAATTCTTGGTTCCATAAAGTTGAGCCACTACTGGTAGATATCAATAACTGGAAAGACCAACCAAATATTTGGTCAAGTAGATTTAGTGGAAAAGAACGCAGCTATGAGGAAATGTACAAATGAAAATAGGTATAGTAGGTTTAGGTGTTGTAGGAGAGGCATGTAAGTTTGGTTTTGAGAAGAACGGACATGTTGTACGACCTTACGACCCGAAAAAGGGATATAGTGATCTTTCTTCTTTAAAAGATACAGAGATTGTTTACATCTGCGTTCCTACACCCATGAACGATGATGGCTCATGTGATATCTCAATTGTCGAACAGACCGTACAAACACTGTGTGATATTTCTTACTATGGCATCGTGGCAATAAAATCTACAGTGCCCCCTGGCACCACTAAGAATTTTGATTGTCCAATGTTTAGAGAAATTATATTTGTTCCTGAGTTCCTTCGTGAAAGGTGTGCTATTACCGATTTTGTGGAGTTAAACAGAGTGCTTGTAGTCGGATGTAAGGATGATGATGTATATGAGTTAGTTAAAGATTGTCACGGAGATTTTCCTCATGAGTCTATCAAGGTAACTCCAACTCAGGCAGAACTTATTAAGTACTACCATAATTGTTTCGGTGCTTTACGTGTTACAGTTGCAAATGAGTTTTATGAATTATGTACTTCTTTGGGTGAAGAGTATGTGCCCGTAAAGAGAGGTTTATTAAAATCAGGGGATATCCCTGATCAATACTTTGATGTAAACTCTAATGTAAGAGGTTGGAGTTCCATATGTTGGAATAAGGATCTTCCTGCACTGCTAAGTTTAGCTGATAGCTTAAATGTAAATATGCCAATCATGAAACAGACACTGGAAGCCAACAATCTGTACAAGTCAACGCCTTTTAAAGGGACTAGGGAGAACTATTGAACATCTTACTAACAGGATCACAAGGCTTTATTGGTAGTTATCTTTGCCAAGAACTACTAAATAGAGGTCACAATGTAATTGGTCTAGATAACTATTCTAAGTATGGTAAAGTTTCTAGACCTCATGACGACTCTGATAACTTTTCTTTTTACGAGCAAGATATAACTAAATCTTTACAAATTGAAAATTTCGATTCTGTCGATGTTATAATTGCTGGTGCCGCTATGATTGGCGGCATTTCTTATTTTCATAAGTATGCTTATGATCTTTTATCCACAAATGAAAGAATCATGGCTAATACTTTTGATTTAGCTATTAAACTCTACAAGGAACACAATTTAAAGAAAATTGTTGTATTGTCCAGTAGTATGGTATTTGAGAATACAAGTTTATACCCGACCCCCGAACATGAAGTTAGAAATTGCAAACCTCCTAGTTCAACATATGGTTTTCAAAAATTGGCATGTGAATATTTTTGTCAAGGTGCAAACGAACAATATGGTCTGCCGTATAATATCATTAGACCTTTTAATTGTGTTGGTGTTGGGGAAGATGAATCTATTAAAGAAGAAAAGATCTTAATTGGAAACCATAAAATGATGATGTCACATGTATTGCCTGATCTAATACATAGAGCAATCAATTCTAAGTCTAATGACTTATGTTCTATACTGGGTGATGGCAGTCAAGTAAGACACTATACTAATGGCAAAGATATTGCTCGTGGAATTCGCTACGTGGTGGAGCATGATAATAGTATTATAAATGAAGATTTCAATATCTCATCAGATAGGGCAACTAGTGTAACTGAGTTAGCCACTTTGATATGGAATGAGGTTCATGGTTGCGACCCAGTTTTTAAACAACATAAGCCTTATGATTATGATGTGCAATTGAGAAGTCCAGATGTTTCAAAAGCTAGAAATCTTTTAAATTTTGAAACAGAGATTAGTTTAGAGCAATCTGTAAGAGAAGTAATTAATTATATGAGAAAAATATAAGATGGACTTATCTATAATAATACCCACGATAAGAGTAGATGACTGGCAAAAAATAATTAATAATATTGAACTGTCATGTAAAAAGTATAGTTTTGAAATAATTTTTGTTGGCCCCTATTACAATGATTGTATAGAGAAATACAAAAATATAAAATATGTTAGAGATTTTGGCAGTCCTAATAGATGCCAACAAATAGGATTAATGTTGTCTGAAGGAAAGTTTGTTACTTGGCTAGTAGATGATTATGATGAGGGTCCAGACAATATAGACAATTTTTTAGATATGATATGCGATACTCATGAAAAGACTATTGTAGTTGGAAATTATGATGAAGCTGGTACTATAGCTGTAGAGAATTTTTCCATCTTACACTGTTATGGTGGGGGTGCCAATGTCGATCCATCGTGGGTCATTTTTAATGTTGCGTTCTTACATCGATCCTTTTTAGAAAAAATGGGTGGATTCAATTGTTTATTTCATGTTACATGTATTGGCCATACCGATTTAGCTGTAAGATGTCAACATTACGGGGCTGAAGTCATAAATGGAAACATGAAAATAGGCGGTTTGGTCCATATGCCAGGTATCTCTGGAGATCATGCACCTATTCATAACAATCAACTATATAGAGATCAGCCGATTTTTACCGCTAATACAAATGAACCTATAGTTGCTCAGATAGATATATTTAACTGGAAAAAATCCGCTAGAATATGGGACCGTTTTAATGATTGATATTACTGTAATAGTACCATCCATAAGACCTCAAGGACTTCAAAGACTTTTCCCGACTATTTTTGAAAGTGCAGGAAAATATACTGTACAGGTTATTGTCATTGGGCCAAACCAAACAGAATCCGACTATGAACATTTTGAGTTTATAAACGACTTGGGATCGCCATCAAGATGTTTACAGAGGGCAGCGACACACGCCAAAGGAACTCTGCTTACATGGGGTACAGATGATGGTACGTACTTTAAAGGGGCATTAGAAAAATGTGCCGATAAGCTCTTGTCCTCACCAGAGTCAGATGGTATAGTTGTAAAATATACTGAAGAAGGCCCATATTCTGATTTAAACGGTAGCGTTGATGATTATTATGTTGCATGGAACCATAGAGATAATCAGTTACCTGGGATACCCAAACATTACGTAAACGCTCCTGTCCCAATGTATTACACAAAAACTTTTAAAGAACTGGGTGGTTTAGATTGCTCTTTTGAACATATCAATATGAACACTCACGATCTTGCGTATAGAATACAAAATGCTGGTGGCACCTTACATTTTTCTGAAGATGTTGTTCTACATTGTAATTCTAATAACTTTGGTCCTGATCATGTTGTATTAGATCAGTCGTATGCGTCTAATGATTTACCAAAATTCAGAGCACTTTATGATAATGACGGTCCAGTAAGACAGACTATAGATATCGATAACTGGAAAGATTCTCCAGAAGTCTGGAGGAGATTTAAATGAAGTCAGTTGATGTTACTATTCTAATGGTGTCAATAAAAGATTATAATAATTTTGGTTCTAAAGTTGTAGATGCTATATATAGTAAAGACACAGATAAAACTTTTGAAGTTATTTTGTGTCACCCTGAACACATAGATGACAAGAGGGTAGTTCACATAACAGATAATAAAAAAACTGGGGCAACTTCAGCATTAAATCACTGCGTAAGATATAGTAAAGGCGATGTAATATTCGCAATTAATGACGACAACGATCCAACGCATGACTTGTTCGGGGCTTATGATTTTTTGCAATCCGGTATATTCTCTGACAAAAAGTTCAGAGTAGCAACCTTTCCGGGGGGTAACAGTCCGCAGATTTCCTATAATGGGCCAATAGCTAGTTCTTCAAGTTGTCCTGGAAAAGAGATTTTAGATAAGTTGGATTGTTTCGTAGAGGTTCCAAGATTCCCCGTTATGTGTTATCCAATTGTGGATAGAGAGACTCTGGTTAAGCACTTTGATTATTGTATTTTTCATCCGTCACTAAAATACTTTGGAGATATTTGGCTTGGTGGATTCTTACACTTCAACGGTTACGAGGCACATCAGTATAACGGTTGCTTCTTTAGGAGTATAGGTGGAGTTGACTATGGATCAAGCTATTGCCCTATAATGAAGCAAAACACAAAACAATTTGAATTAGAGGCATTTGTCAACCTATATCGCTTATTTAAACATTACCGACCCGGAAAACCATATAACTATGGCTTAGATTTAATGTTGGATCACAATTTCATAGTAAACAAATTAGGAAAGAACTAATGAAGAGAGCACTAATAATTACATGGGATAAGTACCAAGACCATGAGCTAATTTATCCGTATTATTCCGCCAAGGAAAATGGATTTGATGTAACATTAGCTGCTAGTGCGCCTGGGAAAATTTTTGGTATTCTTGGTTCACATATGCCGTGTGATATTTCATGTGATCAATTGAAAGACAAGTCCGTTAATGATTATGATTTAGTAATTCTCCCCGGTGGCGTAAAGGCTTTAGAAAAACTTAGACTTAATGAAGCGGCTGTGGATTTTGCCAAGAGATGGATAGAAGCAGATAAGATGACCTTCGTTGTGTGTAATGGTCCGCAGTTGCTTATTACTGCAAAAGTCTTAAGCGGTAGAACAATTTCAGGATACTATGCAATTGAACAGGATATAATTAATGCTGGCGCAACATATGATCGAAGTCCCGTAGTGGTTGACAGAAACATTGTGTCCTGTCCACATTACGATTTTATGGGCGAATGGCTCAAGATAGGATATTCAGAATATGACAAACAAAGCGGAGGTTAGCAATAAACCTTGGGGGCATGAGTATCTACTCTACGAAAATTCAGATATAGCCATATGGCATCTCATTATTGACCCCTACAATGAAACTTCTCTACATTCGCACCCAAATAAAAAGACAGGATTAATTACTGTAAAAGGGGCTGCTCAAGTTCATTTCTTGAATGGAAAATACAATATATTACCTGGACAAAAGATAATGATCAGGCAGGGTGTTTTCCATAAGACCTCAAATATTACTTCTGATAAATTAGAACTGTTGGAGATAGAAACCCCTGTTGACAAAAGTGATCTAGTAAGACTAGAAGATTCTTATGGTAGAGAGGGAACCCCTTATCTTGAAAATTGCCTTGGTGATAAGGTAGACCTTCCAGATATAGCTAACGAGCAATGTAAGATTGGCGATTGTGTTCTTGATATGTGTGACATCAAAAACATTGATCAACAATCAGATTTTTTGTTTGCTATTTTATCTGGTGGGTTTTATAGTAAACATAATCTGTGTGCTGCCGGTCCCGGTGATGTTTTAGATAACAAGATCCTATCTATCTTGAAGACTAAGTTTGGAGACCCAAAAGACACCACTGGTCTACTAATAAGGCGTCAAAATAATGGTTTGGAATAGCATAGCCTACCAGAGTCTTTTTAATAAATTTTTTGAAGAAGAAGTGGCACTCGCTTTAGATGACGGTTTAGTTAGTCCACCTATTTACTTATCTTTGGGTTCAGAGCATATACCCCCAACAATAATACATTCTTTAAAGTTATTGTATAATTTGTCAGTAGGCGACTTCTACCTATTTGCACAGCATAGATGTCACTCGTATTATCTTTCTTTAGGTTGTGATCCTTATAAGTTAGCTATGGAACTATGTGGCAGAGCGGAGGGGTGCAATAAAGGGTATGGTGGATCAGCATCCATAAGTGATAAATATGCCAATATGATGGGTCATTCTGGCTTATTGGGGGATCAGGTTCCTATTGGCGTAGGCTTTGCTTCTGCTTCCAATATTCCAAGTGTCGTTGTCATGGGGGATGCTGCTGCCGAAGAGGATTATGTTCTTGGGGCTTTAGGACATGCTGTGACTAAAAAAGCACCAGTTATTTTTATTGTTGAAGACAACAACTTATCTATATTAACTGAAAAACAAGTTAGACGGTCTTGGAATATAGTTGATGTTGCTAAGGGAATGGGCATTGAAGCTTTGGATATAAATGATAATCCAAAAGATATATTTTCTGCAATGAAAAAGATAAAATCAGAATCTATGGATATGCCATATCTTTTAAATATTAATTGTGAAAGATTTAGGTGGCACGCAGGTTCTGGTATTGATAATGAACCATCAAAAAAGTCATTGTCAGATTTTTTGAGGGCTATTGAATACGACTCTTCTGTAAGTGACTCTATTCAAAATGATGTAAAAAAATTATGGGATAGGGTGAGACATGAATGTAGCTAGTGTTATAAAAGACAATACCAGAAGACATTTAGTTTATAACAATGGACAATTGTATTGTCAAAATGTTACTGCGGTTGGCTGGGTTGGTGGAACAGTTCCTGATGATATACCGGACAATAAAGGTATAATTGAACTTTCGACATCTGATTCCTCTAATTCAGGAATTGTTTGTGGGGCTGGTTTAGCTGGCAGGAAACCTATCTATGTCATAAGATACCAAGGGTTTATGACTTATAATTCTGCTAGTATTTTAAATTATGCCTGCAAGAGTAAAGAGATGTGGGACATTCCCTGTCCTATCTTTATTAGATCAATTGGGATGGAAGGCTCTATTGGTCCAGTTGCTACTGGAATGCATCACTCTATGGCCGTTAGAATGCCTGGCATTAAAGTTTTTGCCCCAATGACCCCAAATGAATGGCAAGAGACTTGGGATTATTTTCTTGATCATGAAGATATAATCTATTGTAGCGAGCATAGAAAAAGTTTTGTTATAGACAAAGATATTGAGTCATTCTATTCTCAAGATCCAGATATTTGTATTATTGGCATTGGTGCTGCTAGATTAGAGGTGGCTAAGGCTGCTGAGATTTTAAGTAAAGATTATAAAGTACATACAATCAATCAATTTAAAGTTAAACCTTTGACCATAAGTGAAGAAAATCTAGAATCTATAAGAAAAAGTGATATATGCGTTGTGGTAGATTCTGATTATAAAATGTGTGGAGTCAGTGAACATATATGTTATACATTGATGTTACTTGACGTAAACAAAAACTGCCATGCAATGGCACTAGAAGATAGAACAGCCGGTTTTTCAAAAAGTACGGATAACGTAACCCCTGATTATAATCAAATTACAAAGTACGTGAGGAGTCAATTATGAGTTTAAAAAGTAGAATAGATGCATTTGGTGTGGTATCTTCTAGATTTGAAAACAATAAAATAGACGACCTATTGCTAGAGCATAAAATACATGATAAGTTATTTAAAAGATTGCAAATAGCAACGGCTATGTATATTTCCAAAAGTGTGGGCGATAAAGAATGTGAAGTAGATGAAGATTCTTTAATACAACTCCTTGATGAAAAAAGTTCTGAGGTTCAAAATATAACACCAAATGGTATGGTTGTACCTAAAAGACATTTAGTTTTGGAATACAACCTGTTAGTAAGTTCATTTGCAGCTATAATTGATTCTCTTAAAATAAATGATCTTATTTCTTCGTGGCACATCCCATTAAACCTTAGATATAAACAGGGTGAGGTTAATCAGGATAACATGCAGAGACATCACCCAACTGAGCATATACACTCGGATAGTTGGGCAGGTGAGTCGAGTGAGAGTGTGACCGTTATGATACCTATTTTTGGTGATGTTGAGCGGAATCACGTTTCTTTTTACAAGCCACCTGAAGATTTTGAAGAAGGTTGGCTCGGTCCCTTGCCGACCTATCTTGATGGGAAAAAGTACGCTGATAGGTATTCCAAGATAGACTTTGTTCCCACTAAGGGGTCTTTGATATTGTCTGATTTTGCGGGACTACATTCTAGCTCTAGATTACCAAGTGCTGGATCACGATTATCAATAGATACTACATTTGTTTTAAAAAAACCTGGAGATGACAGAGAGCCAGAAAAAATTCATGAATGGAGAGAGGGAGAGAGGGCAGTACCGGACATTCTATCTTCTTTGGGCGGTAGCAAGCTTTTGTATTTTCCAGATTCATCAGATGAGTGGGTAGATAGTCAGGGCGGATTTAAACATCCAACGAATTTACAAGTTGTAGAACTATAAATGGAACAAATATGAAAATTTTAGTAACGGGATCAAATGGTCTAGCTGGAAACGCTATACGTCGTGTGTCTAAATTATCACATCATGATTTTACATTTCTTACTAGGAAAGACTGCGATCTACGAATTTGGGGTGAAGTTAATCCCATTATAGAATCGGTAAAGCCCGATGCTGTTATACATACTGCTGCAAGAGTAGGGGGAATTGCTGGTAATGAAGCAATGCACGCAGATTTTCTGTATGATAATCTGATGATAAATGCAAATGTTTTAAAATCCTGCGCGATCAATTCGGTTAAAAAGGTCTTAGCTTTTAGCTCAGTCTGCGTATTCCCAGACAACCTTTCTTCTCTAGAAGAAGATCGTATGCATGAGGGGCCAGTGTTTCAGTCTAATTTTGCATACGGCTACGCTAAAAGAATGGTTGATGTGCATATTACTGCTTTAAAGAAACAGTATGGTATTCAGAATTATTGCTCGGTCATCCCAGGAAATATCTTCGGGTCTCATGATATGTTCTCAATTGAATATGGTCATGTAATACCATCTTTGATACACAAGATGTACTTAGCAAAAAAAGAAAACAAAGATTTTGACGTATGGGGCGATGGCAACAGTTTACGGGAATTTTTGTATATAGATGACCTCGCTGACATTCTCTTAAAATTAATAGAGTTAAAGCAAATTCCTGATCGATTGATAGTTTCTGGTAGAAAACAGCAGTCAATTCGTGAAATTGTTGAGATACTTGCCAACATTTCCAAGTTTAAAGGTACAATAGTATGGGACGAAACAAAACCCAACGGTCAGCGTAGTCGCCCCACTTCAAAAGCTCTCTTTGATAGATTGTTTCCAAATTTTAAGTACACCAGCGTTTATGATGGACTAGAAGAGACTTGGAGATGGTTTATAGAGAATTATTCACATGTTAGAACTCAATACTAAAGATTTAAAATTATTTGAAGAAGATATTGCATCTCTGTATGAGCAAGGAAATATCAGAGGTGCGATCCATCTACGTGATGGTAATGAAGATATATTGATTAAAATATTTAAAGACATTAATACTCATGATTATGTTTATAGCACATGGGCAAACCATCTTCACGCTCTATTAAAGGGTGTACCTCCCGATAAAGTAAAACAGCGGATACTTGACGGAAACTCGATGGCTATGAACTTTCCGGAATATAGATTCTATACATCCGCGATAGTTGGTGGTATCTGCCCAATTGCTGTGGGTACTGCGTACTCCATAAAGAGGTCTGCTGGATCAAACAGGGTACATTGTTTCTTGGGCGACATGGCTTTTAGAACAGGCATAGCTCATGAATCTATAATGTATTCATTGTCGCATGATCTTCCTATTACCTTTGTGATTGAAGACAACGGTAAATCTGTAGGAACTCCAACGCAAGAGTCTTGGGGCACTATTCCAATTCACAGCTTATTGGAATTTTATAATCAACAGATTCAAGAGAATTGTAGAATTATTTATTATGAGTATAATCTAAAATATCCCCATAGCGGGACCGGAACTTTTATTAGTTTCTAAGGCAATTTAATGAAATATTTAGAAGAAATACAAAAAGGGATGGATTTACTTGCAGAACATGGTGCTATTTTTGTTGGACAAGCGATAGAATATAAGGGTACTGGGCTTACCCACCAAGTTAAAAACTTCCCAAAAGAACAGTTGCTTGAATTTCCAGTTGCTGAAGAATTCCAGATGGGTTTTTGCTTGGGTATGGCAATTGATGGATTTTTCCCCGTGAGTGTGTATCCAAGAGCAAATTTTGCAATCCTAGCCGCCAATCAAATCGTTAATCATTTAGACAAATGGGTTGCTATGGGGTGTAGAGACATTCAGGCCGTTATAAAGATTGCAGTCGGCTCTGAATACCCTCTTGACCCCGGACATCAACACAAAGCTAATTATGCTCACGCCTTTGAGAGCATGTGTGAATATATTGATGTTGTTGATTTAATTTATCCTCATGAAGTTTATCCGTCTTATCATAAAGCAGCTTTTAGCAAGAAACCCACTATTCTGTTAGAACATGCGGATCTTTATCAATGTCAAAACTAAATCTTCTTATAATATGTCCTTCTGCTCGTGATCTGTATCAAGAGTTAAGTAAGGATTTTTCTGCTAAAGAAACAAACATCTGGGCGGGTCTTTTGGCAAATGCCGTTAGAGCTAAAGGTTTACCCGTATCAATATATGACATGGAGATAGAAAGACCTACGGAAGTAGATTTTATTAATGATATTACAGATCTGAATCCAGATATTGTTCTGTTTGTTGTAACTGGGCAAAATCCTAATGCCTCTACCGCCGCTATGGCTGGTGCAGTTCAGGCTGCTGACTGTTTAAGAAATAATTATAATCAATGCAAGATAGCATTTGTTGGGCCTCACGTAAATGCATTGCCATATCAAACATTAGATAAACATTCTTGTATTGATTTAGTTTTTACAAATGAGGGTGTTTATTCTCTTTTGTCTTTAATACAAACTGATCTTTCAGATGAAGCATTAAAAGCTGTTAATGGAATTTGTTGGAGGGATGAGTCTGGATATATTGAGATCAATCCACCGGCAAAGATTGTTCCGCAAGAACTTCTTGAGTCTGATTTGCCAGGTGTTGCTTATGATTTAATGCCGTCGTTAGATAACTACAGAACAAGTTCATGGCACGCTAATTATATTGATGAAGATAGATCTCCATTTGCCAGCATTTATACATCTTTGGGATGTATTTATAAATGTGAATTCTGTATGATCAATATTATAAACCGTGAGTTGAATGATACGGCTGATAAAAAATATGCATCTGCTGATTTTAACAAATTCAGATATTGGAATCCTGAATTTACTATAAAACAATTTGATTATTTAGCAGAACAGGGTGTTAAGCAAATAAAAGTTGCTGACGAAATGTGGGTGTTAAAACCAAAACACTTTATGCACCTATGCGATCTCCTTATTGAAAGAGATTACGGTTTTAATATCTGGGCGTATACTAGAATCGATACAGTAAAGCCTCAATACCTTGAAAAGCTAAAAGCTGCCGGTGTTAATTGGTTGGCTTTAGGAATAGAGGCTGGCAATCAAGACATTCGTAGAGAAATCACTAAGGGTAAATTTGAAGATATTAATATTAGAGAAGTTGTAAAAATGATTCAAGATGCTGGAATTAGTGTTGGGGCAAATTATATACTCGGATTGGGACACGACAATTGGGACACAATGCAGGAGACTCTAAATCTTGCTTTAGAATTAAATGCGGAAAACTCAAATATTTATGGGGCAACAGCCCTGCCGGGAAGTCCACTCTATAATAGAGCCTTATCAGATGGGTGGGAGCTTCCTGAGAATTATTCTGAGTTTGGGTTTTTATCTTATGACCACGTACCCAGTCGCACTTATAGTCTGAAAGCCAAAGAAGTTTTGGCTTTTAGGGATTATGCTTTTCATGCATTGTTTGAAAATCCAAGATTTATAAATATGATTCATAATAAGTTTGGGGATGCGGCTGTAGATAACATTAAACGAATGACTGAGATTAAATTAAAAAGAAAGATACTAAGGACATCATAATGAATAGAATAGAATTTGGTGAACTCAGGATAGGTCAACAGGCTCGTGACAATTTAAACCATGTTTGTGACACAAATTGGGCTAGTGGTGGACCAAAAGTAAAAGAGCTTGAGGAAAAATGGAGTAATCTATTTGGCTACAAAAGAAGTGTAGCTATGAGTTCTGGCACTGACGGTGTTACTAATGCCTGCCTCGCTTTATATGATATCAAAAACGCTAAACGTGGCGTTAGTGAGGTGATAGTTCCAGCACTTTCATTTATCGCAACGTCAAATGGTGTTCGCGCCGCTGGTCTTGTTCCAAAGTTTGTTGATGTAAGAAAAGAAACTTTAAACATTGATGAGTCAAAGATAGAAGAAGCGATAAACGAAAACACTGTCGCCATTATGCCTGTACATACTATGGGTAGAATGGCTGAGATGAATTCTATCTGTAGCTTGGGCAGAAAATATAACTTAACTGTCATTGAGGACGCTTGTGAAGCTCATGGTGCTTCATGTAGTGATGGGTTTAATAAAGAACATGTTGGTAACTGGGGCGACATGTCTATATACAGTTACTACATTGCGCACTTAGTATGTTGTGGCGAAGGAGGAATGGTATCAACAAATGATGACCATATTGCCGATGTGCTTTCATCTACAAGAAGTCATGGCAGACCTTTTAATTCAATTTATTTTGACCATCAAAGGACCGGACTTAATTCCAAGATGAACGACCTTGAAGCATCAATTGGTCTTGAGGCTGTTGATGTTTTTTGGGATACTTTCTGGACGCGACATGGTTTTATGAAGAGGATGAGACAGGCAGCAGAAGGTTTTGAAGATGTTGCATGGTTCTCAGAAGAAGACGAACACAACATAAACTGCCCACACGGTTTTAGTATTACTTGTAAAGAAGAAGGCAAAATAGATAAAGTTAAAGAAACTTTTGATAAATACGATATTCATCACAAGAGAAATTTTGGCTGTATACCAACTCAGCACAGTGCATTCGCAGATATGGGATATAATCTAGGTGACTTTCCAAATTCAGAATGGGTGGGTGATAACGGACTTCATATTGGTTGTCATCAGTATTTAACAGAAGAAAATCTAGATAGAATCTGCAAAGCTATAAAAGAAGGATTATCATGAAAATAGTTGTCACTGGTGCTGCTGGATACATAGGTAGTAAACTATGCAATAAACTTGCGGACATGGGGCAGAATGTAGCAGCATTTGATAACCTGTGGTACGATCAAGGCACTCTAGTCAGTAAAGTATTCTGTGATAATAGTATATCATTCTACAGGGAAGATGTCCTAAATTGGTCAGACAATCTAATTGATCATGTTAAATCTGCGGATATAATTATACCTTTAGCAGCACTTGTGGGTGCCCCACTTTGTGATAAACATGAAAAACTCGCCACTGATCTTAATTATGGTTGGTTTGAGGAACTACAGAAATACCTAGATGGACAGTATGTAATTTACCCAAATACTAATTCCGGGTACGGTTCCACCGGCGAAGATATTTGCACAGAAGAAACGCCATCAAACCCTTTATCTTTATACGCTAAAACTAAACAAGATTCTGAAGATCTACTGATGGCGTATGAGAGGTCTATCTGCTTTAGGTTGGCCACAGTTTTTGGTTGGTCATACAGACCAAGAATGGATCTACTTGTTAATAACCTTACCTATGTGGCAAAAACTGAAGGACATCTCACGGTATTTGATGGACACTTTAGGAGGAACTATATTCATGTGGACGACATTGTAGATGCCTTTATTTTTTCAATTACAAAGCCAGGAAAAATTTGTGGTGATGTTTACAATCTTGGTAATGATAAACTAAATACTACAAAACAAAATTTAGTCGATAAGGTTTGTGAAATTACAGGTGCTACAAATTCAGTAGACCCCACGAGAAGCGACCCAGATAAAAGAGATTATTTGGTAAGTAGTAAGAAATTATACGATAAAGGATATTTTCCATATAGAAGTTTACAGTATGGAATAAACCAGATGCTTAAATTTTATGATCTACTATCTGAAAGCGATAAAGAAAAGTGCAAGAACTACTGATTATTTGTGCTCTCAATAAAGAGTTTTATTCAGAAAAATATTCGGGCATGACATATTACTCTGGTATTGGTAAACTCAATGCTATGAGTTCTGCATACAGACTAATAAACAAATATAAACCTAAAACAATTATCAATGTTGGAACGGTTGGTGCTTGCGACTATACACTAAATAATGTTGTTGACTGCGGTGAGTTCTACGAGAGAGACAACACGTTTGATAAGATAGACAGAAGAATAATAATGGATTCCGGAAAAGCAAAATGTGGAACCGGAGACTCGTTCCTTCTTTTAAGAGATATAAAATACGATGTAGTTGATATGGAGGCTTATGCTATTGCTAGAGCCTGTAGAGATAATAATGTTGAATTTTTGTGCTATAAATATGTAACAGATTATGTT
>Ga0098036_1000445_pt1 | contig 18483 bp, 32 predicted proteins | sample 4_EtaG_FD_77064 | JGI IMG/M metagenome (GOLD analysis project Ga0098036, IMG submission 77064) | Marine viral communities from the Subarctic Pacific Ocean - 4_ETSP_OMZ_AT15127 metaG | ecosystem: Environmental > Aquatic > Marine > Oceanic | place: Pacific Ocean | collected 2015-01-07 | reverse complement strand
GCAGCCATTAAAGGAGTACAGCTTAGTGGATTGGGTGCCAAAGGTGCTTTCCAAACTTTCAAAACTTTCTGGGGAGGTGGTGGCTGGACTAAAGGAAGCAATTTAGGTACTCTCGGAGGAAAACAAGCAGATGAAATTGTCAAAGGAACTATGACTACTCCAACTCCACCAAAGACAACAACAGCAAAAGTAAGCGGAACAACATCTGACGCTGAATCATTAACCAAAATTCCAGACCCACAAGCACAAGGCGCAGCAAGTCAATTCAAGTTCAACACTGGAAGTGGTCCAAGAATACAACCAAATCCAAAAAACAAAGGGAGAGGAGAAACACTAAAAGAAACTATCGATGAACAGTTTACTGACAATACGCCTGCACCAAATTTTGGATTAAGCACTGGAAGTGGTGGATATGGAAACGTATTGCCAAAAATAATTGATAAAACAACACCAGCACCAAAACTAGATAAGATAACACATCAGAACCCAATTAACAATCCAATGGTACCACGAAACTGGGAATCTGGAGTTGATGGACTAACAAAAGCAGAAGGATTCAAATATGGAGGTTGGACGAATCGTTGGGGTTCATTAAGTCTTGGAACTGGAAAAACATCTCCATTCGGAAAATTACCAAAAGGGTTTGGTCCAAAAGCACCAAAGACTCCAAAAAAGAATAACAAAAAGAAGAAACCAGAATGGAGAGAGGATTATGTGCAATTAGGTTCAGGCACTACTTCATACTCCAATAAAGGAATGAGTGGATTCTTCGGCTCTGGTAAAGGTGGAGGTTATTTTGGCGGAGGTAGTGGTACAACACCTAAATCTCCAAAGGGTGGTAACAGTGGAAGTAGTGCAAAAACAAATCAAGGCGGTGGTGGTCAACAATTATTATTATTAGAAAATCCTCAAGTAATTCCTAAAACACCAAAGATTCCAAAAATTGGAAGTCCAAAACCACCAAGATTTGATCTGCCAAAAACACCTTCCCCAAAAATAAGTCCAATTAAACCAGCAAAAATCAACCCACCAACATACAAACTTGGTCCAATACTTGGAGTAGGAACTGGACTCGGAGTCGGAGTTGGATTTGGAATTGCCAAAGACTTCTTGCAAGGAGAAAAAGAACAACCTGATCAAGGACTTGGCGATGAAGTAATTCAAACACCAGACCAAGGAATCACACAAGATGGTTCAACTGGTCAACCACCATGGGAACCAACAACGCAACCACCATGGGAACCAACAACTCAAATTCAACCACCAGTAACAACGCAAATTCAACCACCATTTTTGCCACCACTTACACCACCACCAACATTTCGTTTCGGCGGTGCTGGTCCACAAGAATATCCACAATCAATGAAGTCATCCAATAAACTATGGAAGGTATTTGAAACAGGCGATGTACCATTTGGAAAAATACAATCAGGTCTGGGCTATTATGAACAGACCAAAAAAGGAGAATTTTTCAGCCTAAGACAAGGCAGACGAAGCAAAGGCTTCCTAGACGTCTGGTAAATGTTTATAACAACTTATGTTTAAAACATAATTAATGAAGTATTTTTGTCCAGAATGTAAAATGATAACATTCTCATTGAGATACATGAGAAACGAAGGACGAAAAACAAGATGGGAAAAACCAGATGGAGAATTGCAATGGTGCATAAGTTGCAAGAAACCAATCCCTGCAAAAGAGTGCGTTGCTGGTTTAGCCAAATTACTAAAAGGAGGTGGAAGAAAATAGTCCGTGTATATTACGATTTAACAATTTGGGAGGAAATCCCAGACGCTGAAATGACAGAACAACTCAAAAATAAATTTGAGGAATTGTCAAGACGTCTAAAAGGTTTTGGTGTATTGCAATACAGAATTAGACCAGAAGCAGAAGACACACCAATTGTCGAACAACAACAACCGCAACAACCGCAACAACCACCGCAATAATAGCAAACCGACATGCTTTTATGTTTAAAACATATCAGCTAATCAATGAGTGTGGAAAGGTTAGCATGGGACAATCCCCATCTACGAGACAAAACCAGGCGCAAACTAATGCGCGAAAGAGTCCTTGAACTAACTCTTCCTCCTCATAATAAAAATAAAAACCAAATTGCCGACGCAATTAATCGTTCTACAGGTTTTGTTTACACACTACAAAGAGAGTTAGTAAGCGAGGGTAAACTTGATCTAACTGACAAAGGCTATATCAAAAAAAGAACATTACCAAGAGATCAATCATTATTCGAAGACTTGACAAAGACAGAGTTTGGTCAATTCGCAGCCGTAAAACGTTGGATTCAACTAATGAGGCAAGACAAGGTAAAAGACTTTCACTATCAAGTAACAAATTTTTACAAAGTTTGTAAAACACTTGATGTAAAACCAAACGCATTCTTAGATGACATTGAGCTTGTACAAGATATGTGGGTAAGATTTGTTGAAAAGTTTAGAAACGGAGAATCTTTCTATATGGTAAAGCAAAAAAATCGTACAGAACTAAAGACTGGAAATGCAGTACCAAATCATTATCTATATTCGGTACGGTCATTCATAACTAGAAACGGCAAGCAAATACCACCATCATATCTCAAAATAGAATCAAACCACACTGATAATTATTCATATGTCATGCTTAATGACAATGAAAGAAAAGTCGGTATCGACTATATGCAAGAAAAATTTGGAACAGAAATCAAAAACATATTCGTCTTGCACCATGAATTTGGTCCTAGATCCGAAACCCTATTTTCTATGAAGCCTACATTCGTACGCCAAACAACGACAATCGATGGTGTATCATGTGAGTATTACAAAGTGTTAATATTTGAACAGAAACAAAATAGAAGATACCAAAAACTCGCAATCACACCAGAGGCTAGAGAAGTAATAAAGACTCTAGAAGATGGAAAACTAATTCATTCACATAATGATAAAAAGGCTGGCAGGGAAATGTACAACAGTTGTCTCAGAAGCTTATATCAAAAACTAGGCAGATATGATCCAAGACTTCAAGATAATTTGGATGTAGGAACCGAAGAATGGTACTATCACAACATGCCATCACATGTAATAAGACATAGTTGTGTTCATTGGTTAATGCGAGCAAGTGGAGAACGTGCTGATGTAGTCTCATCAATGTTTTGGGACAAGCCAGAAACTTTGAAAGTTTATGCAAAAAATTCACTTGACGCAATTTTACAACAAGGTGTTTGTTATTTCTGTAATCCGCCAGACGAACCAGATCCTAACGCAATTAGATACTGTTCTATTCGTCACGCACTAGCATACTACAACAATGGAGGTCGAGCAAAAAATGAAATTAACACAGAGAGAAGTGTACATATTTCTAACGACAGCAATGCGTACGTCTGAGCGTGCAAAGAAACTTCCTAGTTTTATGTACCAGGGATTAATGGAACATTTAACAAAAGAATATTGCCCAGACCTAACACAAACTGAAATACAATTCCTAGAATCAGAGGTACAAGAATCACTTGACAACATGATGAAAGACATGTTCAAAGGATTCATGCAATCACGTAGCGGTAAAGGTTTCAACTTTAGTTCAATCATCGGTGCAATGGGATTAGGCAAAAAAGAGGCAGATGATCTAAATAAACAAATGGAAGGAGTTTCAAGTAAATCGTCAATTCCAACTGACAAAGCTTCACTTAAGAAACTTGATGATATGATAAGACGAGGAATGGAAGATGACGATGAGCAGTGACGTTTGTAGATGTGGTCATGCTGGACACCAACACGCATGGAATGATCCAACAGTATGTGGCGACTTAGATTGTAGATGTGTGGCATTCATTTCTGCAACAGAAGAAATGCCAGTAATCACGCCAATGGATAAATACGTCGCCGAAATGACAAAAATAAAGGACAAAATGCAATGGGTATTACAAAACTGGAAATGGTTCAGAAACTATGGTAATACTGAACTGGTCTTTGGATGGTGGAAATTTGTAAATGGATTTAACATATACAATGAAGTATTATCCACAGAAAAACGCAAAATTATAGACGCGCCAGAAGGAATCACAAGAACGCGACGCCTACTGGTAGAGAAAAACCCTGATGAATTTGGTCCATTTGATCCTACATTGGCAGAGGAAAAAGCCTATAAACAAATGGGTATTTTTGAATGGGTAATAGGAGAGAAAATGTAATGAGCGGAATAGATAAGACAATGATACCAATAACAATCGCTATATGTTTAGTTGCTATAGCACCAATTGTGGCACCAGATTTGAACATAATCAAAGAACAATCTGAACCATTCAGTGTGAATAAAATACAAGAATCTGAAATAAAGTCTAAACAATATTTTGAAAACCTAGAAAACAACGTGGAAGATACTAAAGAGATTATTAGAGATTTAATGGCTGAACATCAAGCCAAAAACCCATAGGTGTAATACTATGATGGCAGATCCTCCTTCTGAACACAAGAGCGACGAGCCAAAATGTAAATACTGTGGCAAAAAAATTATTGATCATGACTGGGAACAACAAAAAATATGTGCGCAAAAACTCTCCGAAGACAATAACCTCTGGAAGTAGAGCGGTTAAACATCTAAAGCAAATAACTGTCCAAGACGTCTGGGAGACGCCTGCTAAGGATTATAATAAAATATGTGGCATGTTTGACATTCGCCCACAACTCGACGTATGTGCAGATCGTAATAATAGAAAATGTCTCAAATTTTTCACAGAAGAAGATGACGCATTGAGTGATGAATGCCAGTGGGATGTTCCGTACTATATGAATCCGCCATATTCAAAGGTAAAACATTTTATTAAAAAGGCATATGAGATGAGCCAAAAATATGGAGTAGACGGACTATGCCTAACATATTCCAAGACTGATACAAAATGGTTCCATGAATATGTATGGGGCAAGGCAGATATCTACTTTCAAAAGGGCAGAATTAGGTTCATTTTACCAAATGGCGAGGTCTCAAAACATCCCGCACCTTACCCATCAATGTGGATTATTTATAAAGGAAAAAAATAATTGTCTTTTAAATAAGACCTACCTAGATTATAATTAATGCCAAGGAAATTCCATCAATCCAAAAAAGCAATGGATGATGTCGAAGAAGAAAATGACAGTTTATTTGACTGGAATTATGAAATTGACGAGGAGTATGATGAACTATGACAGGTAATGCACCATCCCATCAAATTAAAAAAAGAATGAGAAAGAAGGGTAGAAATATTCAAACTAACTATTACAACTATCTAATGAACAAGAGGATATTATAATGGGCAAATATAAAAAACACCACAAATGCGGTTGCGATGACGACCATTCCCACAGTGATGACTATGATATGATGAGACCATTCAAGAAAATCATGAAGGGGAAGAAACTATAATGGGAGACGTAGGCGGTCCCAAAGGTCCCAGTTGGAGACCAGTTGCACCAAAACCACCAACACCTGATGGTTCTGGCGGAGATAATTTTGCAACAAGATATGATAACAAAGCATATAATGTAAAGGGCGACGCAAGACCAGCCTCATATTGGTTACAACAAGTACCACAAACAATGCCAGACAAATTTCCAGTAAGAGTACAATACGAAAGAGCAATGAGAACTGGCATAGTAACTAAAGCCAGAAAACCAACAAGAAAAGTAAGAATTGCAACACAAGGACGTAAAAGATACCAATACAGTCAAAGCAAAGGACTTCGCAAAGTCCAGAGAAAAAGAGACGATTATTACGAGGCGTGGTATTTCTAATGTGCGGTTCTGAAATGTTAGATATTTTGCTAGTAGCAACAATCATACCAGCAGGGCTAATCTTAGCTGGCGTATTTTTCACAAAGAGACAAAAGAGAATAATGGAGGCAAAATTAAATGGGATTTGATGATATTTTCGGTACAAATGATTATGACATAATGGGCTTCTCAAAGAAAGAGAGACGTAATGGAAATGGAAATGGTAACGGAAATGGTAAGAAAAATGGTAACGGTAAGAAAAAACAGCAATCATACAGAGAAGGAGACGCAGGCTCTGATGGCGTATTCAACATGGATGAAGTTGTAGAACAATTTGGCAATGGATTCTTTGGTGGTTCTCATCTAGGTGCAGACTTTGGAGGCGCAGCGGGCTATACTCCAAACGTACAAGATGAAGTAAATCCAAGAGGTTCTGATTTATTCTCTGATGTAACAACTGGAAGAGTAACAGCTTCCACACCAAGGCGTGGTACCGATGTAGGTCTCTTTGGTAAAGACGCAATAAGACTACGCACAACTACAAAGTCAGATTATGAAGAGGGATTTGCACTAGAATCCCTGGGTTTGGCAGTAGGAACCTTTGGTACTGTCATTCACTCCAAGGTAGAAAAAGACATCCAACTGGCAAGTAAAGGTGCAAAGTCAGCCAGAAAAAATATTGTAAATACACAAGAAAGAATCAAAAGTGGCGACCTATCAACACATACTTACAAAGATGATAAAGGAAGAGTAGTAAGAGAAGAAAGACCAAGTCTACTTGCAACTGGTGTAGTTAAAGCAAAGAAATGGGCAGAAAAAAGAAGAATAGAAAAGGTAAGCAAAAAGCCAACCTTACCAGCAGAACCAGTTATGAGAGACACAGAAGACCCAATATCAAGACAAGCAATAAGGAGAGATGATGAACCGCAAAAAAAATAGAGGCACACCTCATGGTTACAATGACATTTTTGACGTACTAATTAACAATCCAGAGTTAAGAAAATCACAACCAAATTATGCAACTGAGATTGGTTTCAATGGTGCAGAAAGTGACATGAACGGCTTTGGAGAAGGCATGATACCAAAAAGAACTAATTCGGCAATGCCAAAAACTAACATAAAAAAAGCAAGAAGAGCATTCTCACGAAAGAGATATGAAACACTAAAGCAAGGTGGCGCACCACTCAGTCAAAATGAAGAAAACAATTATAATAATTACCGAGGCATAAGAGGAGAATCAGTCTATGACATCTATTAATTGTCTTTTAAATAAGAGGTAATGAGGAGATAGTTATGGGATATTCATGCAAACAATGTGGTAAAGTATTTTCTGCCGAAGCCAATTGGCGCAAGCACATGGTCTTTCACAAAACAATGAAAAGCAAAACCAGCGGAAATAATGATCCATTTGCAATAATCAGAAAAGGTCAAGGGTATTACGATAACAACTTTATGCAATAGAGGTGTTAAAAATGGGTAAATATTCTGTACCAAAAATAACTGATAACGAAGTACGATTCGGTGCATACTACATTCATAATGAAATAAGAAGTAAAAAAGCCCGTGATGTTGATAACGGATTGCCAACAAAAAACGTAACAACTAACATTGCAAAATGGATGTTGAATCCAAATAGAAATGATTTACAAGGAATTGATACTAAGAAACGTTCTGTGCCAAAAGGCTACTCACAAAGAAAAGGAAAGAACGCAGCCAACAAATTAATGAATGCGTTCTGGGACCAGAAATGACTGATTCAAGCGGATTATTAGGCGCAGCATTAGGCGTTGTAGGTCTCGTATTAGTAGCAGATACAGTTGACAGAGTCGTAAGCCCAAGAAAGAAAGAAAAGAATAGAATGGTAAATTATGATAATTTCTACAACATGGAGACGCCAAAAAAGATGAAAAAATTCATGAGTTGGGGAGAACCAAAATGGTAGTCTGGCGTAGCAGAGAGTTCAAATCTGGATTCAAGGCTGTCTCTGATGACGGAAGACGTACCAAAAAATTCTTCAAAACCAGAAAACGTGCAAGAGCATGGGCTGGATTACTAAATGATTATGATGAATCTGGCAAAGAAGTACCAGAAGTAGAAAGCATGATTCACTATGGAATAGACAAAAGAGACAATTTGAATTATCGTTCAACTGGGCAAAATAACAGAACAGACCCAAGAAACATCTTCTTTGCTTCACGAAGCAAAAAACTAATGAGTGATATGGGATGGTAAAGAAAAAAACATTATACAAAGACAGTGGCGGTAATAGATTAGTTATTGGCAAAGATGGAAAAATGTCAGCAGTAAATAATCAAGGTAAAACAGTAAATGAATCTGGATTAAAAACAATGCTAAGAAGAGCAAGAATGTCAACCAAGCCAATAAGAAAGCAAAATAATAAAAAATATGTTAATGTAAACACATATGCTTCTGACTTGTGGAAAGGTGTTAACGGATGGTAAAGCGAAAAAAACGACTCAAAACACCTTGGCAATCAATTGAAAGTCACTGGTCAAAATGCTTAAAAGATACTGAGGGGTGTAGAATTTAATGGGTATGTTTCGATCAAGGTTCACATATACTGAAAAAGGAGAACTAGGTCTAGATGATTATGTCAAAAAAAGACTTAGAAAGAAAGGTTCCAAACCAATGAAATATCATTCTAAAAAAGAAAATGAGATGGTAAAAACCCCAGGTAAAAGATCAAAATATTATCTTGGTAAATTCACAGATGATACATTATTAGATAAATTATCTGGAAAGGGATTCAAAATTTGAGCAAGGCGAAAAAGCTATTTGGCATGCTAGCAATATTTGTTGTTAGTTTTATACCATCATATGTTATGAGTGGTGTGCTATTATAATGAAAGGTGGCAAACCAAATCTAACACAAAGAGAGAATGAAAATTTTCTAAAATATGTTGCGTGTTGGTCAAAAATTCTATCAAAAAAACCAGTGACAAATATTACTAGCTAATTACTAAAAATATTTTCAACTAAAACATATATGTCAATATCTTTTACCTATTAGAATGGGGATTTCTAGTGTACAACGTCGTAAATTTTACCCCGAATGTGTAGAGAAACAAGGCGGAGAATATTGTAACCGATGTGGATTAACACCAGATGAGCTTAGAAAATGGGGAAGAAGCGAACCTGTTTTACTGCTAGATCATAAAGATAACAATAACAAAAACAATGAATCAGAAAACCATCAATTACTATGTAGGTCATGTAATAGAATAAAAAACCCACACAAACCAACAATCCTTGAAAGGTCAATGACACCAGAAATGTCCATAAATAAAAAATCAGAGCCTTATTTCAGAAAGTGGTTGATGGGAAAAATAATGGAAAAGGGTCATATCGGATATAATGACGCAGTAGACTCTGGTGCAGAAGAGTGCGAAGTTTCAATTGTAACAATCAAAAGATATCTCAGAAAGTGCCTAAGTAGCGCAGGCATGTATGAATTAGGCTGGTTTCAGTCAGGCACTGTTCACATTTACGTGAAAGGCGACGCCCCAGCCTATGATAATATTGACCCTCTCCAAGGCGACATGTCACTTAAGAGAAACCCAACATTAGATGACGTATGAAGTTTAACAGACCAGGGAGAAAAGTTTGCTACATATGTCTTGAACAAAAACATTGTTTTCCAGATAGAGACCGAGGTGGCATACCAGTTTGCAACGACTGCTTTGGAAATAGATACCGAAACAAACGTCAAATTGAACAACAACCCTCACTGGAAGATTTGAAGAAAAAGTGGGAGAGGAAACAATAATGCCAAAAGAAGGGTTCAAATCAATCACAGTTAGCAACGATTACTTTGCAAAATTAGTTTGTATTACACTAGAAAAGAACATATCAATACCACAATGGCTAGAGGAACATATTGACGACGACTACGAAAAATAAACTAAGAGTGCTTGTTGGGTGTGAATTCTCAGGTATAGTTCGAGATGAATTTAGAAAATTAGGACATGACGCATGGTCATGTGACCTATTACAATCGGAAGGCAATACCAAATATCACATACAAGATGACCTTAGAAGCATATTAACACAGAAATGGGATCTCGGTATATTCTTTCCACCATGCACACACCTATGTGTTTCTGGTGCTAGGTGGTTCAAAAACAAATCCATGGAACAACAATCTGCTTTAGACTTTGTATCTAGATTAATGCTATCCCCAATACCAAAGATAGCAATTGAAAACCCAGTTGGTGTCATATCTACAAAGATACGAAAGCCAGATCAAATAATTCAACCATACGAATATGGACATGGCGAAACCAAGAAAACATGTCTCTGGTTAAAGAATTTACCATTACTAAAACCTACAAAAATTGTTTCTGGCAGAGATGATAGAATACATAAAATGCCACCAAGCGATACAAGATGGATGGAAAGAAGCCGTACATATACGGGTATTGCAAAAGCAATGGCTGAGCAATGGGGCTAATGTCGAGCGACATTGTGTGTGTTCAACCATTTGGTCAACAAAAAAAATCCATCAAAATTATAATCAAATTATGCAAAAATCTACCATGAAGAAACCAGGGAACTGGCTAAGTGAAGCCATGATATTCTGTATTGGTAAGGCACTCCGAGAAACTAGAGATATTCTTGATGTTGCAATGGAATATAACGAAACAATTCATGGTGGTGTGTTTATTCCATCTAAATTTCCTAAGAACATTTGTGGTAAAAAATAACAGTCGACGCTGTGAGTGTGTGTGAGCTTGTGTGTATGTATTTCACACACAGGCACGAACGAATAGTAGTGAAAAAGGTAAAACCAATGTATCGAAAGAACTTTCCAACAGACCAGAAACAGACCAGTTTTTAGCTGGGTCTGACATGCAGACCCATGAAAAAAGAAAAGCTCACTAGACCAATCTATCTAGACTGGTCTAATCAAGGTCTGCACAATCAAAAATGCAGACCCATGAAAAAGTTATATTTTTTCTAAGAAAAATTTAATTGCTGAATTTTACTTTAAATACTAGACCAATTTTAGGCACAAAATCTACGCATTCCAATGCACGGAATACTAATCTATTCAGAAGTTCTTTTTGCGGGTCTGCGCGGTCTGACATGCAGACCCAACTATTTACCCGTACAGTATGTCGAACAGTAAGATACTGTAGATACTGTAGATACTATAGATACCAATATGTTTAAAACATGATTACAATGAGATACAACGTGGATAGGGCATTCTGGAAACGAAGATTTTGGGATGGGCGAATGGGCTACCCGCTTGTTGGCGCATGTCTTAATGGAGGAAACTTCATAATCCTATCATACAATTTTACGGGAATAGAAAAGCTATTGCCAATAGAATTGTATGCACCATTATTCATAATATGCTCGGCAACATTACTTGTAGGCGTAGGTCATATGTACAGAAACATTCAACAAAGAACTGAGTATGACCGCATATTTGAACGCCAACCAGAGCAAGCTAAGACACTAAGACTGATTCTAGAGATGGCACTAAAAGAAAAAAACCTGTCAGAAGACGAAAAAAACGAAGTAAATGAAAGATTACGCTACCTTAAAAACATAGAGGACGGCAAATGATTAATTCTCTTTTAAATAAGTAAAGGTTCTCGCTGTGTTGTGTCTGGAAGCCTTTGCATGTCAACACTGTTCGATACAAACTATCTAACTAAAAGCGCAACCTACACATGGCTGGAAACCCCAGCCTTTTCCCTTTTTCGTTCTGTCAGGTGTCTATAGTGGTTAGAGTCATTCATCTCTGGGATCAGGCTGGCGTATCTGCTATTCTAGCAAAATACCAAAGAAAACTAGGACATGATGTCAAAGTATTCAAAAAATCGGGCTGGGACCCATACAAAATTTTATCATATTATCGCGAAGAATTGTACAATGCTACCAAGATAGACTATGCAAAAAAGTGCTTAACAGTACCAAAAAAATACGACATAATTCATGTCCATGACCTGTGGCAAATAGTCCCAGTTCTAAGAATTCTCTACCCATACAAAATAATCATTTTGCATTATCATGGAACCATACTCAGAAACTGCCCACAATGGAAACGAAAGCTAGCAGAAGCTTGCTGTGACTCTGTATTAGTTTCAACAAAAGACCTACTTGCATTCGGTAATAACTTCATCTATGTACCAAACCCAGTAGACACCGACCTATTCAACAAGAAAACACTACAAGAATGTGGATGTATTGCCACAAGAAACAAGAAGGCAAGTGTCATCATAAAGGGCGACATGACCCAAGAAGCAATAGAACAATTGCTCTATGAACAGAATATCAACGTGCAGTTGGACGCAAAAGAATGGAAAGAACAAAGACTTCCATATGCCTACATGCCTAAGAATCTACTAAAAAACGAATTTTTCATAGACATCTTCTTCTGGAAAGGTAGGTTAATGGACGCACATTCCAGTGCTGGGCTACAAGCTATGGCAATCGGTGTGCCTACATTCTGCTCAGATATGAAGTGGAGAAACGAATTACCAGAAGAACACAAGCCAGAAAATGTAGTAAAACAACTTGAAAGAATCTATGAAACAGAATGTTTAAAACATAATGATACAATAAAAAAACAACTTGTCAGCAGAATTTGGAATAAATGAAGTAACAATTTCATTAGGAATTGGTTTTTTCAGTGGACTATCTAGTGGCGTAATTGCCTGTTATTTTACTTGGAGGAAGCAATATGCAGAAAGAAAAGAAGAAAATTAATGACGGAATCTGGTATTACATATTAGGTTTCATAGCAATAGCCGTACTCTTAATGTTCACTTTTGCACCAGCAAGTGAACTATTTCAAAAGGCTGAGGGTGGACTTTGTATGAAAACATGCCGTGAAATGCTGGCAAAACTAGAGGCTGAAAAAGAGGAAAAAGAAAAGCCAGTTCGTGATCATGTATACATTTCAATAATGCTTTCCGAGTCTTGTATACTTAGTAATCTCAACTGTCCAACATACAAATGGCTAGCAGATAACTTTGATAACACAGACCGATACATGTTTGGAGACTTTATCTACAACCCAAATTCAAATCACTGGCATAGGGACAAGCCAATAGTGGACATGGCATTCCAATTTTATCTGCAACAGCATGATGATTATCCAATTGCAATATGGGTAGATCCAGACGCAGTAACCTTGGCATATCCATATCAAAAAATAATCTGGATTGAGCCACGAGTTCTGACATACATGAGTGCCTCAAAACATATCCCTGGAATTACTGATACTGGAATGGTTATCCAAAATGTAACTGGCTCATCGTCCACTGGAAGAATTGCCTCATACCATGACATAATGGTAGACGGATGTAGTTCTGCAACCATTGGCTGGTACCCAGAAGGTAAGAAAGCACTTGTCGCTGTACTTGATTATTTCATTGAACAGTGTACTGGAGAACTGGATTATCCAATAAAACAATTCCACCCAGCACCAGAATATGAAACATCATGTGACTCGTTAAGCGAACAATACAAAAACAACATGCTCAAAAATGCACTAAATGCAAGGTCATATGTAGTAGGTGTAAATGAAGCCTACATTGACATTGAACCATGTATACCTAGCGTAACAAAAGCCCCAGATAATAGGTGGGGTGTTATACAATCTGATGTAGTAACATTTTCCCCAAATGCTGATGACTGTGAACCCCTAGATTTCATGTGCAGACAGTCGCAATCTGATGTAATAATAAAAAATTCAACACTGGAATTAATTGAAATATGTGACGCATGTCCAGAATGGTTTAACAATAATGTGGTTGAATGGCTAAAAGATGGCTCGATAACTGAGGGAGAATTTATCCGAAGTTACTCATATCTAAAGTTCACAGTTATTGAAAAATATGAAGTACCAGACAAAATTGTAACTGCATATGATGAACCAGAAGAAGAAATAAAACCAGATGTAGTGCCAGAAACACCACAAGTTGAAGAGGAAATTATCAATAACAATGTAAATGCAACCGCCCCTGCACCAGCCCCAACCCCTACACCAACCCAAGAAAAACAATTTGATTTGATTGAAGGAGTAGCAGAATGGTATGATATTTCCTCAGATAACATGTTCTATGTTAGGGCAAACATTGATGGAGAATCTAGCGTATACCAGTTATTTTATGCTGACCCAGGGGTGTCTGGAACCAAACAAGAGATAGAAACCATAATGTCGGCTTGTCCAATTAATTCAACCCTTGAGATTAACTTAACTAACAATGATGTTTTTTGCCTCGGTAGTCAAATAAATCGTTAACAGCATGTTTAAAACATTTACAGATAATTACATGATAGTTGTCAAGAGAAGAATTTTACGGAATATTGGCACTTGCTGTAGTAGTAGGATTTGCTTTAACAACATACTTGCAACATTTGGGAGTTGGGAAATATGAAATGCAAAGAGTGTGGCGTGAGGATAAAACAACCGAAAGGGAAGACGAGGGACACACAAAAGTGCGGTCAGTGTCGTGGCTGGAAAAGCTACACATTCGGAAATAGCAGATATAATAGGTCATTAAAGTACAGGGTATTGTTAAACAATGAGTGATAAATTCTGGGGATTTGTAATTGCTGGAATAGCTATTTCTTGTTTTGTATTAGGACATGAAGCACAAATCAATTGGGATGATTCATTATTTGACGCTAATAGAAACAACTATGAAATACCAAGTTGGGTAAAACAAAACATGTATTGGTATGTAGAAGGCAAGATAGGCGATGTAGAAATGGGTTACACAATTGATTATCTAATCAAAGAGGGACACATAAAACAAACCCCTACCTATGGAAAAGGGTATGAAGGAGGAAAACAATGACAATACAAAACTACCAAAGTGGATTAAATGGTCAAAACCACTGGGAAAATACATCCTAATAGGAGAGAAAAAAGATGAAGGATAACACACCAAAAAACGATCCTCTAAGAAAATTTGATAAAAATATTAGAAAGAAATTCATGGCACAGCCAGAAGAAGATAAAGCAAACCAACTTAAGGCAAAAACATTCATTCTTTATCCATTTGAATTAAGGCTAAACCAAGCAAAATCATTTGAACAAAAAGAAACAGAAACACTACACCTGATAGAAGAGCACCTTAAAACATACAAGAAATGTTTTGTGGCAACATCATATGGAATGGATTCAATCGTACTAATGCACATGGTAATACGTGCTGCAAAAAACATTGGCTGTGAAATACCTGACATGTTTCTAAATGACACATTAAATACATTCAAAGAAGAAAAAGCATACTGGGGAAAAATAAACAAATTATTTGATATAGAAAACAAATTCAAGATGTTTCAACCACCAAAAGACAAAGACAACAGGCAACAAACTGTATGGACAATAGCCAAAAAATTTGGTCATTTACCAGACTTTAGACGTAGGCAAGATCAACGTAAAAAAGGAGAAAAAGGACATACACCCGAATGTTGTAATATATTAAAAAAAGATAGTATGAAAAAATTCATGAAATCCATGAAAGAAGAAGAACGATATGACTGTCATTTTATAGGGACAAGAGCACAAGAATCAAGAATGAGAGCCATGTCTGTCTTACAAAGATGTAGAACATATCTGATAACACAAATGTTTCCACACCCGATTAGAGCAGTTACGCCATTATCTTTCTGGAATAAAGAAGACATTTACGAGTATTATGCTAGATATAATATTCCAAAGAATCCTACATACAAAATACATAACATTGATAGAATGGGCTGTGCCTCATGCCCTGCACACCTCAACTGGGAAATACGTTTAGCCAAAGATCCAACCGAAGAGGGCTTTGGAATGCTCAATGCTAATCTAGGAATATTGGCAAAAACTGATGTTCCAAGACTAGAAAAATCCCTGGAAAAACTAATCAAATTTCTGCATAACAAAGACTCTGGCTTGAATGAAAAAGGCAGAGAAAGACTACATAAAATAATATCACAACACAGAAAAGATGAAAATCTTGACAACTTTTTAAACCCAAGAAAAACAATAGAAGTAAAAGGAGTTGTAAATTAATGGGAGAACAAGACGTTGATACTGGAGGAGAAGCAATAAAACAAGAACGTTATGAACGTTTTCTGGACCAGAATGAACCTCTAGAAAACCAATGGACAAGAGAAGAATTAGATGAATACATGGGTAGAACCAAGGAGAAAAAAGATGAAAAAACCTGATGAAAGACAACTAAACATGCTTGCCAGTATAGTATTATCTGTAGGAATTTTGATGGTTTGCCTCACATTCTACAATCTTGTAATAGTAAATTTCACAGAAGTAGATGAGTTTCTGCACCAATGTGATGTAGAAGGAGTGACATGTACTATTGATCCAAGCCCATTAGTAATGCTATTTGGTCTACCAGCACCGCTAGTTTTCTTTGTTGTACTCAACTGGTTAGAGAAAAAACGCATAAAAAACTGGCGGAGTTATGATTGAAATATTATGATTTATTCTGTGGTATCGGTGGGTTCCATCTTGGTATGCAAAAGGCTGGACACGAGTGTGTAGGGAGTTGTGAGATAGATAATGACGCAAGAGAAATCTACAAAAAAAACTATGGAAACTATCCAACAGAAAGCGACTCAACAAAGATTGACCCAGGAAAACTCAAAGATTTTGACGTTCTCTGTGCTGGCTTCCCTTGTCAACCGTTCTCATTATGTGGGGAACGTAAAGGATTTATTGACAAAAGAGGAAATAGATTCTTTGATATCGTGCGGATTGCACGAGAAAAAAAGCCTAAATTCTTACTCATGGAGAATGTTAAAGGATTGCTATACAACAATGGTGGACGCACATTCTCCCAAATCCTTACCACGCTTTCAGACATGGGGTATAGCACAGAGTGGGAGTGTATTGACGGGTCGGCTTTCCTCGCTCAGCACAGAGAACGTGTCTTCATTATCGCACATTATGGAAAAGAATGCACCAGACCGATATTTCCTCTCCAAAAAAACCGAGACAAATGTGCTCAAACACAGATAAAACAAATCAAAAAAAGCATTGATGACTCCTACAGAATATACTCAACTGATGGAATAGCCCGTACTTTAAGTGCCACGGCAGGGGGTATGGGTGCAAAGACAGGTCTTTATGCAATGGCATACGTTTCTAACACGAATAGCAACATGAAAAATCGTGTACAAATTAGGGATAAAACGTGGGCTTTGACCAATTCATCTAATGATTTTTCCATACTCCAAGGTAAAAGACTAAGGCGATTAATGCCAATAGAGTGTGAACGGCTTATGGGATTCCCAGATAACTTCACAGAAGGGGTAAGCGAGACAGCCAGATATCGTCTTATAGGTAACGCTGTAATGGTACCAATAATAGAGGAACTGGGGAAACAAATTGGGCGGACGTAACTATCGTATTGGTAGGAATTTCGAGTATAGAACCATGGCATTCTTTAGGAGTCGTGGCTACTATTGCCAGCGTAGCTACGCTTCAAAAGGTCTCTATGATGTAATAGCCATACCAAGTAGATTGAATCCAGACCAAAGAACATTGCTTATTCAGTGTAAAAAAAACGGCTATGTACCTAAAGAAGAAATGGAAAAGCTAAGGCAGAATGACAAATGGTGGGGTGTAACAATCATAGCATATACCAAAAAGCATATTATAAAGTTCAGATTACTAGATGATACCGAAGTGTACTACGATGGGGAATAATAATCAAGCAGTAGAAACTGCACATGCAACAGAAGAAAAGGACGAACAATCCATGAATGATGTCAATCATTTACCAGTCTGTTCTATGTGTAATTTTGAAATGCACGAAATTCAGAGATGTCATCTGCGATGTCCTAACTGTGGGTCTGAGTTAACATGCTCAGATGTGTGGTAAATCATGGCTAGTGGGGAGGCTGCGAGCGGAATCAATGATAGCTTTGGCGGTGTCTCTGAATCCCTTCGGGGATTCTTAGATGGTTTTCTCAATATACAAGATGGTATAGCCACGTTCTTTCGTGAGTTTAATGAGGGATTAAGCATACTAACAGGGGGTTTTGGTGCATGACGTTTCCTTTAAAGGTCTGCGAACAATGCGGGGTTTTCTTTAAGGTAACAAAACAGACAGGCAAGAAGAGATATTGTAGTAAGAAGTGCTACAAAGACTCATGTTTTATAGGTCAATTATCTAGAAGAACACATGAACAAAGGGAGAATCAGATAATACCCCCACAGATATGACACGACTATTCGTACCGAAAAGACCGAACCGTTGTACCAAATCTGCTAAAGCCATTAAAGATGAAGAAGACCCTGATGAGAAATAATATAGCTCAGACCCCCTAATATGATTAAACTCTCCTAAACCCCCTAGCCATATCATAGCGATATAGTGGTGCCTAACTTTAGCGTCTTTTTAATAAGTCGTTTGTATATATAGGACTGGTGTCATTGGAGAAGACCCGTGGTTAGAGATTTCATATGTCCGTTTCCCCATAGGGCAAATTCTGAGACCGACCTTCCCCAATACACCACACCCCCCCAATTTGTTAAAACACTGTTCTCTTAAAGGGTCAAAAAGTTTTGTGGGAAATTGTTGTAGATTAATATGCCTACAGCTCAAGAGTAGGTATTCCTAGAGTGACTAGGTTTAACGACTAGATACCGTCATAATAATAGAACTGTAGCAGAACACTAGGCATGGGGCTAAAATTACTATTGCCATCTAGGTACCCACCCTAATACATCCAAGTACATCCAAGTCGTGC
>Ga0098036_1000443_pt1 | contig 18519 bp, 17 predicted proteins | sample 4_EtaG_FD_77064 | JGI IMG/M metagenome (GOLD analysis project Ga0098036, IMG submission 77064) | Marine viral communities from the Subarctic Pacific Ocean - 4_ETSP_OMZ_AT15127 metaG | ecosystem: Environmental > Aquatic > Marine > Oceanic | place: Pacific Ocean | collected 2015-01-07 | reverse complement strand
GAACAAATATCTGGTGGATACACAACACAAGCAGTAACAAGTGGTGGCACAGTTAATTTATCTGTTTCAGATGGATCAACTGGAGCAACTTTATCACACAGAATGATTGAGTTTACAGGGTCATTATCTGACAATGCAGTTGTTACAATACCTTTAGATGTTCAAACTTTTTATTTTTTAAGAAATTCAACATCAGGTTCTCACACAGTTCAATTTAAATATGTAACTGGCTCAGGAGATAGTTTTACTTTTGCAGCAGGGAACAAAGGCGATGCAGTTGTGTTTGCAACTGCAAACGATAGTACTAATCCAGATATTGATACTTTACCAGCAGGTGATGTTACACTTACTGGCACAGAGACTTTAACAAACAAAACTTTAACTGCTCCAAAAATCGCTGATGCAGGTTTTATCGCAGACGCAAATGGGAATGAACAAATTATATTTCAAACAACAACTTCAGCAGTAAATGAATTAGAAGTAACTAATGCTGCAACAGGTAATCCACCAATCTTAGGTGCAAGTGGAGAAACTAACGTTGATGTTCATATTAAACCAAAAGGAACTGGAGAAACTAGAATTGGAACAGGAGCAGCAAATGCTACTCTTACATCCAGTGGTGCTCACAATTTAATTTTAGATACTAACTCAGGAACTAATTCAGGTACAATTACAATAACTGATGGTGCAAATGGAAACATTGTTATAGCACCAAACGGATCTGGGGTAGCTCAAGCTGTAGATGGAGCCGATAATACAGCTGCTATTAAAATTGCAGGTAAAGAAACTATTTGGGTTCCAGCTGTAGCTATGTATCCTAACACTACGAATGGTTGTGCTAACATTGCACAGACAGAACTAGGTAACGGACCAGAATTAAAAACTTTAGATTTTGACAAAGATTCAGATGAGTTTGCACAATTTGCTGTTGCTTTTCCAAAATCATGGAATGAGGGTACAGTAACTTTTCAAGCGTTCTTTACAGCAAACACAACAAACACAGGAACTACATCATGGGCTTTACAAGGTGTTGCATTAGCAGATGACGGGTCATTAAATACTGCATTTGGAACTGCAGTTGCACCTACAGCTAAAGCTATGAGTGGTACAGCAAACGATTTAGCGGTTACAGCAGAAAGTGGAGCAGTTACGATAGCAGGCTCACCTAGTACAGATGAGTATGTATTCTTTCAAATATCAAGAGATGTTTCAGCCGACGATCTAACAGCTGATGCAAAACTTTTAGGTGTTAAATTATTCTTCACTACTGATGCTGCTAACGACGCATAATAGGAGTGATAAATGGATAAAATACAAGACTATCTATCTCAAATAGACGGATCTAAAAATAATAAAGGTAATGTCACACACATACCTACAAGATCTTTTGGATTTCAAATTTTAGGTTTTGGTTCTGGTGGAGCTGTTGATGAATACATTACAGCCACTGGTGGAACAATCACAACTGATGGTGATTTTAAAATTCACCTTTTCACAAGTGATGCCACTTTTGCAGTTACGGCAGGTGGTGGACCAAAAGCAACAGTTGATTATTTTGTAGTTGCTGGCGGCGGTGGAGCAGGATCTGGAGGAGGTGGAGCTGGTGGTTTTAGACTATCAAATGAATACGCTCAACCTGGACCTACTATGAGTCCTGTATCTAATCCCACTGGAGTTGTTATATCTGCTGGTGATATTCCAATTACAGTTGGTGGCGGTGGACCAACTTCAGCACCAAGATCAGGTTCAAATTCAGTTTTTGATACAATTACATCTGCAGGCGGCGGAAACGCTGGAGCAGGAACATCTCCAGGAGTTGGAGGTGATGGTGGTAGCGGTGGCGGTGCGTCTGGAGAAGACGGATCACACACAGGTGGAAGTGGTAACACTCCTCCTGTTTCTCCCCCACAAGGTAATAATGGTGGTAACGGTGGCGGTGGAGCTGGAGCAACTAATAATGGTGGCGGTGGCGGCGGAGGTTCTGGAGCTAACGGAACTCCAGGCGGAACTGCACCTGGATCACCTGGGTCTGGAGGACCTGGAGGATCAGGATCTTTTATTGCAGATGGATTTATAGGACCATCAGCACCACAATTTGGAACACCTGGACCAGTTGGTTCAACAAGATTTTTTGGTGGTGGCGGTGGTGGAACAAAACACCCACAAGCTGGAAGTAATGGTTCTGGTGGAACTGGCGGCGGCGGAAGCGGCGGAGCTGGTGCTGGAACTGCTAACACAGGTGGCGGTGGCGGAGGAAACTTCGGTACTGGTGGACCTGGAGGATCTGGTATTGTAATATTAAGATACAGATTCCAAGACGCGTAGGATTAAATTATGGCACACTTTGCAAAACTTGATGAAAACAATATCGTACTAAACGTACACGTGGTTGCTGACTCTGATTGTCAAAAAGACGGAGTTGAAGATGAAGAAACTGGTAGACAGTTTTTACAAAAAATACATAACTGGCCTTACTGGAGACAAACATCATACAACACATACAATAACCAACATAAGTTAGGTGGCACTCCATTTAGAGGAAACTATGCAGGTATAGGAGATCAATGGGATGAAGATAATCAAATTTTTTGGTATGAAAAACCATATGCATCTTGGGTAAAAAATGTTTCAACAGCTAGTTGGGAATCGCCTATAGGTTCTGCACCAGATTTAACGCCTGAACAAGTAACACAAAACGAAAGTACTCATTGGTGGGAGTATCAATGGAACGAGTCAGATTATCAATCTGATAATTCCACAGGCTGGGTATTAGTCAATAAAAACGCGTAAATTGACTTTTAAATAAAATCCTTATAAAAAGGTGGTATGAAGAAGAAAGTTCTAGCTGAGAAGTCCTTATATTATGGTGATGTTTCAATGCCGAAAGGTTTTGAAATAAATAGAAAATCTTTAAAGCATAATATGTTTTATTCTTTTCTTGAAGAGATGACTATTAGTGATAATCCAAAAGATTATGCACATAAAGACTATAAACTAATTTCTAATCAACCTTTAATTTGGTTAAGAGACTATCTTAGAGATCACATTAGAGTAAAATATAATTTAACTTTAGTAGAGAGATCACAGCATGCAAACATATTTAGACCTGGAGAGCAGTCCTTTTTAAGGAATCATGTGAGAGATTTAGATCTAAGAAACTCTCCTGACTACACTTTAATCTATGTAGTTGATGTAGCTAAAGACTCTTGTGATCTTGTAATCGAATATGACAACAACAAAAGAAAAGGAAATACTTGGCATATGACATTAGAGAACAATCATTTCTATATGTTTCCGTCTGACCTTAAATATTTTATATCTGAAAATAAATCCATAAAATTTAATACAATTATAACCATAAACTATGAATATATTTAATCACTTCTACTATTTTAAATCAGCAATACCACCAAGAATATGTGATATGATTATTGAGTACGGTAAGTCAGAAAAAAAGAGAGAAGAATTAGCTGTTATAGGTGGCTATGGTGTAGATAGAAATGTAAATACAGATCCTTTACCAAAAGAACAAATTGATGATCTTAAGAAAACAAGAGACTCAAAGGTCGTTTGGATGAGTGATCAGTGGATATATAAAGAAATACAACCGTATATTATAATGGCAAACAAAGGAGCTGGTTGGAATTTTGATTGGGATTTTTCAGAGGCTTGTCAATTTACAATTTATAGAAAGAATCAGCACTATGATTGGCATTGTGATAGTTGGGATAAACCATACGAACAAGGCCCTCAAAAAGGTAAGATAAGAAAACTATCTGTGACTGTTTCTTTAACAGACCCTAATGAGTATAAAGGTGGAGAGCTAGAGTTTGACCTAAGAAATAAAGATCCAAATAAAGGACCTAACGTGGTAACTTGTAAAGAAATATTACCCAAAGGATCTTTAGTTGTTTTTCCAAGTTTTGTTTGGCATAGAGTAAAACCAGTAACAGAAGGCACTAGATACAGTTTAGTAATATGGAGTCTAGGTGCACCATTTAAATAAAGGAGATATATGAGTTTTGAAAAAGATAAATACATAGTAATAAAAGAGGCAATACCAAAGAAAGTTGCAGAGTTTGTTTATAATTATTTTTTAATGAAAAGACAGGTAGCTAGAACATTGTTTAATTCTAGATACATATCACAGTTTTCAGATGAGTGGGGCACATGGAAAGACCCACAAGTTCCAAACACATACTCTCATTATGCAGATGTGGCCATGGAAACTTTGTTGCTAATGGTTCAAGGTGTTATGGAAAAACACACAAAATTAAAACTAAACCCTACATATTCTTACGCTAGAATATACAAAGCTGGAGATGTATTAAAAAAACATAAAGATAGATTTAGCTGTGAGATATCTACAACTTTAAATTTAGGTGGGGATATGTGGCCTATACATCTTAGGTCTAAAAACAAAGATATTAGAATTAATTTAAAACCTGGAGATATGCTTGTCTATAGAGGCATAGAATTAGAACACTGGAGAGAAGAGTTTCAAGGTGATAACTGTGCTCAAGTGTTTTTGCACTACAACGATGAAAAATCTAAAGATAGCAACAAAAATATATACGATACTCGTGAACATTTAGGACTACCCTCTTGGTTTAAAAAGTGATATAGATTTTTATGGGGTAGGTAACCACCTTGTCTACCCCTATATAATGAGCTATATTTTAGGCTAAAAAACGGTATAATAAGTCCATGTTACAAAAAATAGGTTTTCTACCAGGAATAAACAAGCAAATTACAGCAACAGCAGCTGAGGGTCAGTTTATAGATTGCGATAATGTAAGATTTAGATATGGATCTCCTGAAAAAATAGGGGGTTGGAATCAGCTTGGTAACGTAAACGAGAATGAATTAACTGGTGCTGGAAGAGGACTTCACCACTTTGTTAATAGTTTAGGTAGAAGATACGCTATCATAGGAACTAATAGAATTTTATACGCTTTCTCAGGCGGTGTGTTTTATGACATACACCCTATTAAAACCACAACAACGCTTACAAGTGCGTTTAGCACGACTAACGGATCACCGACAGTTACAATAACATTTTCTACTAGTCACGGTATCAATCCACAAGATATTATACTATTAGATAATTTTACTACGATAACTAATTCTAATTTTGGATCTTCTGATTTTGATGATAAAAAATTTATGGTAACTACTGTGCCCACAAGCACTACTCTTACAATTACTATGCCATCAAACGAAACAGGTTCTGGAGCTACAACTTCTGGTGGTATAAGAGTTCAACACTATTTTCCAGTTGGATCTGCAGTTCAAGAAAAAGGTTTTGGTTGGTCACTAGGATCATGGGGTGGTGAAGCTAGTTCTGCTGTTACAACTACGTTGAACGGAGCTTTAGGTGATAATGCTTTTGGTACAGGTGGATCTGGAACTAGTATTGTTTTAACGGACGCATCACAGTTTCCATCTTCAGGAACAAATTTTATAAAAGTGGGAACAGAAGAAATATCTTATACTGGTGTAAGTGGCACTACGACTTTAACTGGTATAACTAGAGCTGTTCGAGGAACAACAAGAGCCGCACACTCTGACGGAGCCACAGTAACAAACACCTCTGATTTCGTGGCGTGGGGTGAAGCTGCATCTGGTGACTTAGTTTTAGAACCAGGTATGTGGTCTTTAGATAATTTTGGTGACAAAGCTATTTGTTTAATTCACGATGGTGAAGTGTTTGAGTGGGACTCTTCTTTATCAAACGCTACATCTACAAGATGTAATATTATATCTGGTGCACCAACTGCATCAAGACATATGATAGTATCCACACCTGATCGACACTTAGTATTCTTTGGCACAGAAACCACGATTGGTGATAAGTCAACACAAGATGATATGTTTATTCGATTCTCTGCTGTTGAGGATATTAACACGTACACACCTACAGCAACCAATGATGCTGGTACACAGAGACTGGCCGACGGATCACAGATCAGAGGAGCTATTAGAGGTAGAGATGCAATATATGTTTATACTGATACAGCATTATTCTTAATGCGTTTTGTTGGTCAACCATTTACATTTGCTTTTACACAAGCTGGTACCAACTGTGGACTAACAGGTCAGAATGCAGTTGTAGAGGTAGATGGAGCTGCATACTGGTTATCTGAAAATGGATTTTTTAGATATGCAGGTAAATTAGAATCATTACCTTGTTTAGTAGAGGACTTTGTTTTTGACGACATAAATATTGAATCTGGTAATCAGATGATATCTGCTGGTTTAAATAATTTGTTTGGTGAGGTAATGTGGTTTTATCCATCAGCAACATCTACAGTAGTTAATAAAATGGTATCTTATAATTACTTTGACTCCACACCTAATAGGCCAGTATGGACTGTAGGAACATTAGCTAGAACAATGTGGAGAGATTCTGCAGTATTTGGTAAACCACACGCTTTAGAATATGACGCTGGTACAGACACATCTTTTGATGTCGTTGGTAACACAGAGGGTAGAACATCTTATTATGAACATGAAAAAGGAACAGATCAAAATAAGAACGGAACCATAACATCTGTTCTAGCAACGCTAACATCTGGGGATTTTGATATTACACAAAATAGAAATGAAGGTGTAACCCTTAGAGGTGATGGTGAGTTTATTATGAAAATAAGAAGATTTATACCTGATTTCATATCACAAACTGGTAATACACAGGTTACCTTAAACCTTAGAAATTACTCTAATGACAGTGCTTCTAGCTCTGCACTTGGACCCTTTACAATTACCTCATCAACGACTAAAGTAGATACTAGAGCTAGAGCAAGAGCGATAGCATTAAAAGTAGAAAACACAGGATCTGGTCAAGACTGGAAGCTCGGCACGTTTAGACTAGATGTACAACCAGACGGTAGAAGATAATGATAGGAAATTTTCCAGATTTTTTTCAAATGACACCTAAAAATATAGCTGAGGCTAGAAGTTTAAGTTATCCTGAAGCTTTTAAATTAGATAGGACGTTAGGTTATCAAAAAAATTTTCCTGGTGGTGTTGGCAGAGTTAAATATATTGGAGAGGGTTTAAAAAGTCTTGCTGGTTTTGGTAATAAAAACATAGGAGGTGCCACTCCACTTACAAGAAAATTAGCTTTAGATGCTGCAAATTTAATTAAATCAGGGGTTGGATTTGCTACTAAAAGAGCTATACCTATTTTAGGTCTTTTTAGTTCAACACCATTAGGTGCTGATTCTGAAATAACGGATGAAGAAAGACAATCTATTGAACGTCAATCCGCTTCATTTAGAGGTTTAAGTGATCCTGAAGTTTATGGAGAACTTGATGAGGAAAAAAATTTATTACAAAGAATTTTAGAGTTTGCTCCTCTTATCGGAGAGAAATCATTAAGTGGTATTTTAATGAGGAGCCTTGGTAAGACTAGAAGTGGGTTAGCTGGTCTTAGAGATGAAATAGGAACTAGACTTGGGCCAGAACGGTTTGGAACTTCACAAGCTGCATTTGATGCTTTAACACCATCACAACAAAGATACGTAGGATCTATTTATGGACAAGGTGGTATTATGCAAGGATACAATCCTGTATCATTTTTTGGTAGAGGACCAGCAGGTGCTATTCAAAATAGAATAGATAGAATATTAGGAAGAAAAGCACCACAAACAAAAGATTCAATAGCTTTAGTAAAAAAACTACAAGCAGATTTAGATCAACTTGGTGGAAGTGATAGCGGCGATTATGGACCGTCTGGATATGAGGGTATGAGCGATGCACAAAGTGCTCAAGAACGATCTGAAGGCGGCAGAGGAAGTAGAAGATAATGGCAAAGATAGTACAAACATTTACAAGACCTAGCACTCAATACGACTATGTAGTTTCACAGTCTCAAGCTAGAGATATAGATGCTATTATAAACAAATTAAACACAACGTATCAACAAGAACTAAAAGACGAAGTAGAAGCTGAAAACTTCTTTTTAAATTAATGGCAAATAGTTTTATAAATAAAAAAGCAGATTTAACGACTACAGATTTAACAACACTCTATACAGTGCCATCAGCTAACGTAGCAATAATTAAATCTTTATTGGTCTCTAATGATGCTGGGTCTAGTTGCAATATAACAATTACATTAGTTGATGCATCAAGTAATATATTTAGTCTTTTTAAAACTAAAGCCATAGACACAAACACAACAACAGAACTTTTAACTCAACCTCTTATTATGGAAGAGAGTGAGGTATTAAAGGTACAAGCTAGTGACGCGAATGAGCTGCACGTCATAGCTTCAATATTACAAATACAGCCAAGAGAGGTAACAGCGTAATGAAAGAACTACATCCAGAGAAAATAATAACAACCATATCTAACCTAAAAACAGGTGAGGTATACAAAACAGAGGAAGATTGGAAGGCTAAAAAAGTGCCAGAAAAGGATATAAGGAGAGACGTGACAGTAATTATGCCTAGTCTTGATTTGTTCCCAAAAACCAAATAGAACATATATATTATGCCATTAAAAAAAATAGGAAAAGCTATTAAAAAGACGGTCAGGAAGATAGTTCCTAAAGAAGTAGCAGGTATCATGCAAGTTGCAGCACCTTTTGTTGCACCTTATAGTTTACCTGGAGCTTTAGCTTTATCTATTGGTGGCCAGTTAAGACAGGGACAGGGTAGAATTAGTCCTTTTAAAACTTTATTAGCTGTAGCACCATCAGAACAGTTTAGAAGTTTTACAAGAGGTTTACCTGGTGGACAAGCCACTGATCAGTTTTTATATGGTACAGCAGCTGGTGTAGGTGGTCCAATGGGAAGCACAGACATAGCAGCAACTCAAGGTCTTATTGGAACAGGCGGTGAATTTGGTCTTAAAGAATTTATGGGTGGTAGTTTATTATCTCCTGGTGGAAAACTATCGAAATCTAGAGTAGCAGGTTTAATCGCAGGTGGGGCTTCTTTAGCTATGACTAATAAACAAATAGAAGAAGAAGGAGAGGCAGAAGGCTTAGGCCCAGATGAAATATCATTACTACAAGCAGAGGCCGCTGATATATTTAGAGATTTTGATACAACAGCATTTAGACCACAAGTTACAGCTAGAAATGGTGGTTTAATGAGATTGAATTTACGTGAAGGTAGCAAAGGTGATGAGTTACCACCTGATCCAACAAAGCCGATAGGTGTGCCTCCAGGATTTAAACCAAAACCAATAGGACCAGTATTACCAGACAAAGCAAAAATTACAGTCGATTCTATGGCAATGGATATTTTTGGTATGTCATTTAATGAATTATCTGAATCACAACAAAACGCTATTTTAGAGCTCATGGGGATGGGTAAGCCACAAGCTCAACAAGGTGGCCTAATGAGAACAAACTATGCTCTTGGAACAAGGCCCACGGCAGAAGAAACTGGTCTAGGAGGGCTTCCAATTGAGGCAGATATGAGATACACTGGTGGCTTCATGCCATACGGTGAAAAAGAAAAAGCCGATGACGTGCCTGCTAGACTTAGCAAAAATGAATTCGTATTTACTGCCGATGCTGTAAGAGCAGCTGGAGGCGGAAGTGTTCAAAAAGGAGCAAAAAAAATGTATAGTATGATGAAAAATTTAGAGACTCAACCCGAAGCAAAAGGAATAATGGCATAATGGCTGAAAATCTTACACAAACACAGATACAACGTCCCTCTCCGATTATAGAAGAAGCACAGAAGGCCTACTTAACATCGTTACAAGATCAAGTACAAACACCTCTTGATACTAGTCAATTCGCACCATCTGTTGTAGGTAAAACTGCGTTAGATCAAGCAGTCCAACAACAAGCGGCGACACAAGCAGGATTAGGAACATTACAATTTGATCCGACTAGTGGAGCTATATCTGGTGTAACAGGAACAGGAGTTGCTAGTTTTGAACCATTTTTACAAACAGCACAACAAACACTAGGTGGTGTACAACCTTTTTTAACTGCTGCAGCAGGCAGAACAGGACCAACAGCTTTCCAAGCTTTTGAGTCTCCATATCAAACCGCAGTTAGAGATGCTACACTTGCATCTTTTGATGAACAGGCAAGACAAAGAGAACAAGCAATTAAAGATCAACAAGCAAAATTAGGAGTCCTAGGTTCTGGCAGAGCAGGAGTTCAAACAGCTGAATATCAAAGAAAATCAGATTTAGATAGAGCTTTATTACAAGCACAATTGAATCAAGCTGGGTTTACACAAGCTAGTGATTTAGCAGCTAGAGACTTCTCTCAACAAGGGCAGTTAGCTAATTTACAAAGTGGTTTATTTGGACAACAACTAGGATTAGCTTCACAAGTACCAGCTTTACAAACACAAGCTTTAGGTTTGGGTCAAGGTATAGCAGCTCAAGACTTTGGATTTAGACAAGCACAATCAGATGCCGCAAGAGAAGCAAACAGATTACAACAGTTTGAGGCTATCGACAGACTTGCAAGATTAGGACAAGGTATAACTGGATTAACACCAGGAGCAGGAACAGTTACATCTATAAGTGGTGTGCCTGCAGCAGCAGCACCTAGTCCATTAGGTTCTGCACTAACAGCAGGTATAGGAGCTTTTAGTTTAGGTAAACTGTTTGGAGTATAAAATATGAACTATAAATTAATGCAAAGACCAATGTTTAGACTTGGTGGCACAGCTAGAAAAAATTATCAAACTGGCACAGATCTTTCCGATATTGAAGAATTAATTAAAGAAAGAGGTGAAGCAAGACAAAGATCTATAAGCGGTATAAAATCTATTTTACCTTTACAAGTTTTAGCTGGAACACCAAGTTTAACACAAATAAGAGGACCTAGAGATATTGTTAATGTATTATCAGAAATAGGAACTAGTCCAGAAACTTTTGGTGCTTTAGGAAAATTAGCTAGTTTAGACATGACAGCTAAAGATAAAGATTTATCAGATAGAATAGCTTTGGCTAAAATTAGAAAAGACGCCGAAGGTTCAAGCACTAGATTAAAATCTGAGAGAGCCATTAGAAGAATTGATAAAACAATACGAAAACTAGAAACAGAAAAAGAGAGATTAAATCCAAACAACCCTAATTATGAGGCAGAGGTATCAAGAATTAATAAAGACATTGCAGCAGAAAAATCAGCTAAAAGAGCTTTCTATACAGATGACACAAGAAGAGAAGCTTACAAAATATTAAAAAGTAGTATAAAATTTGCGAATATAGAACCTAGTGAAGAGGACATACAAAAAGCTATGAAATCATTAACTGGTAATGCTATGGGAGGCACACCAATTAATAGAGCAGGTTTCCAAGAAGGAACACCTGATCCAACATTGCCACAAGAAAAACCAGTAGAAGCTGTAGACGATCGTAAACTAGAAAATATAATGCAAGCAGCACCTGCACTAGAAAATCCTGGTGAAGTAAGAGATATGGCTTTTGACGATCCAAAAAATGTTTATGAATCTCTTAGACGTAGATTACCAAGAGAAATAACAGACGATATTGTAAGACTTATAACGTATAATCAAGAGGCTTTTGCTGACTTCGCAGACATATCGGATCAAACAGATATAGATTCTTTTAATCAAAAATATAATGTACAATTAGTGATACCTGTAGAAGAAGTATCATAGGAGGCTCATGGCAGATCAAGCAAGGCCTTTTTTAAAACAAGCAAGAGGAAAATCAGCAGAAGATAGAACTTTCTTTGAAAAGTTAGCTGTAAATATTTATGGCACAGGAGAGATTAAACCTGATCTTGTTCTTGACGAAAAATATCAAGGCATAGTTGAAAAACTACCATTAGATGTTCAAGAGGATGTAGATATATATAAAAATATATTTAGAGATACCCCTGAAGTTTTAGAAAATTATTTAGACGAATACTCACTAGAGGGTTTTTCTGATTACATAGAAAAAGGTAAATTTAGAGATGATTTAGAAATATCTTCAGATGATCAAGGAAGATTTAACGATTATAATTATTTAGGTAAAGGGATGTATTCAGCTTCCTACATAAAAGGAGAAATAGGAAAAGAGGCTAGAACAAAGATAAAAGAATCCATACCTGGACAAATAGCTATTGGTCCAACTATAGGTGTAGCTACAGCAATTAGAGGAACTTCAGAACTACTAGCATCATTATCTGATCTATATCTTGATACAGAGATATTAGATAACGTTGAAAGAGCTTTAGGTGATGTGGACATAAATAAAATATATGAAGGTGATGCAGGCACATTAGCTAGATTTACCTCTGTGCTTGCACAATATGGTACAGGTTTTGGTGTTGTACAAAAAATTACAAAGAAAATAGCAGGCAAAGCTATTAAAACTAAGCTTGCAGAAAAAGCAGCTAAAAAATTAGCTCTATCAGAAGGTAAGAAAAATATAGCAAAGTTTGGTGGCTACTACGCACTACCTGCAGGAATAGGAGATGCTGTAGTATCAACCACGAGTCAAAAATCATTGGGTGATATATTTGGTAAAGACGATGGTAATATTGCACAAAACATTTTGTATAGTTCATCTTTAGAAGACATCGAAGGACTTTCAGGGAAAGAAAAAGCTGCAGCCATATTACGTAACAAATTAAAGTTTGGTGCTGAGGGAACTGCTTTTATGGGTTCATTAAAATTAATTGGTCCCGCTGCAAAAGGAACTGCTAAAACAGCAGGGTTTCTTTTATCAAACGTAGCTGATCCAGCTTTAACTGTTGCCGCTAAAGTAGTTGATGCCTCAAGAGTTGGAAGAGGATTAAATCTTATTGGTAAAAGTTTTGATAAGTTAACAACTAAAATGGGTGTTCCACCACAAGAACAATGGAAGTTTATGGAACTTTACGGACAAGGAATTAAATCTACTATATTTAGAACATTAGATGAGGCAACATCGAGATTAAAATCTGGTGGTAAGTTTGATGTGCAAACTAGAAATGAATTAAAAAAAATTGATGGTTTAAATAGAAGTGCTAAAAAAGATTTTGATATATTTTCAAGAGCTTTAGATAAAGACATGTATAAATTAGTTAACGCTGGTTTTAATGATATACTTTTTAATAAAGCAACAGCACAAAGAGCTATGACTTATTGGGACGATGTCTTGGAATATTTAAGAGGCAATATTAAGTTATCACAATTACCACAATCATTAAGAGAAAATTCTAAAATAATAAGAAAACTTATAGATAATCAACAAGAAAAATTATTACCTATAATAAAAGATATGAAAATTAAAGATGACACTATAAAAAATATGGGTAAATATTTTAAAATTAATTATGAAATATTTAAAAATTCTAAATTTAGAGCACCAAAAGAAGACTACAATACAGCCATAAATTACTTTGTAGATCTTTACAAAAAAGTCGGTGTAAAAAATTTAAATCCAATTGTATTAAAAAAAGACGCCACAAGAGCGGTTAATAAAATATTAGAGATAGGTAGAACTGAAGGGACAACTCCAAACGAAAGATTAAAAGCAATTGTAAACTTAATGGAAGGAGAAAAAATACCTAAAAATACTTTTAAAAATTTTTACACAAAAGAAAAATCATTACCTGATGAAATAGCTACTTTACTTGGTAGAGTGGATGATCCTAAATCTATTATTTTAGATACAATAGCTGAACAAGCTTTTGTTGTTAATAACTACAACGCTTACAAAGAGATAGCAGATTTTGGTTTAGGTAAATTTTTATTTAGATCTGAAAAAGAGTTTCAAGACTTTTTAATTAAAAACAATATACCAGGTAATAGATTATTAGCTCCAATTAAATTAAACAAACCATACAATATAAATTTTGATGATTTGTTTACGACAAGACTTCCAAATGGAAAGAGAACACCATTATTGGCTTTACCAGAGATGGCAAAAGCCATGAAAGACTCAACTGTTTTTATGGACACGATATTAAAAATACCAATGTTCAAATCAATGTTAGCGGCAAAAACTGCCTTTCAGATGAACAAGACAGTATTATCTTTAATGACACAGATGCGTAACATTACAACAGCTGCTATGTTTGCTACAGCTAACGGACACATAGGTGCTGGTGCTAGTGTGTCAGACAATTTTAAATATTTGTTTGATGACTTAATTGGTAAAACTAAAAATCCAAGAGAATTACAAAAACTTTTAAAAGAGGCCTCTGATAATGGAGCCATAGATTCATCAACGATTGCTCAAGAACTACAACTAATGATACCAGAACTAATGGGGTCATCTAAACTTGGGGCTAAAACTGTTTTTGAAGGCACGACATCAGATGGAATATTTAATTATTTATTTACAAATAAAGGTGCATTAGGAAAAGTAGTACAGAAATCAATCGAGTCTTATCAAATGGGTGATAACTTGTGGAAATTATTTGGATACAACTACACTAAATCACAGCTTAAACCCGCCCTAAAAAGTATACAAGATGTAAAAACATACTTTAGAGAAATAGAGGGTTATGAGTTTAGACCAAAAAGAGCAGATGGTAGCGTAAAAACTTTAGATGAAGCTATTCAAGAAATAGCAGGGATACAGGTCAGAGATGTGTATCCTAACTACTCTATGATACCTTCGTTTGTGGTAAACGTTCGTAAGTTTCCATTAATTGGTAACTTCGTAGCTTTCGTATCAGAAATGTATCGTAACTCATTTCAAATAGCTAGGAGAAGTATTCGTGAAATGAACTCTAGCAATCCATATTTTAGGCAAATAGGAGCCAGAAGATTTATTGGTTTTACAACTACTGTTGGACTTGCAATACCTACATTTAAAAAAATTGGAAGTGTAGCAACAGAAATACCTGAAGAAGTATTACAAGCTTATAAAGAAAGATTTGCTGCACCATATGAAAAAGGACACACAATGGTTCCAGTGCGTCCTCAAGATCCAGAAAAAAAATCTTGGTCATCTACGGATATGTCTACTTTAGTTCCGTATGCTGATGTTTCAACACCATTTAAATCAGCTGTATCAGAATTTCAAAAAGGTGGTAACACAGATCAAAATACTTTAGAGCGTTTTGGGGCATCACTTGTGGAGTTTTTAGGAAAAACAGCAGAGCCGTTTTTAAAACTATCTATATTTGCTGAAACTATGGATGAACTAAGATCTGGTCTACCTGGAGTGGGCACAGGTAAAGTAGGGGAGTTTAGAGACAAAAATGGATCTTTAATAACAGATTGGAATAACGAACCTAATGAGTGGTGGGGTAAATTAACTTATCACTTTTATAAAAAATTTACACCAACTACAATAAGAAGTGGTGAGGAGATTGCACAAGCTATAGGTGAAGATGTGTCTAAATCTGCTATCAAAAGAGATTTGTTTGATACCGTAATAAAAGTAGTAACAGGTTTTGGTATTAGAGATCAAGATCCTAGAAGAGGGTTTAGATTCAATATGGGTAAATACTCTCGTCAAATAGGAGATGCAGAAGGTGTTTTTTCTAGAAATATAAATGATGCTAGAGGTATACAAAAAGATATTAGACTAGTGGAAAGAGGTCAAAAACCTACGTATTTTAAAAATCAGTTTGAACAAATACAAAAAAATAAATATAGAATTATGTCTGAAATTTATAAAGACATAAAAGCATTAAGAGTTATAGGTTTTAAGGATTCGGAGATTATAGATTTAATGTCAGGTAAAAGAGCTACGTCTAAAGACGATATCAGTTCTTTAATGATAGGAGTATTTAATCCTAAGAAACCCCCTAAATTTAGAAAAGAATCTGCAATAGTTAAAAATGTACAAGAAATAAATAGAGAACTTGGAACTAATTACACTTTAAATGATTTTTTAGATTTTGAAGCTTTAACTGATATTGCTATAAAATATAGTCAAATACCACTAGGATTAACTGAGAGCGAGAGAGAGGAATTTTTAAGAACAAGTCCTGAAGGTAAACAAAAAAGAATTATAGAGCCTGCTATAGAAAAAATGATAAAAGAACAAAGAAGTGAAGCACCAGTGCCTCAAACACCGCTGGCCAACATACCTATGCCAGAGATAGCACCAGTATCTGTGGCTAATTTAAACCCGACAACAGGGTTGACACCAACTGAAACTGCATTATTGTCGCCAGAAGAACAAGTTATAACTCAAAGAGGAAGAGGTATTTTAAGTTTATAATGGCAATAGAACCTAAAACAACTAGAGAACATATTGTAGCCCTGTATGGACACATATCAGGTGTTAAAAAGAATATTCATCACATGCACAAAGGTATTCACGAATTGGGTGGCAAGATAGACAAAATCTATTGGGTTCTTTTAGCAGCGGTGGGGTCCGTTGCCATACTTTTACTAGAAAGATTTATAACTTAGATCCACTTTTTAATATCCTCACCCATAACTTCAGAGGCAATATTAATTTTTTTACGTAAAGACTTAACTATCTTGGTATCTACGGTTTCATCTGCTATAAGATCTACATATGTCACTTTTTTCTTTTGTCCTATTCTATGTGCTCTGTCTTCTGATTGCATTCTTTTTTCTAGATCATATCCATTAGAATAGTAGATGACTGTATTAGCCTGAACTAAAGTGATACCATAACCACCAGTTTGTGGTGTGCCTACAAAAAATCTTACTTTGTCATTACCTTTAAAATTTTTAATAGCGTAATCTCGTTGTTCAGGTAGCGTTTTACCGTAGTAATGGACCACGGAACCTGGACCATACTTGTCCTCTAATAATTTAAATATATTTCTAACATCGTGTTGATAATGTGCCCATATAATAGCTTTACCCTCTATCTCTTCTAAAACATCTAATAGCTCTGATAGTCTATTGTTTTTTATTTCTTGTATACTTCCATCGTCTGCAGAAAAATGTCCACAAGTTATCTGATGTAAACGCATGAGTTGTGTCAAGGCTGTCATAGTTGTAACAGTTTTACCATTAAGTGTGGCTAAAGCTTCTTTACGCATTTGCTCGTATAAATTTTTTTGTTCTGGTGTTAACTGCACTTCTCTTTTCATGTACACTTTATCTGGTAAATCTAAACAATTTTCTTTTAACACTCTATATGAAAAAGGTTTTAAAGAGTTTGATAACTCATCCAAATGTCTAAAACCACCTACAACTTGTATAGATCTGCCTGATACATGCATTGTTTTCATCTCTGCATATCTGTTCCTAAAAGCATAGTAGGAACTAAAATCTAAATGACGTGGGTTTAAAAACTCACATTGTGTGTATAAATCTAATGGGTTTCTAGTTACAGGAGAACCTGTCATTATTCTTCTGTACGGTGCTAATGTTGATATCTCTAAAATATTTTTTGTTCTTTTTGCTTTTGGATTTTTTATTGTAGTAGACTCATCAACGGCCATCATAGACTTGTGGCAACGTAAAAAGCTAGCCGCATATTTTTTACCTTTTTCTGTACTAAATGCTTCTACATTCATTATTAAAATATGTAGTTTGTGTTCTGATTGATATAATAACTCTAATAGTTCTTTTTGTTTTTTACTTATATTTGATTGCCACAAAACGGTCACATTATCTATATGATCTGGTAAATGTGCTGGCAACTCTTGATTGTACCAGGTCCCTATCACACCTTTTGGTGCAACAATTAAGGCACCATCTACTTTACCTTTATCATAAAGCATTGATAGATTATCAATTAGGACTTTTGTTTTGCCAGTCCCCATTTCCATAAAATATGCATAAGTATCTTTGTTCCAAGATTTTTCCAAAGCAGTAAGCTGGTGTGCATATGGCTTCTTTTTAAATTTATATCTCATCTTTCTAGTTGACAATATAATGATTCGTCTCTATATTGTCAAGCATGAAAGATGAAAGTACAGTTTATGTAGTACAAGAGATTTCAGGTACCAGAGAAGGTCGCCCTAAATTTAATATTATGGGTGCATCAGAATTTGGTAAACTAAAATTTTTATTGGATGAAAGATCACAAATGATTTTTTCACCAGGACCATTAATTGTTAAACTTAAAAGTCTTTTAAAAGATTTCAAACCTACAGATTACTTGTTATTAACAGGAGATCCTGCTATAATAGGTGTAGTCTGCTGTTTGATATCAGAACAAACAAATGGTAGATACAATCTCTTAAAATGGGATAGACAAGAGAAAAAATATTATCCTATTGAGATTGATTTGTACGGAACAGGAGCAAAGAATGACGATTGATTTTGAGAAAGATCAGGAACAAGTATTGGATAAAACAACCAATATAAATAAACTTGCAGATAAAATTAAAGAGCTGCAAGCACAACAAGAACAACTGCAACAGCAGGAAGACGCAATCAAACAAAAGAAAAAAGATATAGAATATTTGTCAGGTGAAGTTATACCGACAATGTTATCTGAAATGGGTTTATCTTTTTTAAAACTACAAGATGGATCATCTGTAGAAGTTAAAACAAATTACAGTGCCACAATTACACAAGCTAAAAAAGCTGAGGCATTTAACTGGCTTCGTGAGAATGGCTTGGGCGACATAATCAAAAATGAGATATCCGTGTCGTTCGGTCGTAACGAGGATAACAAGGCGGCTGATTATGCCGAACTTGCAAAG
>Ga0098036_1000442_pt1 | contig 18526 bp, 20 predicted proteins | sample 4_EtaG_FD_77064 | JGI IMG/M metagenome (GOLD analysis project Ga0098036, IMG submission 77064) | Marine viral communities from the Subarctic Pacific Ocean - 4_ETSP_OMZ_AT15127 metaG | ecosystem: Environmental > Aquatic > Marine > Oceanic | place: Pacific Ocean | collected 2015-01-07 | reverse complement strand
TCAGGTTCGGTTATAGCCCCTCCTATTATAGATCCAGCTAAAAACCAATTTATATTGAACAATTCCGCATTATTAGGTGTTCGATGGTCAGGTATCTCATGCAAGACAGGCATCCCCGCTTCATTGCAAATCACCACAAAGCCGATTGGATCTTCCTTCGCCTCTTCTGCGGTGGACGCATCGGATATTGATAGTGGGTTGATCTTGTCACTGGCTCGCTCAGTCATTCTTCTTCCTCCTCTGTGTCGGTTTCGGGCTCATTAGAATCGGATCCTTTGCCGTAGGTTTCAGGCCCTCTAGAATCATCTTCCTCACCATTGCTATCCCAAGCTCGTTCCATGCTCATCAACTTGGCGCTTTGCTTGAAGTTGAATCCGTGTCGAGCGGCAATCTCTGTCTTGGATACCACGCCGATTCGATGAAGAATCTCTGACTCCTGTGCCATGCGGATTGGATCCTGTTGCACAACTTCTGGAAACTGGAGATCGATCTTTACATCAACAGTATTTATGCTAACGGTTTCAGTGGGCACCTCTTCGCCAACTTGAGCTACAGCATGAATGATTTCGCTCTGTGGAGCTTTAGCGCGAACCATTGGGCCAATCTCATCGGCCAATCGATCATAGCTTTCCATGGTAAAGGTTTCTACTTCTGTTTTCTCTGGCAGTACTCCCGCCCTCACTTTCTCACGTAAAACGACACGAAACATGATTTCAAGGTCTTTAAGCCAATCGAACTGATACGAGCGGATCGATTGAGCAAAGGGCGTATCGCTACTGCGGATACTGGCATACACTTGATTTGACGGGTCTTGGAAAAGCAGATGCTCTGGCATGCCCACACCAGAGGCGATAGCCAATCGTATTAGCCGTCCGTCTTCGGTAACATCGTCAGCGTTGATCTCAGGCTTGATCACGCGCCACTCGATCTGAGGGGTCTCTGTTAAGATTTGACCGCCCACAGGGCCGCGCTGCGCCCTTCCTCCAGCCAGCTTTCGGTTGCCGCTAATACGGCGCACCCAGACCACCTTAGAGCGTTCGTGATTGAGGATAATCCTATCGGTTATGAAGTCCTCGTAATATTTCAAATAGCGCAATACTGGATACATTAACGGCACTCCGCGCACATCCGACCCTGCGCCCATTTTGACCATCTGAACGAGCTTGCGATTCGACATGCGGCCCGTGCCTTTTGCAACGGCCCCACTGGGCAAAGCCTTCTGCTCGAAATAGTCGATGTCGGCATACCAGTCGTATTTGGCAGAGTCTCTGTCGGTGTCAAATGAAATGCGATTTACAGAATCGTTTTCCATCAGCTTACCGTAGGCCAGTCGCGTTTCTGTATCTTCGGGATGCGTTTGGATAGAGCGTATATCATAAGGCTTCGTCCGGTCGCGTAAGTGGACGTCGCCTGTAGAGGGATCTATGTAGTAGAAAAAGTAGTGTTCGCCGTGAATGAACTTGCTTTTTACGGCCTGTTTTATACGACTGTGTAATTGATTAGATGAAGCAAACGAGCGCAATTCGTCTTCTATTTCTTGCACCGAACAAGAAATTTCAAGGCCTGTTCCCACTGTATAGTTGGTCAGGTTGGATATGATGGATTTGGCGTGTGGATCGATCTTCGCCTTTTGATGGCAGCTTTCCATCACCTGAACCAGCACCACAGAGTCTTCGTCGGACCCAACGGCATACGATCCGAGTGGACCACCAGCGAAGAATTCGGTCAAAGCCTGCTTGATGGAACTGTCATCCACACTGTCAGATGACACTACAAGAGGCTTCCATCGGCTGTCGAGTAGTTGGGAGGCCTGCGTGGCTAACGTGACATCGCCTGTGCCAAATTCCAGCATGCCGCCGCTGGTGTCTGTATATCCCCTGTTTACATCGGCTCCCATCTCTGCTACGGCGTCTAAGACGGCATCATTTATCTTTTCGTCTTGTTCAGCCTTCATCTTCTCTTCTACGTCGCTTCGTATTCGCGCTTCGAGAGCGCCCACTTCAGAAACGACGACTCGTCCAAGCTCTGTTGCTAAATCTTCGGTGAATCCAGTTGAATCGGTCATAATTTATCTTCCCAGAAAATCTTCTAGGCTCATGGTTTGAGATAGATCGTTTTCTTCTACTCCGAACGAGTCTTCTACGAACCCATCTTCATTGTCGCTGTCCGCTATCGAATCGATGCCCAAGTTTCCATAAAATTCATCTTCTGATTGCTGGTCAAAGGCTGATAGTTCCTCTGGATCGATCATTTCAGAAGCATTGTTCATACAGTTAAAGAGTGCACCCGCTGCGCTTTGGAGGACATCATCCGTCCCCCCTTCCATTTTGACTACTTTGCCCTTTTGTCCATCGAACTGAGCCTCGTCCATTTCCTTTTCGATCCACGTACGCGACTCATCAAAGAAGGTCATCTGTGGAAATATTACCCGCGATTCGTGTAGCGCATCGCGCAATGCGCCCATTGCAGCTGAAGGCTCTCGACTGATTGTTTCCTTGCGGATCATCTCCGGTTTTGAAAAGTCGATCATGACCTTATTGGATGTTTGATCCACCGAGAGCAGGCCGCAAGGAATGCCCATCCCGCGAATATTGGAGATCATCTGGTGGCTTTGAAAACGGTCAAACGTAATCAGTCCGTCTTGTAAGTTGAATTCACGCTCGTAAACCAACTGTTCGATGATGCTCATCAGCGCATTAAACGACATTTCACGCTCATCATAGTGCCTTCGCGGCTTAATTCGACTGACGAAATCAAACTTTATCTTAGGAATATTAATCTCTCGGTATTCCTCATCGCCGGGCATGCGCATCTGCCGTTTCGTAAAGCCAACTGCGTGGCACATAGACATACCCACGGCATCTCTGCGAATCGCTAAGTCAATGTGCATGTAACGAGGCACTACATTAGTAGCCCTAAAGTCGGGCCGCAGCGCGTAGGTATCCTCATCGATGGCCAGTGGAATAGACGCACCCTTACTTATCGCCCCTTGGATATGTTCTGGACTGCGGAAGTATGGGTTAGTCGCTCCTACGGGGATCGACAGGTACTCCAGCATAGCCCTTTCGGGATTGTCCTTAAAGGCGCGATAGAACTCTATGGGTATTTCAACAATCATTGCATGGCTTCGCTTGTGATTATTCGTCCCTGCTCAAACGCGGATAGTTTTGAGGCGTCAATGATTTCAGGCATAGCTGACGTGGGGTTAACCAGATCGCGAGGCCAGAAATTAAAGAGGGGAATAAAGCGTTCAGACCACCTGAATTCGGGCACCGGTCCTTCGAGATTGGCCCACACAGACCACACGCATATAGGATCTTTTATGCGCCACAAATTGGCCTCTACGACCCTCGACTCATTGGGCTCTTCAACCAACTGCGCGGATATGTTGGCTATATGCAGTCCCAGATGATCGCTGCGTCGATTGATATAGCCTGCCACTGCTCCTTCCCATGCGCCCATCGCTTCAGAGCACGTCTTCATCGAAGTGTTAAAGAGAGTAGAAAAGCACTCTTTAGATACAAACCGAACAGTCGCTACGCGGTATTCTTGCCACCGATAGCCCCGCGCTATCGCCCTGCGAGCATTGTCGGCCCGTTCGACAATAATGGTCATTCAGTAACTCGTTGGATGTTCACCGTAGGGTCGAAGTTGGGGTCAAGCACTTGCATGCACTCATTTAATTCCTTGCGCGTCTCTGGAGACATCACAGAATGGGCATGCTGCAATAAGATTGCGACTCGATCACGAGCCTCTTCAACGGTCATAATACGCTCCTCATTGTGCGCGACGCACGTCAGTGGTAAAGATTCGATTGTTTTCGAGCTTTGCGTAGGTGAAATCGACCCACCAAGCTCCAGTGGGCGTAGGAGGATAGCCCTTTTCTATGGCCCATCCCATGCCGTCTGCATCTTCCGGTGACGGATCTAAATAGCAGGGCAACTGTAAATGGTATTGCGTGTCCGTGTATTGCTTGCCGCGCTGTGAGATGCGATAACGGGTAACTGGAAAGTCCCACTGCTGATGTGTGTGGCCACTGATAACGATGTCCGCATCGGGCAAGTAAACCGCCTTGCGATTGGCCTGTATTACACCTTTTGTAACGGGCGATGAACCTCCGTATCCATGGGTGTAAAAAGTGCGGATAGTGTAAGTGTCTGACCGTCGCTTGTTCTTTGATATAGGGTTTCGGTGGAGGAGGAAAAAGATCCACCCTTGATAGCCCATCGGCTTTATCGAAGCCCCTTTGTGGCGCAATGATTCGATGGTTCGATTGATAACGTCAGTTTCCAGATGACGTAAAATACTGGTTTCATGATTGCCCTTGGCCCAACCGACAATGTTTTTGCAGTATGGGGTCAAGAATTCCACGGTTTCGTCTATCGCCCGATCAATGTAGTTGTCGGCCATGAGGCCGGGACGCATAGAATTTTTGGAACGACGGGGATCATTTCGACCCTGCATCATATCATACCAGTCACCCAAGAAATAAATAGGCGAGTTTGTGCTGACGGCTTCCTGTAGGTGGCGCTCCAGCATATCGCGCATGCAATGCGTAGAGTCAAAGTGTTGGTCCGATTGGAATAGAACACTTTGCGTCTTCTGTGAATCAGCAACATTGATGTCAGTTCGTATGCATATATTGCTCAATCGTGTAGTGGTATTTGAAAAGCTTTCTTCGGCTTCCATTGGCAAACCTCAACAAGTACGACTACGCAGCTGTAACGGCCTCAAGTGTTTCCTCGGCTTTGGCAGAGTTGACAACCTTGACGTTATCCACATCAAAGGAAAACGTCTTTCCGCTAAGATTTAGAGGCTTGCGCTCCCAGAACGGCTTGCTCGTGTAGAATATCCCACGATCATTATGGGCGCGGCGTTTCATTTTCTGCGTAAAATCATTGGTGGTACGGGAAGAAGAAATGACAATAATCAATCCAGCCAAACACATTTGCCCGTGTCTAATAGCGCCAAAGCGGGATTCCTGACGTTGATAGAGGTCTTCGTAGGCCTCTCTTGCCGCATCATACTCATCGGCGCCGGTCAGGGCTCGCTTAGATGACCCCGTCCTCTCCATGAAATTGGCCTCATCGATCACCCCTGCCCCAATGCAATAACCAAGCCCCGTAGCAGCCGATCCAGAGCCGGGGAAAATGACTACGTTACGAGGAAAACGCAGTTCGCTCGGATACTGTCGCTTGTCTTGCATGTCAGAGATGTCGATTTGCGGCGGGAAGTAATCGTTAAAAAAGGGAGTATCGAACTTGGGAAGCAGTTCTTTGAACGTAACCTTCTTCGCTTGGTCCTCCGACCGATTCATGCAGTTTATGGAAATGGTAGTATCGAGGTCTAAGTTGTATGGCTCAAAAAATTCGGTGCGAGGCTGAATAAGGAATTCTCTGGTCAATAGCCAGATGGCCAATGACATTTCAAAGTCCTTACCCGTCCCCTTGGGCGTCTCAATGACCACAGTATGCACATTATGGGCACGTCGAACGGTCACCTCATCGCTTTGGCCATGCACGGTGGGATGAGAAGCAATCGCCTTGCGCTTGGCATGTTCAAATGACAAGGCGTAAACACGAACGGTTTGTAATGTCTTTTCATGTGCTATAAAGGCCACGTCAAAGTCGCAACGCATATGCCAGATATCGGCCAGTTCTTGGCGCACGGACTCCCAAATCTTAAAGCGGCCAAGGTAGTAATCATCGCGCAATAAGTCTTCGATAGTTACTTCCATCTCCGCTTCTGCCACATCGTCGTTCCACTCTTTGCGAGCCCCGCGATATTTTTCAGCACCTATCTGATCTTTTTCCAAGTCCTCAATGGAGGTCGTTAGGATTTGATCCAGATCTGTCCAGACATTAGCCGTCTTATTCATTCTAACGGGAAGCCATTCGGCTGCGATTTTCCATTGGCAAGGCAATGAAATAGCCAATGAACACTGCATACAACACAGTTAGAATAGATATGGCAATCGCGGGTCCGATCTTCGCTGGATCGTCCATGCTTACAAGCATCAGCACAAGACCAATTAAGGTGCCAAAACCGCCAGAACCCATTGCATATAAGCGAGTTAATCGCCAGAAATCTGCGGTGCCTGTCTTCACATTAGTGAACAAGAGCGCACAGCCAGTCATGCCGACGACAATCAGCAGGGATGGGACATTTATGAAAATTGTCGGATCTTCCATCGCGAGCGCAGACAAAACAAATAGCCCTACAAATCCGATGATCTGTTTGACTTTGGACATATGCAACTCCCTATTAAAAAGATGAAGATAGTGCATAATTAGCATAATATAGTTATGCTTTATATTAATAATATTACAATATAGATGCTATTTGTCCACAATACCATCAGATGATGGCTTTTCTTCTACTAATTGTGATACAGTTTCGCTAATACCGGCAGCTTTTTGCCTTCGTATCATCTCGGTATAGCCAAATTCATTAGTCGGCAAGACCAATTCGTCTTTTATGCGCTTTAAGATGGCAACTGCCGCGTCTCCTTTTACGGTCTCAGATACGATATGCAGTATGCCAGTGACCATCACTTGGGCAATGGCCTGAACTGCCCTTCCCTGCATGATCGTTGCATCGCGCCGAGCGGTCGTTGCTTGATACTGAGCACTTTTGATGATCTGAGTGGCCACTGACTCAATGCGATCAAGAGTCACTCCATCTTCTGTCATCTTATCTTTAGCCATCTCCTTAAGTGCTTCAAGCTCATAGAGAGATCGAACCGAGTCATATAGATCTTCGGGCGAAAGCTCACTTTTCACTTTATCCAGATACTTATTGAATTCCAGTGAATCTTCTGCGGCATCGCCTGCCGTGATTGCATTTTCAGTCATGGTTTCCCCAGTTAAAAATTCATTGCGCACCAACTCCTCGAAGTCATGTGCGAGTCGATAAGATTTACTGTATGCCCTACCGCCCCAACCGGCATACCAGCAGTTTTGATGTCGGTTGCAAGGGCCAAGCCCTGCGTGATCAGTGCGGTATCCGGCGTAGTTGGTGCATCGTCTTTGCTGTCGTGGGTTGATCCAACCGTGTGGATTGTCCATATCGTCGGGAACAAACGTAGGCAAAGCATGGTTGGTGTGATGGCCACAGACCCTGCGCTTGCGCGAGCCATCGTCTTCCAGTAGATATATTTCGATCTGGTTGACGAACTCAAATCGCGGTGGCTTTGTCTCTAACACGTCACGCAGCTGGCGCTCATTGCGCGGACGGGAATATTTTTGTCCGCACGTTTTGAGGCTTTTTATGTTGTTCAGTTCAGCCATGGCGCTTGATAAATGCCGTTACATTCGGGTAATCGCCTGTAGATACCAGATCATGCATCAAGCTAGATTGAGAGAGATACTCGCAGTCTCTGGTGGCGTGAGAGCGGAAGAAGTAGGCCAGTATATTGCTTGCATCCACACTACACAGACGCACCTCGTAGGGGCGCTTGTCCAAGAAAAGATTGTATCGTTTGTTGAAGGAAACATCACACATCGATTCAAGTTCGACTGTCATCTCATCGAAGTGATCTGGAGCTTCTTCGACCACCTTGCGCTTGGCGCGAGGTGCTGTTGCTGTTTTTCGCTTAGCCATGAGAATTGTTCTCCTGTTTGGTATGGCGCAGAATGCGCCAAGCACACGCTTCGAGGGGTCCATGCTCTTCGAGGTTAACGCCGTGTTCGTCCAGTAACGCGACAAGCAGATCTACAATACACTTATGAGAGTCCATTCTCGTATCTCTGTATCCGAGCTTTTCATTCTTCCACGATACCAAGTCAGTACTGCTCAAACTCTGTGCCGTCTTAATGATCGTTTGTTTTTCCTCTGGCGTTGCGGCCTGTTCCAGTAATGGATTGATCATATTGGTCTTAGCTACGCCCAACTCGACAATAGACGCACCGTCCTGTGAGTGCTCCTTGTCTGCTCGCCAGAAAAGCATAGCCCTAAACGCAGTTCGTGGAGCAATGCTCAGCCCACCGCTCAGCACTGGAGCAGACACATACTGCTCAAAGCTTTGAAATCCCAACCATTCAAAGCCTCTCTTGCCGCCCCTGTTCTTGTCCTTGAGTTCGATGAGCATTTCGCCCATTTCCAATGTTTGCTGTTTTACGCTATGGAAGCGAGATAGCAATAAGTTGTGTTCGGCCTGTATCTCTTCAGCGAAGTCTTGGCCGCGAAGCGAGTCCAAGTATGATTGGAAAATGATTTTAGCGGCACTTTTTAAATCGAAATTGTAGTGCAACTGAAACGAGCGGATACCCATGTTGTGTGCTTCAGTGTGATGGAAGCGACATAGGCTCACCAAGTTTTCCGCATCCGGCCCACCGGCTCCGCGTGTAACGATATGATGTGGATCGGATACTTGAACGATCTCTGGATTGACTGATATGTCCTCGACGTCATTGCCATCGAAGTCTGTGCCTTTGGTGAACTGACAGATGACACAGCGAACCTTACGCACATACTCTCTATACTCTGGCCACTCCCGATACTGTGGGATTTCCGGTGGGAATGCGGGTTCTGGCACTTGCTCCACTACGGTGCAATTGTCGGTGTCTATTTCGGTCACTGGACTACCTCCCCATCAAATAATTTCTTGGCTGTGCTTATAGATGCATACTGCTCATCTGTGAAGTCTTCACCCTCTATGGCCAGTGCTCGCTCTTTTGTAGCCAGTATAATGGCCTCATCTATAGTCCAAACCTCGTCTGTTCCCTTTTCCTTTTCTATTCGTTGTCCCTCTGTGGTAACGACCCAAATGTTACGCTTCAGACGATGCGAAAACATGAACACTTCGCGCTCTTCGATCTTAAATTTCTTTAGATTCGCAAGGCGCTTATCGTAGTAATCACGCGCCTGTATTTTTTCGTCTTCCGCATTAACTATCGGCTTGTCCTTGGGTTTCGGATCCTCTTCTATTGTCCCATTTAGATTCGCGCCGATAAGATTCAAGCTACGATCCATCAACTGATCGAATTGCGTCTGGTCTTTATCCGATGCTTTTCCAGTATCGATCTTCTTTTCGAGCAGGCGCATCTTCTTCAAGACCGATGCGCCCCCCTTCTTTCTCAGCGTTACTTCTTGTTGCTTAGTAAAATTCATAGGATTATCTCAAGGTTACGATGCCATCGTAGTCGGCAGCGGTGGCATCGCGGAAGCGGGAAAAATGCCCCTCCATGAATAGCTTTGGAACACCCGCCCCTTCTGTGTCTCTACCCTTGAGCGGAACGATTGATGTTATAGGATCAAGCAGCTGCGACGGTTCGCCGTCCAGTTCACTAGAGTGCTTGGCCTGTGTGTTCTTGCGGAATACGGTGAACGCGTTGTCGGCCAATTGAGGAACCATCTTGGATCCGCTAATCTCATTAAGCGTTTCCACGCGCTCATCATCACTGCTCTGTGGCTTTTTAGGGTGGGCGATCAGAAATACACTGCACTCATTGTAGACAGCGAATTCTTTGAGAGCCTTGGCTACGCGCCCTTGTTCGTGATTAACCTCATTATGGCGAGCGCTCATGGTCAGCATCATCAGATTGTCTACGACGAAGATGCGAATATCGTATTCACGATAGGCCTGCGTCATAATGCTAATCAGCGAATCTATGCTTGGGTCCATACTTGGATACGCGACATAGAGCGGCACGTCGGCGATCTGCTCATAAGCCACAGCCAATGTCTCCTGTGTCAAATCTTTCTTGCGCGTTGAGGTGATCGACTGCACATACTGTCTTGCGATCTGTCGTATAGGCATCTCAGCACACCAGAGCAGACTGGGAATATTCATCTTTGCCCATTCGAGCAACTGTTGCTTCATTAGCGTGGTCTTGCCCCTGCCTTCTTGTCCGGTTACAATCCAAAACTCACCATAGTTGACCTTTGCCAGAGCCTCATTGAACAGCGGCCAATGCCATGGTAATCCAGTGTCAAGTGTGCCCTCCAGCATCAACTCTTCTTGAAGTCCTTCCAGTGCCTGTGATAATGACTCGACGCCTTCGATAGGCTTTTCTTGAGCCTTGTCGATGATCTCATACAAGAACTCATCGCCGTGATTTACCAATACGTCATTGGCATCCATACCAGCAGGCAATTCGACATTGACCACGACCTCTTCACCCAGTTTCCGTTGGAAGTCACGAGCCGTGGTTTGCCCTGCCTTGTCCGGATCGTAGACCAATACGACGCGCTTGAACTGAGAGAGTAGATCAAACCATTCGGACTTCATTCCCTTCCCCCCTGCGCCGACGGCTCCCGAGACCACATTCCAGTGTCCGCACTGCCAGATGGACATGGCATCGATCTCGCCTTCGCAGAGGACCACAGAATCTTTCCCGTAGTCCAATTTCTCCGCATGAAAAAGTGGCGATGCCATCCCTGCTTCTCTCGTCATCATCTTCTTGGGCTCGTCTGGTGGAAGGCTGCGGTATTTGATCAAACTGATATGCGGCCCATTGACCGAATGAGAAAAGTATGGGATGACCCATACGGCTTTTTTTGCATTCGCCGCTTTCTTCACGCCAACCTTAAATTCCTTGGCCGTCTCTTCGGTGATGTGTCGCACGTCCTTTAACAGCTTCAGCCCCTCGTGCTCATCGCGCATTAGGGCATCGTGATACTCATCGATCCATTCGAGGGGCAAAGTTTTCTTTGGCTCTTCAGTGCGAAGAGTAGCAAACTCACCAATGCTTCCCAGTCGGGCGAAGCTGGGAGACGTGGAATCGACGTCTATGTTTAAATGCCGTTTCAGTGTAGTCAGATTACCCGATGCCTTGCACTTTTGGCAGTGATATGGAGCGCCATCTCTATTGGCATTCAGGTAAAAATGATTGCTATGGTCTTTGCAGAATGGACAGGTTTTTATAATGAGTTCACCTTCTCCCCCTTTCTTCAACTCCCATCCATCTTGCTGTGCTCGTGCTGCTATAAATTCATATACATCGTTGCCCCCATTCATACTGCCACCTCCTGTGATTCCATTTGCCGTCGGATGGCCCATGGCAACTCTTCCTTGGGCGTGTCCTTGGGCGTCTTCTTTGCTATCTCGGCGTCGATTTTCTGTAGCTTCGTGATGAAAGTCCGAACATCCCCGTTGCCAAAGATGTTCTTTTGTGTCCATTCATCTATTTCGTGCGTTGGATGCTTGACGGCTCCGCATTCCAACCAAAACGTCAGATAATCGCGCAGGGATTCTTCAGTGCGAGCTTTGTCTTTTAGGAGTTCATTAAGAAACTTTCGATCTCTTCCGTAGACGATGTTTGGTTCTTTCCCGAACAGTGTCGTATAATACGCACGCATGTGCCCAAGCAAACGACCAGACAGGTCAGAATTAGGATCCTTTTTCTTTTGTCCCTTTTTGCGCTCGACCTTCTGTTTAACTTCATCTTTGTGATTGCACCAGTTAAGTAATTCACGTCCTACGTCGTATCCCGTTTTACCCCAACTGCGTTTATAACTGCCATCTGACAGTTGCTGTATTGCACCATCTGCATCGACGGCAACTGCCATTAAATTCAATGCCAACTTGCGCACTGATTCTGCTGGCAAACCATCTAAGGCTTCCCATGGCGTCACTGTATTTGCCATGATCAACCTCCAACAGCGCCGACTTTAACATCATCGACTCTCGGTTTTATTTTGTTGCTGGCCTGACGCTTACTCTTCCTCTTTTTCATGTTGGCAAAATGATTGGAGATTAAGTCTGATGCTTCGCCCTTGGTCATCGCGGATGTGGTAGGTATCCGAAACTTGACCAGCATCCCTCGCTGAGCTTCCGTAGCGGGATCGGAATGCCATTTCGCCATCTTCGACATCAGCGGTATGTGCTGACTGTAGTTTTCGCGAATGAATCCATCGGCACTCTGAAACGCTAGATTGAGATCATTGCGTCGGCGCACTTTAGTGGGCGCTGCGTTAGGGACATGACAGGCTACTTCCCATGCGCCAATGATGTCCTGTTTGATCTCCAGATACCCTGCGCCCTTCGACATGTCGGATCGATAGTGATCTTGTCCTACCTGTCTCCAGCGCAAATCGCTCATAGCCTGTATATGGTCTGGTGGAGGCTCTACGCTAAATGGATCAAATTCTTCACTGCTAATCGTCTTTGCCGCATCTATCGACAGGGCCTCTAAGACGTGTTCATTGCCCATCGCCATATTCGACATGCGATTAAACGTCTCGACTATGTCCTCGCCTTCGGTGTCAAACTCAGATCGTAGACCAAAAAGAGCCGGTGTGGTCATCAGTGAGTTGGCAGCGCAGACATCAACCATATCGACCACCAAGCAGTCTTTCTTGTTGGGATGTAGCCTGAGGCCGCGCCCAATGATCTGCTGATACAGCACACTGGATCGCGTAGGCCGTGCCATAATAATCGTATCGATCACGGGTATGTCGGTGCCTTCAGTCAGAACACCACAATTGACGAGCACTGGGTATTTGCGATTACGGAAGTCCTCAAGCAACTGAGCACGTTCCGCTTCGTCCGTATCGCCATGCACCAGACGAGCATCGATGCCTTCCTCACGAAACGCATCCGTTACTGCCGCGATGTGTTTTCTGTCCACCGTAAAAACCAGAGTGGCTTTTCTATTGGCGGCGTGCTCCTTGTAAGCTTGGACGATCTGATAGTTGCGCTGTGGTGTATTGACTTGAGATTCCAGTTCGCTCGTATTGAAATCGCCGTGGTTGAGCGAGACACTTGAAATGTCTTCACCCGTCCAGATGCGCACGGCCCTTAGATTCGCCAACCACTTTTCTTCGATGGCGTTGAGAATATTTTTGTGGTAGACGATCTCTTGGTAGGTCTCATCCATCCGCTTGCCGTCAGAGCGACGCACTGTAGCCGACCAGCCGGAAAGCATGATGTGAGATTTATTACTCAATACGCCGAAATATTCAAAAATGTTCTGGTAGGTCGATGCCGCAGAGTGATGCATCTCATCGCAGATAATCGCCTTGAAATTATTCGGGTTGAACTTGCGAATGCGAGGAGTAAGCTCTCCCGACTTCAGTCGGCGTCCCAGTGTGGCCACTGATGCGGAAATCACATCAGCCGTGGGCGATGCCTTCGATTGAGCTTGTTCGATCTCTACGGTCAGATCGGGATTCGCATCGGCAATTTTTTGGGCGTTCTGCTGCACTAATTCTTTGCGATGCGCCAAGACCAGCACTTGTGTCGCGCCCGTCTTTGGCTCTGGAATGCGAGGAATCATATGCGCAAACTGGACGGTTTTACCTAATCCCGTGGCTTGAGATACGACCTGTCTTTTGACACCATGGGACAAAGCCTCAAGAGACGCATTGATGCAGTCCTCTTGATAGTCGCGCAATGTAATTGCGGATTGTGAATCCTTGGACTTCTCCGCAAACAATGATTGTTGGTTCATTGGATCTCCTACTGTGGTGAGTGAGTGTGTGTTTTATGTGCGTAAGCACTGGCGATATCATGCATTATGCGCAATGAAAACCAGTGACTTTTGCGGTTGAGGGTAGATCGTTTTTCCACGTCGGCTGCGAGGCAAGCATACTCGCCCAAGGCCTCAGATACGATATACGCATCGATGGGCAATGGATTTAAGTGGGTGATATGCTGTGATATGGATTTTCGCAGTGCATTAACAGTCCAGTGGGGCTGGACATAGTCGGCCATATTTCGGGCCTCTTCGAGGCACAGCTCTTTGAGTTTCAAAAAAATGAGCCCCTATATAAGTACATATATGTACATATGTACAGTACATAAGTACATATGTACATATATATAGTCTGTATATTACTAGCGTAATATACAGAGACGGCGGCTAACACCGCCTGCATGTCATTTTGATTAATTTTCACTTTAAAAAGCTTCACTGAATACAGAAATGGTTGGTTTTTATTTACCCATTTGGGGGGCAGTGATGCCTTAAAGCCCTCAAATGGCGTATACGGCTATGCTTTAAAGCATAGGACTCGACATGCCTGTCCCTTGCCGTACGTCGATTCTACGCGATCTGGGAGGCCCTGAGGCCGATATTAGGGAGTTAGTGTGTCGGCGGGTTTATAGGCTTGAGCTAAAAAACCCTGCAAGTCGGCTCTGGAAACTTTTCGGGTCCGACCGCATTGATAGTGACCGAGACGTCCATTTTTAGCCCACTTATTAGCGGTCTGATAAGTAACCCCGACAGTCTGAGCTACCTCGCGTATAGTATATACATCTTGACTTAGATCAATCATCGGGACTCCAGTGTGTTAAAAGAGGACAGCGGGGTCTTGGCAGTGCATCACCCTCAGGACCCTGACGGGTTTGTAAGTCCGCTCGCCCACTGTCCTCGAAAATTTCATATTATATATCTAAAAGTATATCAAAATATATATTTATTGCATCACCTCCGTCAAGTGGCTTGTTGCATAAAATGAATCATTATTTCCTTTTTTTGCAATAAAAAGCAATATTTCATCGCTAAAAACGTCATTTTTAGCATAATGGCCTTGATTAATTCATTTACTGATTGTATCTTGAGTGTGTGATATATGTAGTATACGCACTATTTGAGAACTGAAAATAGCGCATAGCATTGCAAAAGGCCTACAACAAAGGAGTTAAATATGACAAATAATTGGGGAGATCGACTCAAGCAGGTGCGAGAATTAAAAAGCATGTCGCAGAGAGCGGTTGCCATGGAAGCCGAAGTGCCTCAGTCGACAATCAACCGAATTGAGAAAGGTAGAGTCAATGGAGTTAACAGCACGACGGCGATCAGGATCGCTAAGGTGTTGGGAATTTCACTTGATTATTTGATTATTGGAACTGGCGAGAGTAATGTTGGAGGCTCAGTAGAAAAAACATCAAAAACAGATCCCTGCACATTCGCACAGGCCAATTCGTGGATCCGAACACTGCTAATGCATGATGGGATTGTGACATATGACAGTAAGCGTCATAAGGATGTCGACAATTCAATCGAAGGCGAGTCGCTGGTAGATCGACTGGATCCACAAGACAGGATAGCAGTAGAGGAAACAATTGCGCAGCTGCAACACAATCAGCGGCCAGATCCAATTATGATCAAAATGAATTTAATTTGGCACACTGCGTGGATTGCCAAAATTGAAGAGGACGACGACAATGAGTGCGTGCTAATTCAACTGTCGATGGTTAGTCAGTCAGAGTTGCAACGGCAGCGATTCACTGCTGCGGTAGGTCGCCAATAAAAAAACGACATTTATTGACATGAAAGGGTAGGGACAATGTCCCTACCCTTTTTTTATTTTATAGCTTGAGCAAGATATGAACCTAAGAGCTTGGCAGTTTCATCTCGATTCAAAGAAGTGCATTCTTGGAGACGATCACTAACGCGCTTAATTGTATTATCGGTTCGCTCTTTTTCTAATAGGCGCTCTAATGTACCAAATATATCTTCAGCTAAATCGACTCGGTTTTGCTCTATTACATTTGCAGCCGCTTCATTGATTGTCCTAGAAATAATATCCTCATCTATCTGATAGCAAGCAGAAACCTCATTTATGTTTCTATGGATTTCAAATCGATGAATTAGACCGGAAAGATCGTAGTGTATATCATACTCAAATGGATACTCAATCATGCGCTCCAAGCCATCATTGGGAAGCTGGGCAAAGGAAGGCTCTGCTTCTATTATGGTGTCCATATTATTTGGCCAGCGGCCTAAATATCGATAGCGCAAAACACCTTTGATGCGCGTTAATTCGTCAGTTCTTAACACTGTTTCATATGTTGCGTCTTCGTACGAATGTTCGTGCGTGGACTTGCAGATACGCATGTACTCCAACCACTGAGACATTGGCATAGACACCGATGGTTTTAGATTGGAGTCGCGAGGCGTGTTTATTGAATCATATTTAACCACTTTGCAATCACGACTACACATCGCCATAGTTTCAGTTATATCGCCATGGTTTGAAGCGGCTAAATGCACAAAATACTGAGCATCGGCAGTGCGGGTACCATCTTGCAAGCAGTTAAGATAGTTAGCCTTATTGACATATACGTCTAAACGTTGGATACCGGATAAGTCATTTTCGTTAAAAGTAAATTTAACCACACAAATAAGCACATCCATTGTATCGCGTGCTCGTTCTGGCCAGCTGCGAAGACCTTTAATATGCAGTAAGCGCAAGTGACTGTTTGTTTCATCATTGAGATAGTCGGAGAAATATTCAGCAAAACGATGACTTGCGAGTTGAGATTGGTCTATTTTGGTAGCGTTAATAAATGCCTCATCATAGCGATTGCATTGCCCTACGAACTCGCGGAGTATAGTAGAGACGTCTAATGAGTATTCTATTTTTTCGTCTTCGCTTATGAGGTGAAGAAATAAACTGCTTGTGTGAATATGTGTAAAATATCTATACAAGGCAGCATAATTACTAGACCATGGGCTTGCTAAATATCTCTTTAACTGAAAGATGAAATCGTCAATGGTCGAATCGGCTGTAGCGTTACCTGTGAATCTGTCTGATGATTGTTCCACATAGCTCATGGGTTTACTCGTATCATACCCCACGTAGTCGAGATTGTCGTTTCTGTACATAAATAATACCTGCCAGTATTTAAATGGTTGGTAACTCACACCACCACCAGCTAACAATCTTGGGCGGTAGATCGATGGATGCTTCGACTACCGTATTCTCGAAGGTTAGGCGAACCATGGTTAGCGGCATTTTGCGTAGCTGTTGCTCTTCATGCCAAATAGATTTTGACACGAGTAAAACCTCTTTTGAATTAGGTCGGGTGTCGGGTGTGCATATGATATCAATGGATTCAATGTTCACAAATCGGTCGGGATGCACTAATTCGCCGTCCTCGCTATCTTGCTCTGGGCGATTATATCTGCACATTGTGGGCCAGTCTACCCACCCTTTGCTATAGTCAATTACCTCGCCGTTAATGGTTTGACCCTCATCTATGTGCCACAATTCGCCAACCCTTGCCAAGCCAGCCTGAAAGTAGTGCGGTGAAGTGCATTGAAAATCCTTGCTGATATATTTTTTATAGCGCCGCACCGTATTTTCTTCGTGTAGGTCGCGAATTAGGTTCGACAAAATTTCATCAACGAATCTATTTCCAGATCGGCGGTGCGTTAGCGTAGGAACTTCGGAGCAAATATCCTCCCAAGTCAGCCCCGTGTGGTCAACGATGGCTTGTATTGTTTTGACATTTACCGATTCAAATTCTTTCCTGACAATCTTAGCCACCGTCTGCCGTGATACCTTAATTTTATCAGCTAGGGAAATGGCAGTAAAATTATGAAAATGTAACCACTCTTTCAGTCTACTGGGGTTTCCAAGGGGCATATCCCAACTCCTTTCTCTTTCCTTACGTTAAGGTAATACGTATATGATACGATAGCAACGACTGTCTCACTATTCACGTTAACAACCATTAACATATTTGCCGTTTGTGGCGAAATAATCAATTTTTTTTATATATTTGTATTAATTGGGTATAACAGAAGGTATGCATTGCAGCTGTGGGTAATAAATAAGGGGCCCCCATTTTATAGGAGCCCCTTATTTATTTATAGTGCGAAGTTATCTAATTACGCGAAAGATTCGCCTTCGTCATGATTGTCATCATTTGGAGGCAACCAAACGTCGTCGTGCATCATTTTATTGAAGCAATCTATTTTCATTTTAGAGCGTGTATTCATTTCAAGCTGGGCAGCTATATCCTGTTGCTCGTCAGGAAATCCAGTATGTGCCCATACACGAAAGACTGCATCAGATGTATGATTGTTTATGCTGGTTTCCAAGTCGCAGATAACCATTTTATTCGGTAGTCCATTGTGTCCTTTGAGGCCACATAAATACGAGCGTCGAGCGACTTCATTCGGTGAAACGGGCACTTAAATTCTCCTATTATGGTGGGTGTCATCTGACAGGGCTCTCAAATATACCATAGTAGCCCTCCGGATGCTATGCGATGAAAAGGCATTTACTGACCCACCAAATTGTGCCGAAAGCTGAAAGCGGCCATCCAAAATAGCAGCATCTCACGCGCTTGCTGATTCTCCAGATCCGGATAGACTTGCTGCAGTGCCTCGGCCCCGCCGTACATATTTATGGATCCTCCCTCGCGTATCGAATCAAGGGCATATTCCAGCATCTTCAGCTGATGAGTATCCTCGATCCATTCGGGAATTTTTTCGTCATACTGCTCTTGCGTAGTGATGTCGGACATGTTGATCTCCTTGTGAGTGTGTGTGTGTTCAACTAAGCGCTGCTAACCTACTTACTGTTAACAGTGGATAATAAGTTCTTGTATTCCTCAATGTGGCCCTTGGCCATTTGCGTAAAGCCATGAACCACATTGTCCCTGCTTGCAACGTGAGCCAGCCACTCTAAGTGCCCTGTGACGTGCTCTTCGGCTTGCTCTCGTGACTTGTATGCGAGATGTCCAACTTGTTCCCCATAAACGTCGTGGATTTCAAACTGGCCACCTTCGTTCTCTTCGATGCTGCCGACTTTTTTATCGTCTAATAGTATGTCGTTGTTCATTATG
>Ga0098036_1000440_pt1 | contig 18583 bp, 8 predicted proteins | sample 4_EtaG_FD_77064 | JGI IMG/M metagenome (GOLD analysis project Ga0098036, IMG submission 77064) | Marine viral communities from the Subarctic Pacific Ocean - 4_ETSP_OMZ_AT15127 metaG | ecosystem: Environmental > Aquatic > Marine > Oceanic | place: Pacific Ocean | collected 2015-01-07 | reverse complement strand
GCAGAGTTATTTTCAAGCAGTTAATAAAGCAAAAAGCGAGGGTGATAAAATTGCTGATACTTCTCAAGATTTTAAAGGAAATAATAAAGCACGCTTGAAAAACGTTGGCGATGCTGGGGAGCCCAAGACAAGGATAGCCCTAGGAAACACGTATCAAGACCGAGTGGCGGAAGGAGCGGCTCCCGAGGAAATTCAAGACATAATGCATATGAATAAATCTCATCTAAGAGCGGGTAAAGACGATTTTCTAGATACATTGGACCAAAACACTTTCAGGACAACCGAACCTGGTTATGCACAGCATAAACTTCTTGAGTCGGCGGCAGCAGATAGTAATAACCCTGAGTTTAAAAAATGGCTAGGAACATTCCTTTCCGCCGAGCAGATGAAGAATCAGGGAGTAGAATACAAAGCTCTTGGAGGAAGAGTGTCCGGAGCAGGAACCAGAGATAGCGTCCCTGCTGTACTAACTCCTGGCGAATTTGTTATGAACCGAGCCGCTGTTTCAAGAATTGGAGCGGCTAATCTTCAAGCCTTGAATGCTGGAGGAGCGGTAGACAATAACCGAGGAGTGTTTGCGGGCACAACCACATCTCGTTATGTTTCAGGCGATGCGTCTAATATGGGTATACCTGAACAAGGTTTAGATTCAACAGCAGGTCTTAACTGGAAAGACTTTTCAGCAAATAAAAAATTCCTTACAGATAGAGAACTTAGAAAATATAAACGAGCAATAAGAGCCAAACAAAGCCAAACAACTATGATGGGCGGAGGACAGGGCGGCCTTAAAAAAATGAATCGCAACAACAGGCGTAATCGACCTGGAGGAGCATTTGTTCCCCCTCCGTCTGTTCGTTCGAGAGCCGTCCGCAATCAGTCTAGCGTAAATCTTGAACGCATTCGGGCTGGGGCATCAGCTCTGAATGCAAGAGGGTTTAATAAAGGCGGTCTTGTTGGAGGTAAAATTAGAGGGGGCAGAAGTGGAAGTGCTTTTAGTAGAATTCCAATATACAGACAAGAAGGTGGAGGCGTAGGTTTTCCAGGCATAGAGGATGTAGCGCTCCCATCGGGAGAAGATGTTGAAAACACTAATACCATGAGCGGTGCAAAAATCATGGCTAAAATGATGGCACATGTTCTTGATGAATTAAGAAAGGGTAGACAGGAGGCAAAAGAGTGTTGCTCTACACTGATTGCCGCTATAAACGGTTTGCCTGTGGCTATCGCTAGCCTAATAGGAGGAGCTGGTGGTGGAGGTCAAGCCGGAAGCGGCAGAAATATAGTTCCTCTTACGAGAGCGCAGGCCAGGGCAAATGAGGGCACAGACACCGCAGTTACAATGTGGGAAGATAGATTTGGCGCTTCGGGACCTGGAAGTGGACGGGACACTGGCTCTAACCTTTTTGATGAGCTTTTTGGTGAGTATGGAACTCGCTTACAAGACTTACAAGTTGAGTTGGGTTTACTTGGCGCTAATGTAATGGACAGCGTTATGTCCGGCGGAACAATGGGTATGGATTCCCTTTTGCAGATGGCGCAGGAACAAATGAACCCTCAGTTATTAATAGCTGGAGCAAATCAAGCTGCACTTCAGGCTACTGAATCAGGGGCTATGGGTGGTATTCAAGCTCAGGGGGCAGCAAACGCATACATACAACAGAACCTGCCACTAGTTACTCCTGGCTCTAACTTTAATCATCCTGACCCTAATGATGTTGAAGACCCTGAAGACGACCCTAACGCACCTAGAGGCCCAGTTGGACCAGCTAGACATCCAACGTCAGCTTTAGGAGGTCCTTCTATTGACTTCACTCCTGTGACGGATGTTCTTACAAGAATAGAGTCTTGTGTTTGCAGCATGGCTTCAATGGTTGGTCAAACAGTGAGTCCGTTAGGCGGAATAAGTCCCTCTTCTGGAGGTGGAGGAGGCGGTTCTTCAATGCTTAGCCCAGATTCTTTAGACGGCTTTGTTTCTGGAGCAGAAATGTTATCACAAGCATTGACAGATTTTAATAATAATTTTGGTGGCGGCAACATTATACAGCACAACATGACCCTTACTAATAGTGACATAAACGTTAATATAACCGGTTTAAGTTCAATTACAGAAATGGTTAGAGAAGAAATAACCAGAGAAGTTGGCACTAGACTTATGAATGTTGAAAATAAGTTAGGGATGGACGGAGGGTCTGGAAGACCAGGCCCAACTTAGATAAGGAAAAGGAATAGTGGCTAGACCTAAAATAAAAACAGTAAGAGCTTCAACACACCCTCTGGGTACAGGTGACTTTACTACAATTCAAGCCTGGGAAGATTTTGCTGATGACAAAATAAATCCATATCAATGGGCTGAATGTTTTTCTGGATTTAATCTAGGAGTTTTTAGCCTTTCGGGATGGTCTTCTACACCCACCTCCTCTGGGTATCCAAGAATTTTTGCTTCCTCTGGAGAGCCACATGCAGGAGGGTCTTTTAATCATGGTCCTGTTATAGCTATGCCTTCTGGAACAACATCCAGCAACAGCATTGGAGTCAGTTACGCACAGGTTGATGGAATTGGAAGCACCAGAGGCTTTCACATTAATTTGGATACAGCCTCTAATGTTACAGTAGAAAATTGTTGGGCAACCGCTGAAAACAACACTTGTTTTAAAGCAAAAAGCTCTGCAAACGACACTGCTAGTTCTGGACACCTTATAAGAAACTGTTTGGCCATAGGAACAAATAAACAAGACGTAGGCTTTGAGTTGGGGGGAGAAGAAATGCTCGGCGGCAAGCCGGGAATTAGGTGTTATAACTGTACATCTTATGGTCTAAAAAATGTTGGTTTTAGAATTTATAACTCTAAGGCTCCTGGTTTTTATGGAGGGGCTGATGTAGACGTAAGAAACTGTATCTCGTCTGACTCTGAAGGCGCAGACTTTGCCTTTATTGCCGGAGGTGATGGAGATGTTATTTTTCAAACCAACATGTCTAGCGATACAACTTCCACTACAATCGGCCAAGCAAATTATTCTCAGCAACCATCAAACAATGTTTTTGTAAATCCAGACAAAGCTCTTTTTACCTATCAACACGACTCTGGTTTGGTTAAAGTTGTATCTTCAGGAGATTTTAGGTTAAGAGAAAATAGTTTTGCAGTAGATGGCGGGCAGGATTTACCCGAAGTAATAAGAGACATAAGGGGAATAAGAAGGCCTTATAATGCAAGAACAGATATCGGGGCGTACGAATATGGTTTTTGGAACAGGAGGTTCAATCTATTTATTAGCGGCCCAGTTCCAGTAAACAGCGGTATAAGACTGCACATGCAGGCTATAAAAGAAAAGCCCGCTAGCGGTTATGTTAATCTTTTTGCGCAGTCTCTTGGACCATCAATACTTAGTAGCGGCGTAAAGGTTTTCGCACAATCTTTAGGTCCTGGAACCCCTAGTAGCGGCGTAAGGCTATTTGCTCAATCTTTAGGGCCAATATCTGCTAGTAGCGGTATAAGATTATTTGCTCAGTCTCAAGGGTTTTCTCCTGTCAATAGTGGCATTAGGTTTTTTGCAAAATCAGAAGGGCCTATCAAAGCCAGCGGACAACCAACCCTATATGCACAATCAACAGGTTTTACTACAGTAAGTAGCGGAGTCAGGCTTTATGCTAAAGCTCTTGGTTCAGTTAGTATTAGTAGTGGCATTAGAATGTTTGCTCAATCTCTTGGCCCTCTTAAAGCTAGCGGACATCCTACCCTTGCACTTCTTGGATTTTTAGCCACAAACAAAATGAAGCTTAGCACTCCAGGACATAAAGTAGAATCTAGTGGAGTAAGACTATTCATAGGTTCTTCCGTCCCATCTTCTGGAGTTATTCCTTTGAATATTGGAAACTTTACATTTAAGAGAAAGTCGCCATTATTCCTTAAAGTACAAGAAGGGCCTTCTGCTCATGACATAGCAATCTCTAGATATCAAACTACTTTAGCAGACCCAAATCAGGCAAATGTCGCACAGCTTTCGCTAGAAGGTAGAACACAAACGTCTAACCTAAAATATTCTTTAGAAAAAACGCCCGCAGACCAACTATTAGAGCGGCCAGACATAGCTGGGCAAGGGTTTGGAAGCTTATTCGTTCAAGGGTTTAGCAATATAACTGGTTTAAATTCTATATCTTATTTGCGTACGGCAGGTTTGGATAGTACAAACTTTATACCGGCATCAAGAGATGCGTTTCTATTTATACGACCTGAAGCTAATTGCTTGACTGGCTCAAAATACTCATTAGACGGACATACTCGAGATGTTTCTTCAGATTATAATTTTGCATTGTATGCAAGCGGACATCTATTTGGTTCAGAAACAGTGGGGCCTGTTGTAGAGTCTGGTTTCTATCAGACCTCATCTTTATTTAAACAAAAACCATTAATAGGTTCAGGTGTAGCCAGGTTTACTGGAGGACAATCTTCTAATCTTGGAAATTATAGTGGAACATCTAATTTGTACGGCGGAACAATACTTATGCAGTCTGGCTCTCCATCTCAAAGCGACCAACACAGAATAACGCCCGGTAGAAGAGGTGTTGCAGCATCATTCTGGATAAACCAAAAGAGAAGACGAAAACAGGGCTTCATAAAATCTTTCCAAGGAGTTATGGGCAATTTGAACTTAGGATTTACTCCTTCAACACCAATGTCTGGAGAATGGGGTATATATTATGTTCAATCAGATATGCAGGCTAGTGGAACAACGCCATTCAATTCATTTAAAGATTTTGAAGACTCAGGCAGTGCCCTTCAAGGGATAATTCCCTGGGCTAATACTACTGGAGGAATAGAAAACTCTACTCCAGACACCATGATTCCTCTTAATGAAGATAGATGGTATTATATGATGTTCTGGTGGGATACAAAAGATAAGGTTAGTTATTGCAGAGTTGCAGCCCCATCAAGAGGCACTCCAGGAACCGTAGGATACAAAGAAGCTATTGACCCAATCACAGATAAAGGTCAAAAATGGGATGGATACGAAATAATAGAAACAAGAAACAAGTTTAAAGTTGGCGGTGACCTTTTTGCCCATGCGGGTCAATCGCTTCCTTTTAACAATTTAGGATACGGTGTTGCTGCTGATTCCGACGAAGAATTTTTAATTGACGAAATATCAATATCAAATAAAGTTTGCACTCGCAAGGTGATGGAAGACCAATTTGACTTAAATTATCAATACTATACCAAACAATTTATAGAACAGGGCAATGCGTCACTTTTCATACCCGGCTCTTCAGGTGTAATATAAATAAAGAAAGGTTAAAAAATGCCAGTTTTATATACTAGCGGAATTACTGACGGAACAACAGACTCTACTCGACAGGTAGCGTTAATACCGGCTCCATTTGTAGACATATCGAAAGACTATACCAAAACGTCTGATGGAAGACAGATTGGCTCTATTTACAGTATCACTTTAAATGGAACAATTGTCCCAGACAGAGGCTCCCCTTCTTCTGACGGAAGCTTTTATGGGCAGCATGCAAATACCACCGACCCAGAATATACGGAAACCGTTGAAGATGGAAAGCCAGGAGTTGTTTCAAAATACAATGGAGAAAATGTGCCTGCAACGCGAGTACAAGATTCTTTAATGCAAAAAACCCAAGCAATTAGAGAGCTTTTTTCTATTGAAGGTAGAAAATTAGAAATAATATCTTGGGCTCAAGACGAAAATGGAAAATCAAAAAGATATGGATATACTTTTTATCCCAGAATAACAAACATAAGCATAAATGACGATACATACAGAAATATTGTACAGTATACCGTCCAGTTAGAAGCCGATGAGGTTTATACTTCTTTTGGCAGTCAAGAAGAAATAAGGTTAGAGGAACCCGACGCTGCTAATGACGATTCTTCCGTGACAAATATTTATGGTGAAGAAGATTATAACAACTCTACTGTAAAAAGAATACTAGAAAAGGGTCAGTCTTTTACAGATGCGTTTTCGTTAGAAACTGAGAAAGGCAAAAAAATATACCTACAGGATATATCTGAAGATTGGTCTCTTGACCAGACAGGAGAATATTCAAGCTGGGGCTCTGCCTTGCTAGCTGAAGGCGAAACAGAAGACTCATCAGTTCCCGAGGGTGCAAATAAGCAAGACGAGTACCCAAACTATAATGTAAGTCATAGCATCAGCGCAACAGGAAAAAGAACTTATGATGAAAACGGTCTTGTTAGAGAGCCATGGGAACATGCAAAAATGTGGGTGCATGAAAGGCTTGGTGTTTTGCCAGGAGATAACCCTCAAGACACAGATGACCCTTCAGATTTTACGCCTCCAGAAAAACTTTTTGATGATGACCATGTCAATAAGATTGGTGATGATGAATTTGATGTGGGAGGAATCATGTCCACCTCTCACTTGGGCTCGCTTGGTGACACACTTAGGGGAACATCTGCCTCCGCTGTAGATACTAAAGATTGGAGTGACTATAACATTTGCAATTACACCAGGTCTCTTCAGGTAAATAAGTTTGCAGGAACTTACTCTATAACAGAATCATACACCCTTACAGCCTCTGATTTTGGAGCACAAGAATCTATTGAAATTTCTGAGCAGGCAGACAAGCAAGGCGGAGTTAAAAATGTTACAATTAGTGGCAATATAGTAGGCCAAGAAATAAGAGGAGATGCTAAGGGTAAGTCTCTCGCAAAAAATGTCGATATAATAGGGCGTACAAAATTTAACTCTGCCAAACAGGCTTACCAAAAATATGATTCAGATTTATTTTTAAGCCAGTTAATTACAGCCTATGGAATTACAGGAGATGCCGGTATATTGCAAACCACCTCCCACTCTTCTTCTGTCAATAGAAACGAAAAAGACGGCACGATATCTTTTTCCAGGAGTTTCAATGATAGGTCTCAAAATGTTCCTGGCTCATACTCAGAAAACATATCGGTTAATACGACTAGGAAAGTAGACGCAGTTGCAACCATACCTGTACCAGGAAGAAGTGAAGGTCCTGTAATACAAGATGTTGGAACAAAAAGTGTTGGGCAAAAAACAATAACCGTAACAGCATCAATGGGAAGAAATTCGTCGAGGCCGAATGTTACGGCAATAATTACAGCTTATGCGCCCAATCAAACAGACGGCGTGGAAGTTTGCAAATGGATTTCTGCAAGCCAGGAAAACTGGGAGCCTGTAACAGGAAATTATACTAGGACGATAACATATAGTTTTGTTTAGGAGTAAAATATGGCCATTAATTGTGCTGGAATAACACCGCTATTGAAACAGAATTTTTTGGGCGCTACGGTAGTGTCTTTTAGTTCAAATATAGGGTGGGGAATCTCTACTGGCAGCATGCAGGTCACTGTTGTTGAAGACGCTGGTCAAACTTTCAATCCTCCGCCTATAGGGCAAGGCGTTTCTTTTAGCTTTGCTGGCTTTAAATATTTTGGCCTTCTTCAAGCGTGGGAAGAAAGTCTCTCTATGCAGGGGAAAACCTATACAGTTACAATTCAAACTCCTCATCAAGTTTTATCTGGAACCCAAGTCATACTTAGGGGTGTTGATGATTTCGATATAGCCTCTTTAGGTTCAAACAAGTTTATTAATCTTCACCTAGAAACAGCACCAAGACCTTTCCAAGGCAATACATATTTTTCATATTGTAATGAGGTGGGCGCTACCTGGAAAGACCTGAGAGATATAATTGACATTACCTCAGCCGGAGGCGGCGCTTGGGCATTCATCCACAGGGGTAATACTTTCTATGTAGATTGTGGTGTTTTGGCTGGAGCAGATAACTTTAGAATTGGCGCAGGTGGAAGCACAATAGACGTTCTTACTGCTATAGACAAAGTTGCAAAAATTTTGCAAAAAAGAATATATTTGGATTTGATTAGGGTGCCTTTATTTCCAGGGACTTTCGTAATAAAGGTTAGGGCTCACGATACATCCGTTTCTGCTATCAATGCTAATTTGATGAATACACCCTCAATTGGCGACATAGGAACAAGGCTTCAACAAAGCACTGGTTATCATCTCATGGGCGTGGGAAGGAGTCTTCGTCCCGGCAACTGCACGCTTGGGGGAGGTTTGAATAAATTCGCTCCTCCTGGAGGAAGCATTGGCGGATATTTACAATCAGTAATAAATCAAAGATACGGAATTGAGGCTTCTGAAGTATTAAGCGATATATTGATAACGGGAGACAACATTCATTGGTTGTTCGAAGTTATAGATGAAGGAGGTACTGATGATGACAACCCGCCAAATGATGTTAGCATTGAACCTAACGAGAATCAGCTTATAACAGTCGATGATGATGGAAACGACATAACCAACCAGGGGGCCATAAGACATTATTGGGGTTCAGAGGTAGACCAGAATGGAAATGAAGTTCCAATAGTTAGCACAGGAACGGGCGACACAGAAAACTTTTTTGTTGATGTAAGCGCTCAAACTTGGTTTAGGGCGGCCCAACCCGCGTTGCCTGGGCAAGGCCAATATTACAATATAAGCGTTTTAGAAATACGAGCTGCAGCAAACAGCTTTGAGTCTTGGTATGAATTCATGGCATGCTTTAAGCCAGAACTTCTTAGAAGATTCTTTAGGTCTGACCCAAACGTAAACCTAAATATGTTTACGCCTCAAGCTGTGTGGGAATTAATCAGAGATTTTCCAAGGAACAACGATGGAACGCCAAGAACAGGCGAAGGCGCAGAAGTACATGACGCTCAAGAAACAAACCGTGCGATGACCGAAGCGTATGAAACAATGATGCGTAATAGGCAGAATGCGGTTGGTACAGACGGATTGCGTTCTATGCACTCTTTTGTGAGCAAATTCAAAGAGCACTATGGCAGGAAGTTCTTTGTTCCAATACCGCCCGGACTCGTTAGTTGTTGTAGTGGAGGTGCTAATGTAGAGTTAGTACAAGGACTAGAAAGGGCTGAATTTGGATGGGCTGTGAAAGATGGTTCTGGAGCCGGGTATAGACCCGTAGACACTGTCCTTGGTTTAAAGTGGGACTCTGTTATTCTAGAGATGTTTAAATCAGACGAAGGCGGAGTTGGTGGCATCTTATATTATGAAAAAGTAAGATTTGAACCAGAGTCTGGAGATTTTGCAGAAAGCCTTGAGCAGAGCTATCACGTTGGAATAGATTTTGCTCAAATACCACAAGCACACCCTTATTACGCAGAACCAACAACCGTGACAGTTCCAGGCACAGGTCAAATTGATGAGGACGATGGAGTAGAGCCCTCAAAAACGGATACTGGATTTAGAGTTTGGCTTGGGGCTAAAGTATCCAAAATACACGACCCATGCAACATTATTGGAAACGGCCCTGGAGCCGTTGTAGAAACGCCTAACCCATTACATCTAAGAGCTTCTGTAATAGATGCTCAAACAGGAAACCCTCACGGATTAAGATTTGCTCTATGGCAAATACTTATTGCGGAGCAAATAAGGTTAGACGCGGATGAAAACGGCCCGAGACCGCTCACAGATGACGAGCGAGCCATTCTTCAGGAATATTTGTTTGGTAGGCCTGGAGGCTCATCTATGCAGGGCATCGGACTTATACCAAAAGCCCATATGCCTTCGGCAGCCGTTGTGCCATTTAAAGACAACAAAAGAACTTATCCAGGAGCAAATAAATGGTGGAATCAAGCTGTTAGCCCGAATACAGGACTCCCTGTTCACGCAAACGCAGAATACAGAAAAGACGATAGCCTTACTCCATGGAATTTTGGCGGCCTTGACCAGATGAATGAAGGGGGAGAGATTCAGGTTGCCACCGCAACATCAACACAAGACATTGTTGAGCAGGGCAGTTTTGCATTTACTGGAGTTCCATTAAACATAGGCCTTCAATACATGGGGCAGGTTATTGGAGGAGGAGACCCAAGAACTTCTGGTAACTTAACATCTTTATCATGCCAAGTTGGTGTGGGTGGAATTCAAACAACTGTGCAGTTCAGAACTTTTGTTCCAAACTGGGGAGAGTGGGGAGAGCAAAGGACTGAATACGTCGCTGCTCTAGGTAGAAACCAGCTAAACTTTGAAAGGTCCTCAAATTTAAACGAAGCTAGGCGAATACAACAACAGATTAGACAGCTTTTTATTGACAGCGGAATCAATACAGGAATAGACAGTGAAACGGCTGGACCCACAGGAAATCTTCCTGGAGGAATGGGGTGGAACAGTGAGTCTGATTTTATTTTTGGTTTTTCTAGCGCCACTGCTGAAGAGGGTGACGGCGGTGACGGTCTTAGTGCGGCGAGTACGGGGAGTACGGATACATCTCAAAGCACTTACGTTGCAATGACTACTCTAAGAACCGCTCTAGGGCTCATGTCTGTTAACATTGATGGTGAATATAGAATCAGAGCTGGTATGAGTTTGGATGGATTATTGCGACCTTACGAAGTTGTAGATAGCTGGAATTCTGACACAGAACAAAACACCGTGATGTCGAAGTATAGAATTAATGAGGATACTTATAAACATGGTATGATTGTTGACTCGTCATTAGATACTACCGGAGAGCAGCATGAAAATTATGGCATAAACTCTGATGACCTCCTTCCTTTTAAAGATGACCACGACATAAAAAGAGCGGTTTATGGAGATACATATCCATCAGACGGAATAGAATTAAGAGGAAATAATCATGGCGGATTGCCTAACTTAAGGCCTTGGGGGCTAAAAGGACCAATGATTCTAACGGGATGGGGGCTTGACGTAGATGGATACCCTGTACCTAACGATGGAGTGGGCACCACATGGGATAGAGACGATAGAACTGGTGATTATATTGACAACCATATGAAAAAGCAGAATGAATGGAAAACCGGTCCAATTGATTTGAGGTGGGACGAAACTAGGAGTGTGTGGACATCTAAGCCTGCAAACAAGCTTAAAATTGTTCAATTTCAATTGCTTTCAGAGTTTGAGGGCAGTGCTGCGAGTGCTAAAATACTCTCCAGTGCGGACACTAACGCCATTACACAGGGTGATTTAAGCAACGGAGAGTACAATAAACTTACCGCAATGGGCTCCAATGATTACGCAGCAGACGATTTTGACCCTCAAAATTTCACAGTACACGATAAGAATGGATTCTTTGAAAGTGCTGAAGTAGGAGACAAGGGCATTGCTGTCAGAGACTATGACTCGATAGGCCATATAGATGTAATATACATGGCGCCCGAAACTACTGACCCTCCAGGAGGGGGCGGAGCTAGTTGTGATATAAATGTTACAACCAAAAGAATCACGAATGCGGCGGACCCTTGCTACAATACAGCTTTACCAGTAGACGGTCAGTTAATAAAATATGGACAAGAATGCTTCCCTTGCACCCTTGAGCAAACATATAAGGTTACGGGTGTTGGCGCCACAAAAATGAAGGCTAGGGGATATTGTCCCACAATAAGCAAAAACGCAGTAAATGATTTTGATTTTGACCCAAATGCAAAGCAGTTTCTTGGTCACACTGACGGAAACTTTGAAGACGAATCCAGAAGCGGCTCAGACAAGCCTTGCATTAAGTGGATGTCAGCAAATACATGTGAGATAAATGAGCAGAGTGAAGAGGGTGGAAATTTTGGTCAATATGGGCAAGGAGAGTCTGGCTCAGAACAAAGAGTAGGGCACATGGCATGCACGCTTGAGAATACTTACAACTACTGGGATTTCGCAAGAGTCCCCTCAATAAGCACAGAGTTTAATTTTAGTGAAAATTCAAAAAATGACCATGGCTTTCATCCATATAGAAATCAAGTTTTGGTTCACGAAAATATTTCCCGATATAAAAGAGAAACTCTAGGCGCGGGCTTTAAAGAGGTTCCTAGAGTTTATTGGTCAAGCGAGTTTTGTGATATACCTAAATCCACTGTGGCCGGAAAATTTACAGAGAGCGACAAGAGGCCCATTGAGCTTGGTCAAAATAGATTTCCTTGCGATTTAGAGCAAACATATAAATGGACCCTAACTGGCGGAAGGCCTGAAGGCTCAAACAGCAATACAGCCGAAGAAGAGCAGTTTTCTCTTCTAAACGACATCAATGTAAGCAAAGATGACGTCAGCGTTGACAAGATTGGCGCGTTTGAAATTAGCCATAGGGCGAATCGAGATTTTGAATTTAATCCGATATGGAGGCAAAATCTAATACACACTCACTATGAGTTTAATAAAAACGATGTGAATTCACCAGGGTCGCAGCCAGATGAAGGTCAAACGCCTCAAGTTAAATGGGCGCCGTCTTGGTATGCCTCCATTCCATTCTTCACAATAAAAATAGACGAAACCCCCGAGGATTTAATTGAAAGGTATTATAGTGGACACACTACAATCCCCTCAATAAGACCAGATTATAATCTAACTAAGGATGCAGATAAATATCGTTTTGGCCAAAACGCTTTTCCGATGATGCTTGCCGACACCTACGGACACAGCGAGAATAATATTGCAGAACAATCTACATATCTAGGAGAGTCTAATAAAGAGTGGGGTTTTTCGACTACGCTTGACAACACATATAAATTCAACTTTAATCCTAACAAAAGGCAAGTTCTTGGGCATATGGCTGCGGGAACCAAAGACAGAGATGAGGATGACAATAAACTTCTCACAGGGGGAGACAAAAAAACACCCGCAAACGCGGCAGACCAAAAAAAGAGTCAGGCCGCCGGAGATTGGTGGATGGACGTTGATGTAAATGATTGTGCAGTTCCAAAAGGAGAAAGAGGGTTTTTCCCCTGCGCTCTTTCTGACACATATCTTGGAGCACCGATATCTTGGCCGGATGACGGAGAAGAAGACAACCTTGATGCAACCGGCAAGAAGCCAGAAGTTGATATGGGTTGGGAGAGCGACAAGCAGCAGAAGCTTGTGCATCTATCAGAAAAAGACAAAGACGGCAATGACCAGACCCCCGCAATTGCTTGGGTGGACGACTCAGGAGATTGCGATATTAATGATACGACAGGAGAAGTTACTCCTGACTCCGGCGACCCATTCATTCGTTATGGAAAAGACGCTTTTCCATGCACTCTTGAAGAAACATATCAATTGGGATTTGTGCAGGGCAATGAAGCTTGCAAATTGACGGATGGAATTTCTTCTAATGTTTCTGATAAAGCGACTAACGATTTTAATTTTAACGTAGAGCAGATACAATTTCTTGGTCACCTTGCGCATGTTCCTGGAGACAAAACCTTTACTGGCTCTCCTCAAGTTCGCTGGCAAAGGGCTGAATACCCCAGAATTCATGATAACGACGGAACGGGAGGAGAAACTTTTACTGAAAACGGCGCATATGGAAGAAAACATTTTCCAAATTATCTTCATGAACTTTATGGCGGTGCTAGTGGCACAGATAAGCCTAGCGTAAGATATAAAACGGCGTCAAATACTGCCGATGGGGAAGGTGACGGCGACGTATGCAAAGACCCTGGACTAGAAGATTTTGGTTGGAAGAAAGATGAAACTCAAGTTCTTGGTCACTTAAAAACAGGAGCAGACGACCCAGGAGTATCCTCACCTGCTGGAAAAGTAAGATGGCTTAAGTATTCTGGATGTAGTCTCCCCAGTAGAGTTTCTCAGCTTCTTCCCTGCAGACTGGAGGACACGCTTAGAGGCGCTAGCAAAAATGGTTCTTTAAATACTGATACAAACGCCGCTGATTTGGACTATCAGGATTACGAGTTTGGTTTTAATATAGAAGAAGACCAATACTTAGCTCACTTCAAAGACGACAATCAAGAATCCGGAGGAATCACAACAGCCAAAATTAGATGGCACCCAATTGGCGCAGGATGTAGTATTCCTGCAACGCCAACAGAAACGTCTACTGATGGCAGGATATTTGGAAGAGGTGTTTTTCCTTGCAGCATAGAAGAGATTTTTGGATTTACTGAAGGCAGCACCGTAGCCGGTCAATCTTCTATGTATAGAAAATACGAAGACGGTCAGATTGTACATTCTTTTGACCCAGCCCTAAACGGTAAAATGAATGATTTTGGATTCAATCCAAATATATCTCAATATCTAGCTCATGAAAAAGCCGGTGGCGATACTGGAGACGACGCGACAAAAGGACCCAATGTAAAATGGATGCCAACATGCTGTGTCAAGCCAGATTCACAAGATTTGTACCCATGTAAGCTTGAGGATACTTATAAAAATAAAGAGTATATATTTGAGACCGCTTGTGGTCCGCCCGAGACTGATTTCGGATTCAACGAAAACATGGAGCAAAGACTGATTCACTTTGCCACTACTGGAGGTAAAACAACTGGAGTTTATTGGATTAATGACGATAAGATAAGTGAGGACAGTCAAGTTAAATTTCCCGCTAGACTTGAAGACACCTACTCTGGCTCTGGAGCTAACTTTGTAGGTAGATACTCTGGAGATTCTTATAAAGGCTCGTATAATTACGACCCAGCAAAAAAACAAGTATTGGCACATTTAGATGGGGCTAATGAAAAAATTGAATGGATTGAGATTGATAGCGAGGAAGATGGTCAAGGGGGTCAAGTTATTGTTATTCCTGGTGGTGGTGGCACGCCAGCTACCTGCAAGCTTGACCCTGGTCAAGAAAACGAATGGCCATGTCATATCTGGGAAACCTATAAGAATTTAGCTACTGGTCAATTTGCATATGATTTTAATGGTGATATCGACTACGACCAGCATTTGATGCATGATGCCTACGGTGGCGTTACATGGAAAACTACTCTGGGCAGGCCATGGAACTCGGAACAGCCGTCCTTCCTTTGGCAAACAATGGAAGGTCTCAGGCCAGAGTCTGCGGAATGGAATAATGATGCTGATTTCCACAAAGAAACTAAAGCATACAGCAATTGTGGATTTGACGAAAATAAAACTCAAGTCTTAGGTCACGCAAAAGACTCAAACGGAGATGTAAGAATTGTTTGGATTGACGTAGAAGATTGTGAAAACTAGTAGCCGGAGATTTATCAAATGAATTTATTTTATAAAATAAGAAATTTTTCAATAGCTGTGTTAAAACGTATGGCTGGCGGAATGAAAAATGTGGCTGAAACAGAGTACATTGAAAGAATGTTAGTATGTGGAAATTGTGAGCATAACAGTCAAGGCGAGTGTTTAAAATGTGGCTGTATAATATCGAAAAAGGCCTGGTGGCAAACAGAAGATTGCCCTGAAAATAAATGGCCTAACCTAAAATAAATGGTGTATATACTATATAAAGGAGAAGACCTAAAATGGCAAAGTTAGACTTTCTTATAAATCAAACTGGTTTTGATTATGACTTAAAACTTGGCGGCTCAGGGCTAGCGTTTTTTGGAGATGCTGGTTTTGGCTCAAGTGTTGAGGTGGGTCAATACCAAGGCGCTACTTTTGTTTCCGATGGCGGAGGTACAGCAAGAGGAGCCCAAGCTCAAAATGTGAAGTTTTTAAACTCGGCTAGTGGAATACTAGGCGCTTCCGCTAGCGGTATAGGGTTAAGAACAATACCAAACTATCAGGCAACTTTAAATATCAGATTTACACACGACGCCGCTGTAAAAGCTCAAAATTGCGAGCTTAGAATCTATGACAGACAAAATATAAAAAAGGCCGCGTCTGGTGTGACTACAAAAGTGGCTGAAATTATTCATCCAAGGGTCACTCAGAGAACCACAGGCTCTGGAGATAGTACGTGGATAACTCCTGGAGGGTCTGGTGTTGTTGCGAACTTTGCTCAGTCTCCTGGCATAAGCGGAATGTTCGCTGGGGATGGAGTCACTTCAATCTCAACAAAAAGGTCACTAAGACATGACTGGTACGCAGCAATATCTGCTAGCCCAGACTCTATTGGAAATAAGACCCAATACGGAATGTTTTTTGCCTTAGAGTATATTTAAAGTATTATCTTTGGTACACCCAACCGTGGTATTCTACAACGAAGGCGTCTAGAAGAGACTCTAGAACCGCTGCTTCTGCTGTAGTTATACTATGGGATACTTTTACTACATTTTTGCTCGCATCTTGCGACGATATATTGAGGTATAAACGCCCTTCACTCCATTTTAGGCGAAGGCTTGTGTTGCCATTCTTTTTTTGGTGATACAAGCCTGGTTCTATTTTTCGACCTTGCTTTGGCTCAGGGCCTACAAACTGCTTTCTTCCCTTTAGAACTAAAAGCATTTCTCCTATATCAGGAAGGCCGAGTTTCATAGTAACGGATTTTCCTTTATTTTTTTCACTGTTTGTAGACCACCCAAAAGAAGCGTTTTTATTGCTGTCAAATCCAGTCTGCTGCGCTGACTCTAAAAAAAGTATCAGTTCAGCATAATCAACATTATCTACACTTTTCCACTTGGTCCTGCACTGGAACTTAGAAGCTGCGCCAGAACCCTTAGAGTTAGGCTTGTAAATCCTAAACTCTTTTGCTAAAATTTTCTTCTCTTGTGTCATCGTTTTTTACCTTCCAATTATCATCGTAATCACCAATATCATCTGGTCTATCGGCGTCTTTTCTTTGTATTCTATTTAAATATTGAAGCATTTTTTGTGCAGATTGTTCTGAAATCTGTTCAACACACACATACTTAGAGTCTCCACAGTTAATAAAATCTAGCACATTCATATTCGTTCTCTTACAGAGCATCTCAATAACAGTTATTTGCTGGTCTGTAATTGGAGTAGATGGAGACCATCCTTCATCCAAGTCGCTCTCATTTGAAGCAAGCTCTTCTGCTGTCAGAACTTTCCTGAGTCTTAACATCTTTCTGTAAACCCTAGATTCAGCTCTAGTTCCAGCAGTTGCGGATGGGTGTTTAAAAATTTCTTCTGGAGTATTCAGCCTGTTCGCGTCTGCCAAATCTTCAACATATATATAAGACCCATGCCTTGGGTGACCCTCCAGCATTACAGGCTCAATTGTCACGCCAACAACAACTGTCGCGTTGCCTTTGTTTGATACGTTTGGGGTATCATTTTTTATGACCTCTACTTTGGCTATTGGCCCAATCACATCTTCTGCAACCCTACGAAGACCGTCACAAGTTGGAGCCCCATTCTCAAGCTCATCATCAGCGAACTGAGAAATAACCCACTCAGACCATTTTTCGCTGTTGAAAGCTGGCTGAACCATACCAGATTCACCAGAAAGAGCATCTGTGTCTATAGCAGATAGAGCGTCCTCTTCGTCGGTTTCAAAAAGTATGTCCTCTTCTGTACCTTGATTCGCTTTATCTTTCATTTCTAGCAAAAGCTTTACCAAAGGCTTTTTGCTTTGCGATAGAACGTCCTCGTCAGTTACACCCAAAGAGAACAGCTCTGTCCTAATATCCTTAACACTTACGTCTTCGTATCCGTGCTTAGTCATCATAAATTAAACCTCTATTTCTTTGAATCTTTCTGATTTAGTGGGCATCTTTTTTGAAACAATTTTTAACTCAGCCTCTATAGCTTTCCAAGTGTCTCTCATTGCTTTTTGCGATAAGGTTTTTCTTTTTTGAGCGACTCTTAAAACCATCACCCCATGATATCTTAAAAGCCCATTCTTCTCATTGTCTGACTTTATTGTTTTTGAAAGAGCCTCTTGACCCCAAATAGGTAGAAAATGAGACGGGCCATCTATTTCTATAGCGGTTCCAATTTCTGGCAAATATATATCTACCTCAAGATTGGCATTTGGCACAACTCCTTTCTTATGATATTCTATCACATATCCCGATTTTGTCAACTGGCTTTGTATGTATTTTTCAAGCTTAGAACCTTCTTTTGAAGCCCTCTTAATGCCTGGAACAGCAGACTCCCTGAGCTTCAATTTGTCTTCTTCACTCATATTCGCCCACTGCTTTCTAGCCGTCTCTCTTCTGGCTTCAAGCTCTTCTTCTGACAAGTTTTCCCAGTTTTGCGCCACGCTTTCAGAAATTTTTACCTTAGACTCCTCAGAATGCCCCTTATCTTTCGTAGGATGGTTGCTGCGTCCCTTTTTTAAAGCCACAGCCTGTGCGGACCCCTTATCTCTAAGTTTAATTCCGTGCGATTTTAGGGCTCTCCTGACCTTATTTGGGTATGTATCAAGCTCTTTTGCTATATCTCCAATACTCCTCTCCATAGTCCAGTATTGCTTATAACACCACGCTTTATCTTCTAATTTTTTCATTCTATGGCCTCCAGTATTTGTTTTATGTTAAAATCAGATACTATATTTTTCACCTCTCTATTAAATGCGTTTTCTATTATTTTCTTATGGCTAACACTTCTTGCCATAAGGCTAATGCTTTTGTTTGTATATATATCTGCGTAATTTTCATATTGAACGGATTGACCTTGAGGGTTTCTAATCCACTCCATGTCCCAAACATAGAATATTTTTTTATTTGAGTTAAAAGAAAGCATCTTTTCTGCCGTCGATACTGTTGTAGCTATAACAGCCCCGTCATTTCCCCATGCTTCCGATATATTTAACACGGAAAAATTAGTAGGTATGCAATTTCTTTGACTGCTTTCGCAATATATTATTGCGTCTATTTCTGGCCTTATTTGCGTTAGCTTATTTATCTCACTTATTAAGTAAAACGCAAGTTGGCTTGAACCAGTGT
>Ga0098036_1000437_pt1 | contig 18609 bp, 20 predicted proteins | sample 4_EtaG_FD_77064 | JGI IMG/M metagenome (GOLD analysis project Ga0098036, IMG submission 77064) | Marine viral communities from the Subarctic Pacific Ocean - 4_ETSP_OMZ_AT15127 metaG | ecosystem: Environmental > Aquatic > Marine > Oceanic | place: Pacific Ocean | collected 2015-01-07 | reverse complement strand
TACGCTGATGGAGTTAAAAAACCAATCCCGTATGAATATAGAGGGCCAAAATACGAATACAGAAGTCCAACAAATGAAAGAGAGATAAGAGCCGAAGCAGAAAAACAGCGACGAGCAAGACTTTACGAAGAACTGATGGGAGAAAAACGGGAAAGATTTTTTGAAAGGTGGGTGGATGGAAATTACCAACCTCCTGAAGTGAGTCCTACAATGAATGAAGTGAGTCCTACAATGAATGAAGCGGGAAATAATAAGTTTCATCCTGAACATGAACCTATGAGTAGTGATGATATGATTGCGTATCTTGATGAAGAATATCTTGGTCACACAGGTTCTAAAGAAGCAGAACCTATGGAAACCTATCAAGATGTTATGGCAGATACTCCTGAAGGTAGAAAAAAACAAACTAACATTATGGGAACAACATATGATGGAGAACCCACATTCAATATGATACCTTTAGCGGGTGAAGGTCAACCAATGGTAAATCCACATGCTGAAATATTTAGGCGTAGCGAACCTATAGACATCGCCTTCCAACTGCTCAAAGAGCGTGTAAGCCCCGAAGCCAAACGACATAAATTAGAATATGATAAAAAATATGAATCAACACCTGAACGAGTAAAGTATCGTGAAGAATTAAATCGAGAACGTAAGAAAAGAGGTATTTACGGACACGGAGGGCCTGATATGAGTCATACAAAAGACCATAGAATCGTGCCTGAAGACCCGCATACAAATAGAGCAAGGCATTTTAGAGAAATGGGAACATTACTTTAGATGTCATAAATGTCATAACGTTAGTCATCAAATTGACTATTATAATAATAATAATATATATTTCATTAGTATGAAGTGAATGATGACAATAATGACATATATTCCGAAAAGATTAAATTGACTAATATTTTGACCTATGGTGAGGAAGATGAATACACAAGGTGATGCGAACGATGCGGAAATACGCTTGATGGGGTTAATTTTGGCCCAATCTGGTCTTGTAGGATTAGCAATAGGAATTTTTGATTCCAAGTTGTGGTTGATTAGTGATACACCCATGCTAAATGGGTTTACATATGCAATGGCGGCGTTTTTCGTACAAGGATTAGCGTATTACTTTTTTAAGATGTTTTTTGAACAAAATATGCAAGAAAGAGTTAGAGCAACCAATATGGAAAAAACAAGGCAACATAGGTACAAACAAATGCAAGCAAACTTTGATAATCGAAGGTCTGACATGGAAATGCGTATGCAAGAGGCTCAACTTGAGGCGGAAATACGTTGGATGGAACAGAATCCGGGTAAAATGCCACCTAGTTGGGGTGTACCGGGTGGTGCGCCATCTATGATTTCTTCTTACGATACAACGATGTTTAATCCCGGTATTCCTCAGCATGATGCACAGATTGACCAACCAATCAATCTTGGCATCAAAGAGGAAGAAGAGGATAAGAAGGAAGACCCTAAGAAAAAGAAGTGAGGTGGGATTATGGGGCGTATTTTCAAAACCCCTACAGATGATTCTACCGAGGCTACTTTAAGGGCTATGCATACTCAAAATACACTTGATACCTATTATGAAAAAGGTATGGGCTGGTTGAGGACTATATTGTTTACCAGTTGTGCAATATTAATCACAAGTGCATATGAACTTTCATCAGATGTTTCTATTTGGGAAAATACTGTTGAATGGTTTTGGAATAAAGTTTCTAATTGGGTGGCGGGTGATTAGATGGTTGACCCTGCTGGTTCTGCTTTAGTTGGTGCAGCAGTATGGGGGAGAACAATTTACAATTCTTGGCGACCAAGAAAGGTGGGAATATATGGTGCAAGAATGGTTGGAAAAACTACACTTGACCGTTACATGACAACACCGGGAGAAATGGAAGAGATTAGTAATGAAGAAAGAACTAATCACATACGTATATTTGGAAGATATATGTTACCTAAACCCACAAGAAAACGTATTTCATGGAAAGGTGATAGAAGAGTGGTATTTTCTTCTGATGTAGGTGGCGATGAAAGATTTTGGAGTTTATGGATTGATGACATGGTTGCTCGTCAAGTTGAAGCCGTTGTATTCATTTTTGATGATAGAGCATTCAATGGTGGAGATGATGCTATACAACAAATTGGTGGTTTCAAATATCTTGTTGATTGTTTGATAAATAAAAGTTACAGATATAGAAATCTTAAAAGTCGGTGGAAAGGGAAAAAGTATGCACCAAGATTAGTCATGCTTGTAGCGAATAAGGCTGACAGGTTCTTTGATGATACGGCCGCTACACTATGGCAGCAAGGTCGCATTGGAGAACACAAAGTTTTTGATGCATTTAGAGATGATTTAATTAGATTACAAAAAGCAGGTATTCCTACAAAACGGTCTTTTATGGCTACTCGCATAGGATGGAATGTGGAAAATACAATGATTGATTTATTAACGATATAGGTGAAAAAAAATGACGGATAAAACGACGGTAGTTTCTGTAAATAAGAATAGTAACTGTGTAAGAACAGTAATACCATACTGGATTGCTAAATTGATGGATTTAAAACCGGGTGATAAAATTGTATGGTCTGTTTCTAATATGAGAAATTTTACAGTAAAAATAGAGAAAGATGTGGATGTGAGTAAATGAGAATGATGAATATGTTTCAACAACAAAATAATCAAAGTTTAACAGAAATGAATAATGCACATTTGTTGGCATTAGCGCAACAGGGTAATGCTTCATTATCACATGCTGCACTTATGGAACAAACTACTGCTCAAGCAGCAATGAGAGAAGCATCCGCTAATGCGAATATTGAGGTTCCGAAAGTTAATTTTTATCCTTCAAGACACCCTGACCCGAATAAAGCGAGAAGAAAGGATATAAAACAGGCTTACAAGTTACTAACTCCAGCAAAAACAAATATTGTTAATCCTGTAAGATGGATATTTGGTAGAAAGTATAGATACAATAAACAAACCAATGTTTGTGTTGTTGATGGTTGTGATTGTGCTGCTTTAATTCAACATGATAATTTGTATGCAAAAATTTCCGATGAAGATACAGGGCGAAGTTTGTGGGAAATGTATTGGCAAAATCCTGTAACGGGACAACCTGAGGCGTTTATAGCAAGAGAAAAAGTTTCCAGTGGACAAAAAATGAGAGGTACATATTGTCCTGAACATATGCATCTCTATCATTTACTTTGCAAATGGGAAGCAGAAGAAGAAAAAATAAACCAAGCGAATCCAAAAAGATTACGTGATAGAGTGAAAAAGGGCGTATCAATTGTTACAGTGCCAGTTGCCGCAGTAGCAAAGAAAGACCCTACACCTGCTATGCTACAAAAATATGAACCTTTTTTCGCTGAATTAGAAAAAGATGCAAGAAGGACAAACGGTATTAACATAATTTATTATACAAATCCAGTGACAAAAGAAAATGATATTACAACAGTGGTGTTTGATTTACGTATTTTTAAACAAGAAATTGCTTTAATGAATCAACCAACGCCAGCATTTCAAAACATTTTGGAACAACAAGTTAATCAAGTAGTTCAACAAAACCCTCATTTGGAAGAAACGGTTGGGGTGGGTGAGTGAGATGCTAAATTTAGGCGTAAATAACAACACTCCTATGCAAAATGGGAGTCTAAACTTGGGCGTATCAAACGGTGCCGCCCAAACTGGATGGGGGAATCCTTTCCCATCTCAACAACAGAATATGTTTGGTCAACAACAGAATATGTGGGGTCAACAACAACAACAGCAGCAGCAGTATCAACCGCCAAGTGAATTAGAAATGCAACTTTTCTTAATGCAAAACAGTGTACCAATTGAAAGGTATATTGCGAGTCCACAAATGGGCATACTGGTTGAAATGCTTAGTAATTTGATTACACTTAACGTTCTTGAAATACTTAGAGGTGCAACATTCAATGTGAATGATGATGGAACTATGGTAATGGACGTATCTTCATTACCTCAAAATTTGCAAACCATGAGTGCTGAAAACGTAAAAGCACAGTTTGGTAATTTACAATCATCTGCAACACAGAAAGTAAATGAAAGTCAAATGAACGCTCAACAAGTTGTTTCTATGCAACAACAAAGTGCATTAGGGGGTGCATTGAGTAGTGCATTACAAGATGAAGGCACTATGGCAAAAGTTGGTAGTGGGATAGGAAGCATAGGAAGAAGTTTCATGGGGTTGAAATAATGTACGATAAAAATAGATATATGCCGCACACACTTGCATCAACAACACTTGATGTGTTAAATCCAAACAGAAGTGTAATTGTTGATATGATAATGGTACAATTACTTTCAATGGTAACTGTGTTGATGATGATTATCTTGTTAAAAGGTGGTAGTATGAATACTGGTAGTCTTTCATACTACGTAATGGGTTTATTCCTTTGTGTTATTATGCTCAGTGGAGTATATGCTCGCATCACTCGCTGACGGCCATTTGTTAATTGGACATTTTGAATTTAACAGTGAAGTTTTTGTTTTTACAAAACATCCACATAAATCACATCTTTTACCACCGTATGGACATTCTTGACAAATACGACTTCTTTCAGCCATTAGTAGTGGTGTAGCATACTGTCCTGTAGTTTTATCTTTTGCTGCCCTTGTGAGGCTTTTTATGGTGTCTATAGAAAGCGGAACTCCCGCTACACGAGGTAGTCTCCACATAGTATTTCCAAACGTACTTTAAGCATAATTGTTTTGTAAGGGGTCTTCATAAGCCTCGCTATGCAGGGGGCGGAGCGTGTAAAAAAACGCTCATGTCAGTTCTGTATGTCTGATAATAGAGATGAGTTAGAAGAACAACTCTTACAAGGTCACATTACTCCAAAAGAAATTGATAAAAACATGGGATGGCGAGCCAATACTGCTGACAGACATTTTAGAAATCATATGGGTGATTATCACATGGCGGCTAATCCGTCTTGTCCTGTTTGTGCATCTCCGAAAAGAGGTGATTACGAATTTGAATACTTTAACAATGGAAGTTCAACTGATGCAATAGCAAAAGAGTTAGGAATTAAAGAAAGTGTAGTTTACAATCACATGAAACATCATTTCCAACCATTAGTGCAAAAAACGGCTGCTTTAGAAGTTGCGCTAACGGCCGGAAAAGAAATCGAATTGCTACGTTCTAACGCACAAAAACTAAATCATAAATTGTCTGAACTGCTTGACGAAGGCACTGTTCATGAGGATGGATTTGTTAGAGATGCAGTAATTTTACACAAAGAAGTACGTGAAACTATCAAAGACTTGCTTCGCTTCCAAGACCAATGGGGGCCACAAAGTGATGGTACACAGATTAATCAAACAATCAATGTATTACAACTTGAATTAAGCAAAGAAAGCCCTGAAGTGTGGATGAGAGTGAAAAATCAATTGATGGCGAATATGGGGGTTGAGTAATGCCAATGATGGGAAGAGGTTCTGACACAAGAATGTACTCTCCGAGAAGTGAGTCAGCCACCATGTACTCTTCAGTAAATGAAGACGAAACAAGATACGGCCCTACTTCATCTTATGATAAAGAAAAAAGAATGGATGAGAAAAAGGCTAAAGAAGAATCCAGAAAAAAGAAATTAAAAGATATAAAACATATCAAAATTAAACCCTCTCAAGGACTTTCAAGTGGGCCTGAATTAGAAACAGAAGGCGGTTTAGATGATGGTAACAAGCGTGACGATGAACGTGAGATAGGACTTCAAGGTGGCCCTGCTGGTAGTCGTGGACATTTACTTGATTTAGCCACAGGTGCAAAAACGGGCACAGGTTCAGCGATGGGAAGCATAATGACAGGTGAACCTATGGAAGATGCTTGGTCTACACTATTAAAGCGTGAAACTCCAAAAACTATAGAAGCACGAAGGAGAAGAGAAAAACGCCAAGAATTTCGCCCATCAACAGGACAATTCAAACGACCTCCGGGTGGAATGGACCCAAGAGGTGCTACCATGCGCCGTTTCAAAGCCCGTATGAGAGGAATAAAAGGTGGCAGAAAAACTGGTTTAATGAAACCACATTTGTCTGTTGAGATGTCTCACCGAGGTATTGCTACTAAACAACCCATGAGTAAAGACCCTCAAAAATATCGTCAATATATGGGGCAATCAGAAGCACGTAAAATACTTGGTAATGTAAGAACTACATTTAGTCCACACGCAAGACACAGTGCAAGGTCATTCTATGCTGGACCGACAGGTGCAGGAAGACTTGGTGGATTAATGCCGGGTCAACAAGGTATGATGGTACGACCATCTCTTCGTCGTATGTCAAGACCGAGATTACCAAGAGTGCCACGTGTACCAAGACCGCCTATGCCACCTATGCCTCAAATTGCACCACCAATGAGTAGTGTTCCAAGTATGCCAGCACCCTCGTCTTCTATGATGATGAGCGAAGACCGAACTGAAAGTGATTTTCTTAAATCAAACCGTCATGCTTCACGCACAGAATATCTTAAATTATTACGTGAATTAATGAATTTACAAAGAGAGAGATTGAAAAAAGCAGGCACGGCTTCTGCTTTTGAAGAAGGTGCTGTTCCTGCTCACCCTGCTGGAGTTCATCAACATGAAGATGAAGATGAGAAAAATGACGGACCTACACAGAATTTAGAAACTAACTCAAGTCGTTTAGGTCTTGACCCTGCTGGATACCTTGTATCGAGAAGGGGGCACATGGGATGATAGGCATCAAGCCTAGTACAATTCGTAAAGCGTGGAGTATGGTAGGTCACCCTCCTGAGGGTCCAACTGTTTTTAGAAATCCTCCACCAACGGCATTTACACCAGCAAATGAACCTGATATACCTGCTTTTGCACACAATGGAAGAGGCGCAACCATACCGGGTGAATTTTCTGTGCAAAATGGTATCATGCAATATAATACAGATGAAGGGGCTTTTCATCACGGTATAGATGCTTTAGCCATGAAACTTGGGTCCTTTTTTCGTAAATTAGGAATAAATGCATCCCCAGTTGAAGTAATTAATGCTGCAATAAAACAATTTAATGATACACATGTTTCTGACAAACATCAAATCCCGTCTTTTGATAGTTTAGCATGGAGAAAAATAAGAGCCAATGTTTTACCACCGGGTGTAAACACGAGAAGCGAATCAGAACGAGCAACTAAAACTCACAATAATACATTAATTACAACTTATACAAATAAAAATGCTGACAAAACTCCGCTAGGGAGATTTATAGAATCATATTCAATTCCTTTTAATCAACAACTTCAACACATACTTGAAGATGAATTTAAAATTCCAAGAGATATATGGAGAGAGATGAAATCAGGTGTTCTTTATCCATATCTTTACGCACGTCACACGGCACCACAAGGTTGGATTCAATCTAACCCAAAAGAACATCCGAGTGCGCTTACTCCTGATATGATTGGACGTGCGCCAGATAAACGTTATTCTTCATCTATACCAGTTCACACATGGGAAACAACACATCATTTACCAAATGTAATGTATTATCCAGCCGTTAATAAAAAGATGGAAAAAACTGGTAGAAAACCAAGTTGGGACCAAAAAGAAGGTCTTTATAATCGTTCTGAAAGATTCATTACAGAAGCACTTGCACGAGGGCCTGAACATATCCCAAACATACCAATTACACTTAATCAAGGCACACTTGCTAACCCTGATATGATTCAAAGACCACTTCCTGAAGTTTTACAAACACCCGAACTAAGAAGGAAATTAATAGAAGATATGGCTCATTCACCTGCTTTGATGTATTTGTTTGGACGTAGTGGGCAAGGAAATTTCAGCAAGCAGTTTAACAATCTCTTACAAGTCTACGGCCTTGGCGAAGATGGGATAAGTTTTGATGACCATAAAAGGTATTTCAAAGCAGGTCAGGCGGGAGGGGATGGGATGCATTTATCTGCCGTAAGAATGATGGGTTTAGCAAGAAAATCCGGTATGGATGCAGAAGATGATTCACGTAGTAATCTTTCGACACACGATATTAACAGCGAAGAACTTAATGCAATGGGTTTTCATTACAGTGATAATTTAATTGAACAAGTTGATAGATACCGAAATATCATCGAAGCACTTGCTGACCATCAAGCCACAGCAAGAGGTCACAACGTAAAAATGGGACTAGGAGATATTCCTACAGAACCCATGATGGGGTATGATATACATGGTTTTCCAATGGAGGGTGATGATATTGCCCTTGACCCACACATGGATGCGTATTTGCATTCGATACATGACTTTGCGCCAACACCTGCATTACCGCAGCGTGAAGAAGTTCCCAGTCCTACCGGAGAGGATACCTCTACAACCCCAATCAATCAACAACCTCAGGTTACACCACCTCCTGTCTCAGTGTCCCAACAACAACTCTCCGGTAGGGCACCTCCACAAATGGCACCATTGCCGACAAGTTTCCAACAGGTAAGACCACAAATCGCTGCTCTTGACCCTTCAAGATTTAGGCAATTGACAAGAAGAGATTTCATGCCGAACATGCCTGCGGAGTTAACACCTGTTGAACAAAGAGCGCAGATGGGGCTTGCTGACCCAAGGCAAACACTTCTTACTCAATTTATGGCAAAAGGTGAAGATGAGCATTTACCAGTCATGGATAGAATCATGAAAGGGCTTGAAAAAGTACAATTCCAAAATGCAACGATAGATGATGAAATTACAAAATTCAACAGTAAAAGTAATTTTATAGAACACGTGGGGCTATCTGAGAACGATATAAATTCAATCAATCAAACCATGGGTGATTGGGATAAAGTCGCTAAAGCATACAACGTAAAATCCAACATAGTGAAGGTTATAAAAGTAAACATGGGGCGATAACTTTGAGTGATAAAATATTAGTTTTAAAACAAGCACCTTTTACACAATTTCAAGAAGTTGGTACTACTGCACCTTCTTTTAGGAATTTGTTTAGAACTGCTATGGGGCGAAGTAGAAACCCAAGTAAAGGAGCAAGATTTAGGGCTGCTTTAGGACTTGGTGCGAAAACTCTTGCTGCTGCTTCTGCTGCTAATCAAGTCGGTTTAAACATGCAATCAAGTAACCGATTCGACCCGCTTTTACAAGGTGCAGATTATATGTCTGCTATTGACCCAACACGAAGAATGCAATCATCAGGCTTTTTACCTTCAAATCAAGCCATGGCAGCGCCACGAAAACCGGTAGAACAAATTCCTTTACCAACAAATGAGGCACCGAAGCCAACACCAGTAGGTACACCTTTGCCGTCGAGCGTTGCTAATAAACTGCCACCAGCAGCAGCACCAGCACCAGCACCAGCAGCAGCACCAGCACCAGCAGCACAACCAACAGCAGAAGTACCTCTTAACTTGAGTGCAATACCAAATCAACAACCAGCACCAGCAGCACCAGCACCACAACCAGCAGCGCCGATACCAGTGTCATCAGCACCTTTACCGACCACCCCTCAACAAAGAGGTCCACCACCTACTTATGGACCTCAAACTCAAGGAACAATGGGACTAACACCTGCACAAACACAATTTCAACAAATGCAACAACCACAATTTCAACAAATGCAACAACCAGTACAACCAGCACAACAAGCACAACCAATGAATATGGAACAGGTTATTGCACAACAACAAAATCCTACTAACACAGATGTAAATGAAATGTATGCAAATATTGATGCGATGGGTCAACAACAACCTGTTGCAGGTCAATCAACCGTTGGCTATGGTCAGGGCCAGCAGGTCTATGGTCCGGGCCAGCAGGTCTATGGTATGGGTTCAACTACTGCTAATTTACCCCGAAAAAGTGAAATGACTCTTGCCAATATTTTCGCAATCAACGCTATGCATATTCTCGGTGATGGTATATTCGCAAAGAGTCCTGAATCTGTTGGATTTGCCTGTGCAACTATGTATCTAAAGTCAAGGTGAGTTTGTGACTGATGATATGAAAGCATTTATCCTTGACATGGATAGAGAGATGGCAAAAAAATCATTCAAATTTTTCTTCACAGAAATTTTAGATTTTCACTACAGTCATCATCATGAGTCATGGGAACAGGGTTTGAGTGAACATCGTTATTATTGTGTTAAAGCGAGTCGTGACCACGGTAAATCAACTCTGTTTATGTCATATGCTCTTTGGTTGGCTGCTTTTCAACCCGGTACTCACATCATGATTTTTTCACACTCATTAGAACAGACACTTGAACACATGAGATTTATTCGTAATAATATAGAAAGTGCTGATATTTTACGTAATTTAAAACCTGACCAAGGAAGACCTTGGGCAAAATCATACTTTGAATTTACTAACGGCTCTCGTATCATGGCAAAGTCGGTTGGTGGTGCTACTCGTGGTTTCCACCCTGATGTTGTAGTATGTGATGACATTCTATGGGGTACGACTGGAGGTGAATTACAAAGAGCAGCAGATTGGTTCTATGGTGTTCTTCTCCCTGTTCTTCACCACTCATCACGACTAATGATGGTAGGTACACCGTTTTCTTACAATGACTTGTACGCAGAATTAGAAGAAAAAGAAACATTCAATGTAGAAACTTATCCTGCTATAGATAATGATGGAAAAGCATTATGGCCGGAACGTTGGAATCTTGAAGCACTTGAACAACGAAGGTTATCTATGCCAGCGATTCAGTTTAGCCGTGAATATTTGTGTGAACCTATTCACGATGTTGCAAGTATGTTTCCACATACGATACTTGAAGAAGCCCGTAATCATGATTTAGTTTTACTCGATAAAGCAGAAACAGAATACGATGAGGAAGGTAATCCTGCTGGTGTATTCGGTCAACACTTTATTGGGTGGGATACTGCAATTGCTTCAGATAAAAATGCTGACTATACCGCTATGATGGTGTTACGTACACCACCCGATGACAATGTAAAACAAATCGTTGGGATTGTACACGAAAAGGGTATGGGTGGGGCTGCACAGAAAAAACATATTTTAATGTTAAATAACAGATTTCAACCTGATTTGATAGAACTTGAGGGTAACAACTTTCAAAGAATGTTTGAAGCAGAACTCAGAGAAATGAGAAATGATATTCCTATACGTACTTTTATGACAACAAGACAAAGAAAAGAAAGTATCTTTATGTCATTGCTTATGGCGTTTGAACAAGGACAAATCCAAACACCATATGGTGATGAAAGAAGCCGAAAGTTCACTAATACATTAGAACAGGAGTTAAATCGATTCGGTATGCAAAAGAATGGTAAGTTAGAGTCTGTTGGAACTCACGATGACTTAGCCATGGCGTTAGCACTTGCTAATTGGGGTACAAAAGAATTCAAAGGCTCAGTAATATTACTTGACGATATATTACCCGGCTTTGATGAATGGATTACTGGCAAACCGCACAGAAATCACAATAAAAATTCGTGGATGGTTCCATAGGAGATGATAAAATGAAAGATGATAAAAAGAAGAAAAAAGGCATGGTCGTTGTTATTGCATTGGGTGGTAAGCCACCTAAATCGCCAGTAAAAACGGCTGACCCTGATGAGAAGAAGAAAATGGATGATGCTTGGAAATACCTAAAGCAAGATTGATAACATAGGACAATCGAGTGGTCAATATGTGGGGTAGTGCCATCATAGGAGATGACTATGATGCACCAGTCATAAAAGGCGACGAACATACTGTAAAGATTATACAAAATCTGTCGCAGCATCCTCATTTTGACTTTTCATCCATACCACTTGAAAAATCATCAGGAATATATTCTTCTGATGAAATAAAGTCATATAAATTTCCTGAAAATGGTGATGGTTGGCTTAAGACCGCATACGGTAAAGATGCAGATGAAATAATACGTATGTGTAGAAAAATGCGACGTGTTAATAAAGATAATCGTGAAGAAATTGACGGTATCATAAAAGATGTTAGAACCATAAAAGCCATGGAAGTTGAAGCAACGATTAACAATTTAAGTTGGTCAGATGGTCTTGAGCATATCATTAAGCAAATGGGACTAAGTGATAGAAGTCTGAAAGCCTTGCGAAAATTTGGTGAGTCAAGAGGTACAAGTTTACAAAAAGCCTGTCAACAGTTTTTGAAAGCATATTCTGTATTGTCCATGTTAAATGAAAAAGATTCTTGGGATATGGATGACCAATCGAATTGGTCTGTAGCCATGCAATTAAGAAAAGATTCAAAGAAAATGTGGCGTAATACTTTACATCAAATTGATACTATTTCAAAGCACGACCAAAATGCGTTGGAGTATGTTTCAATACAATTAGAAAAATCAGGTCCTTTGAGTAGTCGTGAGTTAGTAAGGCGTGGAGTTGAAGTTTTACATAAATCAATTACTCCTAAAAAATTGTCTAAAACTATTAAAATGTATGGTGAAGAAAAAGACATTTTCCAGTCGAACTCAAGGGGTGATTATGTCAAGTTAGGAACGCATGGTATAATCATCAAAGATGTGTGGGCTTACGCTGCTGGTTTCCTTGATGCTGATGGTAGTATATTTATTTCTGAAAGAGGAGAACCGAGAGCAACATTCGTTGCTACAGGTGAAAGAGGTAAAACTCAGTGTGAAAGTTTACATAAAGCACTAGGATGCGGAAGACTCGTATTAAATCAAAGAATACATAAAAACAGTGTTCGGAGTCAACATCGACTTATATTTTCTTCAAAAGGAGATTTACGGCAATTATTAAAAGGGATTTTACCTCATCTCAAAATGAAATCGTTGCAGGCAAAGGCGGTTTTGAAATTTATTGATGAAGATGACAAATTAAAAAAGAGAGAATTGTATCAATTAGTTACCTATAATAATTGGAAAGATGATACTAAAAAGGCCAATAATCTCTTAAATAAGTGGGGTATCGATGCGGATACCATAGGTGGATATGCGGAGAGTTTGTAATGGCTGATGATGAAAGCAGGATAAGTCGATTTTTGTCGGCACTTGGAAAACCGTTCAAGCGCCGCCAATCTCCAACGCCGACTATGCCGCTTTGGACAAGTGGCGTACAAGAACCCGTAATGGCACAAGGAATTACTATTCCTGCTCTTTATGCCGTAAGCACAGAATGTTTAATTCTTAGAACAGTGCTTTCAAAATTAAGACAAGAAATGTTCAGAAGAGGACATTATTGGGAAAAAAAGTTTCACAATAAATGTACTCAGTGTGATGAAGAATTTACTTATGACCTTCAACAATGTAAATCATGTGGTGGAGAGGTGCGTAGTCCCGATGTTGATGAGTTAACATACCCAAAGTGGTTGTTAAAACAAGATAATTCGATGGAACAATCATTCTTGCACATTTTACATGAAATAGAAAATGACCTAAATGTAGTTGATGATGCATTTTTAATTATGATAAAGGAGTATTACGTTGACCCTGAAAGTAAAGAAGTTAGTTTTTACAGGGTGAAAGAAATGGTTAGAGGTGACCCAATCTTTATGCGTATTGTCGCTGATAAAAGAGGAGTAAGAGGTGGCAGGTACAAAACATGTTTAATCCACCGTGACCAAGTTAAAACACATACTGAGGCTGGTAATTGTGAAGAATGTGGTATGGAACTTCACGATGTGCATTATGTGAATATGGCTGGAAGTGGTAAAACGCAATACTTTGTTGAGGGAGAAGTAATACACATTAGTAAGTATAATCCTTCTAAACTCTATGGGCGCTCTCCAGTAAATACCATGTGGAGGCAAGCCATGACACTTACTGCTATGGATAATTACATGTACACGGCATATCAGAAAAGAAGAATGCCAAAAGGTATTATTTCAGTTACAACTGATAATCTTGAATCCATGAAATCGTTTTGGAAATCAGTTGATGAAAAAATGGAACGTGACCCACATTACGTACCAAAAGTTGGTATTGAATCTAGCACAGGGAGAGGTGGTGTAAATTGGGTCAAATTTATGGATACACTTGAAGAAATGCAGTACATACCAGTTCGTGATGAGATAAGAAACAGAATTGCCGCTTATTATGGTGTTTCAAGTATATTTATGGTTGACAACGGTAAGTCGGGTGGTTTGAATAATGAAGGGCTTCAAATCTTAGTTACAAATCGTGCCGTTGAATTTGGTCAAAAAGTTTACACTGAAGTTTTATTCCCAAGGTTACTAAAAAGTATGGGTGTGCATGATTGGAAACTCACATTATATCCAAACGAAGAAGAGGATGAAATTACAAGATTAAGACGTGATGAACAGGAGTTAAACGTCGCACAACGTATGACACAGTTAGGTTTCGTACCTGAATTAGTTGATGGTGTTGCTGATAGAGATATACGCTTTACATACAAAAAACCTGAACCACAACCACAACAACAAGCACCGCCACAACCAATGATGGGTGGTGGTATGCCACCAATGATGCCACAAGGAGGTGCGCCACCAATGATGCCGCCTGCTGGACCGCAGATGCCGCCAAATATGATGCAAAATATCATGCCACCTCCACAACCCGGTGGTCAAGGAATGGGGATTAGAAACCGTGGGCCAGCAGCACCGCAAAGAAGAACATCACCGGGCATAGGTTCTCCGGTTACTAGCGTACAACAAAGAGGGCCTGAAAGGACATTAGGCCAAACACGAAGTGATGCAATAAATAATGCGAGAAACTTTAGAGGAGCATAAAGCCTTTTAATGAGAACCTTTTCAAGGTAGCAGGGATGAACATGGATTTACTAAAAATGCATCCAATGGCACGTAAAATGGAACAACATCAAAAGGCGTTTTTGAGTAACCTTGAAGACGGTGATGCGAACCTTGCAAAACAACATTTGTCAGAACTACAAAAGTTGGCTGACTTTCTATCAGAAGACCTAAATGGAGAAATTGCTAAGGCGGAGAATTTGAAAAACGGTTTGATAGGACCAAATGATATTTTTGCAGGCGGAGTTCCTGTACTAAAATTCACAGATAGTCAGGGCAGAAAGGGTGGAATTGTAGGTAGCAAGTTACCGGGAGTCATTTCAAATGGCATTCGCAAATCACAATTTTCAAAAACATCAGGAACTTTTGGTCGATATTCTGAGTGATTTATATGAGTGAAGAGGGCAACGCTGAACAGTTGATGAATGCTCTCATTACAAAAATGGAGAGTATGGATTCTAATATCAATGTTTTGAAAGCAGAAAATCAAAGACTCCAGCAAATAATTAACAATCCTAATATGTTGCTAAAAAAGATGGGTTTAGTTAAGTCAAACACTCCTTTTGCAGAAGACATGCAAAACGACCCTTTTAGAAATGATATGAATAATGATTCAATACTCAAAGGAAATAACTCTAGCATACCGCAAACCAATGAAGCATTTCATGAAATGTCATGGGATGAAATCCATGAGTTAGCAAATACCGCAAAAGACGGTGAGAGGTGATACCGTGAAACCAAGATTTGAACAACAAAGTTACGAAATTACACAACTGATAGAGAAAGCAGCAGGAATTGACAAAAGAATTGCTCAATTAGAAAAAGCCGAAAAATGCCCCGAATGTGAAGGAAAAGGGGCTGACTGTAAGTGTAAAGAAAAGTGTCCTTCTTGTGGAGAAGAGTTAGAAAAAGGCGCTTGTATGAAAATGGGATGCGGTGGTAAGATGGAAAAGGCGGAGGGAGAGTTTAGACTCCCAAAGGAAAAAATTACTGATGTAAATCCTGAAATTCATTCAGAATCCGGCGGTCAAACAAGAAATGCATATTATACTACAAACGGCACCGGTATTGAATCCGAAGTTGCTAAACCTAAAAGAAAAAAGGATGATAAAAAAACCGACGTGGAGGGACTTGGAAGAAGGATGAATCCCCATGAGGGAAGCGGCCCCGACAAGTCAAACTTCATGGGTGGAGAAAGATGAAGGTACTTATTAAAAAAAGTCCAAAAGCAATGTTAAGAGAAGCAGGTGAAGGCGGTATGCCTGTGCTTTGTGGTATATGTGGAGGTTCAAATAGAACCGGATGTTTACTTCACCGTGGTATGGACATCCATGCTTGTCCACAATTTCAGCCGCTTAACTAGGCGGTGAAAAAATGTTCAATGAGCAACTTGCCATTGCTAAAAATGACTTTTTGTTATCTTTATACGATGGTAAAGATATTTTTGATAGTGCAGCAGAATATCTTTTTGCATGGGAATCACTCCAAAAAAGTCCAACAGACTCTTTATCATGGTCACTTAAAGCAACGGCTGATATAATCTTAAAGGAAGTAAAAGAAGAAAAAGACGACAGTAAACAAAAATTCGAGGTTGAATTACCTGAAGGTCGAGGTTATTTGTATAGCAGACAAACCACACATGGAGAGCCAACAAATCATGTATGGAAAGACGGTTTATACGGTGCCACTTCTATTGCTCAACAAGCATCTTTGTGGCCTACATACGTCGGAACTGGTGCATCATCTTACAAAGCACATCATTTTCCTTATCATGAGTCAGTGCATCCCATGAGAAATACAAACACTGTAACGGGTATGCCTAACTTTGTGGAACTTTTACGTGCATTCGCTTTAGGTGGACACGCTGAAGAAGAGGCTGAGTTTGAGAAAAAATACATAAAACATCTAAAAGATAAAAAAAGTCCATTATATTTTGGTGCATCATCAAAAGATACTCTTGGTAAAAAAACACAAAAACTTCTTGGTAAGTTAGATGTTAATGGTGTGGTAGGAAATCATCAAATGGATTTTTATGAAAGAGATTACCGCCGTTGGTTATTAGCGAATAGAGACATTGAAATTGAGTTAGAAGAACAGGGGTTAAAACCCAAAGAAATCAATGAGGTGTTAAGAAATCAACATTTTGATAGCAGGGCCAAAGACTGGATTTCTGATAAACATGAAAAAACTACTTCGTTTGATACTGAAGGGTATGAAGAGAATGTAGAATATCATCCTCATGCGTTAGGGCTTGATGGATATATGTATGGTCTTGAGTGGTTTAATCCTGAAGAAAGAACGGCCATAATGAAACATATTTATGATGAAATGGGAGGTGTAGATGACCATGACACTATCACGCTTCCTAATGGTGAAAAAATTCCTACTGCAAGGATTATTCATAACAACATCATGAGAAGAACCCCTGATATGAATTATATGATGAGAGGACAGGGCTATCATGGAAGAAATGCTCCATATCGATTGGAAAGCAATGAATCAGATTATGAAACAGGTGAAGGAGCGTTTAATCAAGTAGCGATTGGAGAACTATCTCACATGCCACATAATTTAGAACAATCCTTCTCTCATTACATTTTAGATGAAATAAATAAAAAACACACTAAAGAAGGTAAAGAAGAAATATCATTTTTACCAAGATTAAATTTACACACTACCAACTACAAAGATAAATATAATTATTCAGATTTATTATCTGCATCTAAAAATCATTATAAAAATAAAACACCAGAAAGTCCATATGACACGAGATTACCAATAGATGACCTATTATTTTTATCAGGTTTTCACCCTCAAACACGTAAACCAATGCTAAAACATCCGATACATGGTAAAATGCAAGGCCCTATTATTCCTTTAGAAAAAATTGAAGAGTTAGAGCAAGCAGCCAAAGAAAAAGGTACTTTACCAAGTTTAGCAAAAGACATGCGTAACGATAGAGGTTGGTTAACAAGTCCCTTTGGCCCTCACATCGATGAGGAAGCCGACGAAATATGGAACATCGGACAAGGCTATAGATACGGACCGTCACTTTTTTGGTCAAAAATGTATCAAAATATTGGCGGGCAAGGAATGTCATTAGCCACTTGGTTAGACTTAAACAATAGTGTATCTCATGATAATAGTGAATCAACTATGTTTAGATGGGATGAGGGAGGGCATTCATACTATGAATTACATCCTAATAACAAAGCCTTAGGTTATCATTTTGCACCAGAAAAAACTACTCCAATTGGACACTATGATGTTGAGAAGAAAAGATTTGTCAAGGAACATAGTAATCCAATAATACAAAATATTCTTTCACCTGTTAATAGTAGTAAAAAGACTTTATCAGGAAAAAACAATCACACAGAACACAAAACTGCAATAAATCCTCTTTATGAATACTTTATGAGAAATGCAACATCAAAAGAAAAGAAAGAACTTGGCTCTCACAATCAACACATGACGCCGCACTTGGCTTCACATCCTGTATCTACTATTCAACCGAAAACCGCTTATGGAGAAAGACCGACTGATAGTTTAATGGTTCAAAGAGCAATGCAGGCTCATATATTTAATACGTTTTTAGGAAGGCAAAATCATCCTAATCAACCTGCTAAAAAGTCAGTTGCATCGTTACAAGATTTGTTTTCGGGTGACCTTTCAGTGAGCGGTGGGGATGGTTTACAAGATTTTTTGGATTTTATGGGATGGCAAAGTAAACCAATTAGTCCTAACATGTTGGATAAACTCAATATTGATGTGAATAAAAAAGAGGATTTTTTCCCAATTCGAGTCATTAATTCTATTGGAGACATATTAAACACTAATTCTCCATCAAAAATAGTTGATTTTTTGAATAATACAGTACAAACAGATAACAATGAAAATTATTCAGCATTGAAAAATCGTTTAGGTTTTGGGG
>Ga0098036_1000435_pt1 | contig 18665 bp, 28 predicted proteins | sample 4_EtaG_FD_77064 | JGI IMG/M metagenome (GOLD analysis project Ga0098036, IMG submission 77064) | Marine viral communities from the Subarctic Pacific Ocean - 4_ETSP_OMZ_AT15127 metaG | ecosystem: Environmental > Aquatic > Marine > Oceanic | place: Pacific Ocean | collected 2015-01-07 | reverse complement strand
GTTGGTGTAGCAATTTTATTAATTACCGTTTCAATGTTTGATTTAATTCTTGTTACTTCATCTGCTGTTAACGCAGCTTCTACCCACCCTTGAACCTGAGAAGCGTTGACACTTGAAAAATCTGTAAAACTTGACAAATTGGAAGTGTCTAAATCTACTGTACCTGCCTCACCCCAATCAATAGGGTCGCCATTTTCATCATTATTGGAATCATCTACGCCTTTTAGCTCCCAATGCACTTTGCAGATAACATCTGATTTGCCACTTAATGTTGGATATGTTTCAACTCTCGATACATTCCAAGTAAAATTTATTGCCATGTCACTTACCTTTTTTTGTTTAAGTGTTTACTATGATTCAAGGGCAGCAATACGCGCCTCAAGTTCCTGTATGGTTTTGACGAGTAACGGTACTAATTTTGAATGGTCAATACCTTGATAGTTTGGCTGACCCTGTGTGCCTAAACCTTCTAATTCATCTTGTGCTGTATAAGTGCCATCTTTATCTCCAGTTACAGCCTCTGGAACTACACTGGATACTTCGTGCGCTAAAAATCCATCAAGTAAAGTGTTGCTTGAATCTGATATAAAATTAAACCTAGCTGGTTTTAATTGTTTCAATCTGGTTGTCGCATCCCAACTATAAGTAACATTTTCTTTTAGCCTATAGTCTGAAGATGTGTTATATGCAGTATTTGAACCGCTTGAAGTAATACTTCCAACTGCTGAAGATGTGCCACCACTATCAGCATTGTTACGAAATACCATGTGAGATGTAGTGCTTGTACCATCTTTTGTAGAATTTATAAATCCAAGTGGAGATAAAACTAAACCGGAATCTGCTGTAGTGGTAGTAGCAGCTGTTCTGCCCACCATTATGTTACCGCTACTGTCTATTCTAGCTCTTTCCGTTGCACCTGTTGTAAAACCTATGGTGTTGGATGCTGGTCTGAAAAACCCAGTATCATAATCAAATCCTACAGGCATACCGGGTACAGACTCACTTCCATTACCAGCCGTGCTATTAGCAAGTAATCGACCATCGTGTGCAATATTACCATCCACAAATAAACTGGTGGTAGTTACTGAATCTGAAGTAGTGGCTATTAAAAGTTTTGAAGCGCTTGTTAAACGCATACCTTCACTACCACCAGAGCCAGACGTAAATGTTAAATGATCGCCTACTGCGCCTACAGTAACGGAGTAAGTATTACTTGTTGAGTCATCTCGTAGTCCTAGCTTACAAGTTGCATCTGAAGATGTAATAAGAGCAGGTTGATTAGATGCTCCACCGTTAACTTCAAATTCAACAGCAGGAGTATTTGTGCCGACTCCAACCCTATCATTTCCACCATCAACAACTAACATATTAGCATTGCCGTTAGATTCAACTCTGAAATCTACATCGGCAGAAGCTTCATTAAAAACTGCTCCACCATCTTGTGTTAAAGCACCATCAATGTCTACAACGTCTAAGTTTGTTGTTCCATCAACGTCTATATCCCCAGAAATATCTAGTGCTGTGCCAATTAAAGTCTGTGTAAAGGTAACTTGTCCATTAGCTGCTATTGTCATAGCGTCAACATCTGAGGCAGAACCAATGGTTTTGCCATCACCAATTATCAAATCGTCAGTTAATGTAACTATACCTGTTACAGCAAGAGTTGATGCCATATCCACAGCGCCATCTATGTCTACGACATCTAGGTTTGTAGTTCCATCAACATCAAGATCACCATTGAAATCAGCATTACCAGCTAGCGTGAGTGTTGATGCCATGTCAACCGCACCATCAATATCCACGACATCTAGATTAGATGTTCCATCAATATCAATATCGCCTGATATATCTAAAGCTGTACCGATCAATGTTTGTGTTAATGTTATTTGACCGTTGGCTGCTATGGTCATTGCATCTACATCAGATGCAGAACCTATCGTTTTTCCATCACCAATGATGATGTCATCTGTGCAAGTGAGAATACCTGTAACACCTAAAGTGCCACCAATTGTTGCATCGTCTGTTACGGTCAAATCATCTTGTACTTTAAGATCAACTGTAGACAAACTTGCAAACGCATCTACTACAGCAGCGCCACTACCAGCACCATCTATATAGACTACTTTTACATCGCCCGGAGGTATGGTTACATTTGCTCCGCTTCCTTGAGAAATAATTATGTTTTGAGAGCCACTTGTTCCGTTTTCAATAAAATGCAACCTATTAATAGTATTAGGTGCTATCGTGATCGTGCAAGCTGAATCTAATGTGCCAGTGTATTTTATAAAAATAGCGCGACCGGGATCAGTTGCACCATCGGCTATTGTAGTAGTGTGTGTATCAGCATTAGTTGTAATAGCTTCAGTTCCGAAACCAAAAGCTTCAGCCACCAATTCTAAGTTTGTATTTGTAACATTTCCCCAATTTCCTGACTCGTCACCTGTAGCCATTTCATTGAGTCGTAAGTCATTGACGTATGTACTTGCCATAATATTTCCTGTATTAAATTATATCATTATGCTGCAATATCTTCCCAATTAGCTGTTTGGCTAGGAGACACTTCAGTAATAGTTGTTGTTTGATTTGGAGATACTTCAGAATAGCTTGCTGTTTGACCCGGAACAACATCTCCCCATATAAATAAATTTGATGTTGCACCTGTTCCTAAAATACCTGTTAAAGATGTATTTGAATCTGCTGTTACTGTTTCTGAGCCTAAAGCAGATGTTCCTACTAAACCAGTTATTGATAAAATGTTGTTAGTAACTAAACCTAACGTGCCTAAACCACTAGTCCCTACAATTCCAGTACAAGCAGTATTTGCATCGCAAGAAACTGTTTCATCACCTAGTCCTATTGTTGATGCAGTTCCTGATACTCCTGTTATTGCTATACCAGAAGCAGATAAAGAATTTACTGCTGATGTTCCTACTACACCTGTTTCTACTACATTAGCATCGCCAGAAGTTACTAAAGAGTTTAGTGCAGATGTGCCTACTACACCTGTTTCCGTTACGTTGGCATCGCCAGTTACACTTGATTCGTTACCTAATGATGTTGTACCAGATATGCCTGTGAGACTGACTGATATGTTTACAGCAACAGCTTCCCCCCAAGCACCACTTCCCCATGTACTGCGACCCCATCCTGCTGACACTTAAATTCCTATGCTATTCTTATAACAGCGTTTGATGCATCAGCAGTTGGGAATGTAATTGTAAATGAACCAGCAGTTGATGTTTTATCACCACCGAAATCAAATACTGCGACTGCTGGATCACCCGATGCTGAATCATTATAAATCATACAACCCCTTGCAGTTACGGTAGCTGTACCAAAAGTTAAATCTGCAAAATCAGTTAACGCAGTTGTTCCAGATGTCGATGGATCAACACGAGTCAGCGAGTTACCTTTTGCGGTGTAATTTGTACCGCTTGCTTCATTGGTTGTTGTGTACGCTGTTGTGGCGGCAGACATGGTAGCAGAGCTAGTATATAGCGCCAATCTAAATGTATTGCCTCCAGAGTTTTTAAAATTGTGTACTCCTTCTAAAAGCTCTTTTTTAAAGCTGGTACACATAGCTTGAGTTATAGCCATTACAGCCTCCTTATTATATTTGCTAGTTCTTTATGACCTTGTTTTTCTAATTCATTACATACTGTGCAAAGATGGTTTTTAATACCTTCTTTTACATAGTAAGCAATTATCATTTTACACTTATCTCTAAATGCATATGCTTGAGCTTTAACCATAGGATCAGCCCCATCGCTAACAGAAATTAATTTTTTTGTAGCCATTTCTGCTATTTCTTCAATGCTGTGACCTCTGTTTTGAGTAGTTTGTACTCCTACGTCACCTATTGATATTTCAAATTTATCTGTTTGCATTAGTATTTATCTGGCTCTACTGGTGTTAAATCTTTTCTATTTATTATACCAACTGGTTTTTGTTTTTCTTCTTTTTCTACTTCTGACCAGTTACATACTTTAATTGTTCCATCTTTGTCTTGATAAGTAATTTTAGGATCATCAAGTCTATGATAACCATATAGTTTTTCTTTTATATCTATATCAGTATCTATCAATGATGATCTAGGAGCAACAGCTATTTTCATTCCTGCATCTATGCATTTGGAAATCCAGAACTCAACACATCCTCTTCCAGCCTCTGCAAAATGCATATTCGTTCTATAAGTAAAATCAACACCAAATATAGAAAGTTTTCCAACTTTTGCCCACAAAGCAAATGCTATAGCATAAGCAACTGTATTGTTAAAGTAAGAACATCCTAAAGAAGAAACTATTTTATCCAAAGGATATTCTATTGCAGAAGGAACTCTTTCGTCTAATTCGCATGTGTATATTGGAAAATTAACTTCAGGCAATTTAGCCCGCATCATTCCTGTCATGCTACCAGCATCTTCTGTATCTAAGAAACGACTCATTGGGTCAAGAATAAAAGCTCTGCTTATATTAGGTAAAACACCTATCATTGCATTTATTGCCCAAACTTCATCAAACCATATACTGTGAGTCTGAGATAAATGAAAATCTATCTGACTTTGACCCATAGCAACTACTGCAACATCCTTGCCTTCTAGTTCTTCTATGGAAAGCTGACTAAGCATTGATTCTTCTTTGACCACTCCTGTACGCATCTTTTCTATTATAGCTATCTGACTCTAGGGTTAATTTACCAAGAGCTTCTTTAAATCTTTTATCGTAATCAGATAATATATCTGCCTCTCCCTTCATAAAAGTATACGCTTCTACTAGGCTAGCATAAAGCAATACTTCAGAGGCATTAGTACCAAGCCAAGAAGTGCCATCAGATGATGCTGTTATTGACTCTGGTATGTAAAAATAATGAAGCTCTACCGTAAATGTTGAGCTAGGCGTTGGGGCTACTATAAAAAAATCATCGTCAAATTGACCATAATATTTAGGAACACCAGTTGTAGCCGATGCTGGAAAAGCTTCTCTTATAAAATTAACGTCTTTATTTAAAAGATAATTGTAGTTATTGTCACTATCAATTACCGCTAAAGAATATGGATATAGATAATCGTCTGGTGTAGCTAAATAAGAATTACTTGTTGTCAAAGACGCAGTAACATTTTTTCTAAAATTAGGAAGCTCAACTGATTTAATAATTCTGTTTTCTGCTTGCACTATAATATTTGTAAGATTGCTTACAAATGTTGTTTCTGTGTTTTCAGTATAATCTTGTATAGCTGATTTTAATGTTGTAAATGTCCAACTCATTCTGTGCTCACTGTTAATTTACCGACATCACCTGTCATTTTAAGACCCATAGTGCTTGACCCAAATATACTTGAGCCTCCACCGATAGGATTAAAAGAAAAATATTTTGTTGAATCTTTTTCACCCTTATCAACTCTAGGATCAAAAAGAGATTGAACATCAGATGCATCAACATCACCTATATGTAGCTGAGGATGATCTTCGTCAAAACAATCACTACAAACTCTTAAACCATTACGAATTTTATCTGTAACTTCATATCGCAAATCATTTAGCTTGAAAGTAAAACCACATCTATCACATTCTCCTAATGCTTTAGAAGCTCTTGCATAGGACATATTAATATCGACCTTGTACTAAATCAGGCACAAATCTTACTGGCGCTCTTTCTCTATCAGCTTCACTTACCTCATTCCAAAGTTGATCGTATCTTTGTTTCAATATTGGTGCTCTTGCGATAGCTTCATCGTTTTTTGTGCATATGTTATAAGCTAAAGCATACGTCAAACATGGTAAATATCTAGTAGGAATATCAGCATTATTTGAGGCTGGATCACCAGCATCTTCAACTCTATTTACATAATCATAAACTAGAGTGTATGTATTTCTACTATCAGGTGTAGACCATAATACTATATTAGATGTTCCAACATTCTTATCAACAAAGAACTGTGTTGGTTTTGATTGATTTAATTTTGTTGCTTGATGATTGTATTCTGTTCTAGATATTCTTCTAAGTCTTTGGTCAAATTGTTTATTAACATCACCAGAATCTGTTCTTATAAATGCATCTACTATGTCTAGTGCAGAACTAGGCAATGCATAACTGCTAGTGCCCGCAGTCAATGTTTGCGAGTTCTGTTCTATTGACCAAAGATTTAAACCTTTGTTTTGCCATTCTAAAAAAACTAAATTTAAAGCTCTTTTAGCACTTCTGAAATCATATCCAGAACGCATCTCCATACCACAAAGATCATAGGCTTCTTCAAGAATATCTCCTATGTCTAAGTTAAATGTTGTTGTTCCGCTAGTAGCCATTTTTTATTTTCTAATCCTTTTAATTTTTAAAGGTATCTTTATTTTTGACTTCTTTTTTGCAATTTTCTTTTTCAAAGTCTTATTCTTTTTGCTAGATCGAGCCTTAGCAATCTGATTCCTCATAAGTGCTCTAGACATAACCATTTTATCTAAACCTTGCTGTTTTTTTAGCTATCTTTTTTGGCTGTTTAACAAACTGTTTACCTTTAGCTGTACCTTTTCTTTTAGCTCTTGTTGTAGCTGCATACTCAGCATCACTCAAAGACTTGATAGCTTTACTAGGTAAATAGCGTTCGCCTGTCTCACTGGATTTTTTTCCAGATTTAGTACGCCATTTTTGTTTGCCCCAATCTTTTAAAGATCGTTGTGATTTTCTTAATGGCATTATTTACCCTCTTTTCTTCTTATAGCTTCTTTACCTTTTTTTGCTATAGATGCTTGTTTATTTTTTCCTTGAACTTTAGCTCTTTGTTCTAGAACTGTTAATATTTGTATTTTTCTAGCGTAAGGTTTATTAATTCTTTTTACTTTAGCTACAGTAGCTCTTGCATCGGCTGGAGTAGCATATTTAATCCCTACAGTATCTTTTGGGTTTTCATCTGTATAGAGCCTTCTATCACTACCTTTTGGTTTTTTTCCAGTGCCTACTTTTGGGTCTCTATTCTTCTTCATCTCCAAAACCTTCACTGTAAAGATTGTTAAAAGTTATTAATGGGTCTAGATAGCTTTCATGTGCCTCTGCTGAATGTATGTGTTGAGATGGCGCAAAGTCTGGTGCTCCCTCTCCAGTTCTCCATAAAGCAGGACTTGTAGCTCTTACCCTATTATTTGGTAATGCTATAAGGTTGCCCTTCCAAGGACAATCTTCCGTTATGTATAAAACATGAGACTGTTTGTGTTGTGCTGGATCATCTGCAATAGAGTTATTAGTATAGTCTACAGTAAATAAATATTTGCCTTGATAAAAATCATTAGCAATTTTACATAGCCAAGGACTAGAACTTACTCTATCCATAACAATTACAGAGTGGTCTCTTGCTTCAGCATCCCAAGGTTGAGCTAAGTGATCTTCCATTGGTAGCGCCCATTCCTCTACTGGTATGTCTGCTACTAATGCTTGTATTGGCATCCTTGCCCACATAGCACCTCCATGAACATTCTCTAACTCTTCATTACTATCTATCTCACAACCTGTAAAAACTACCTGAAAACTTAACGATCTATCAGGAATAGTATTTACTGCGATTGCTAAAGCATGGATAAATTCTCCATGATACTTTTGATGATTACAAGTAAACTCTTTTCTTACCCAGCATTTAAACTGAGGTATATTGCTTATCAAGTACGACATAATTAATCGGCATAACCTAAATTATCTATATGATAATTTAAAGTAAGCTCCTCTCCCGCTTTAATTTTTTTTGTTGTGAAAACATTAAATGTTTTATAATCATCCCAATCTAATTCCAAAGACAATTCACAATTTGCATTTTTAGAATGATTTAAAAAACCGCCTATTGATGTCCTAATATATCCACATATAATTGGTACTTTTATGTGAGACATACCAAGATCAAATTCTTTATCTATATCTTTAACTGCAAACAAACCAAAACCTTCTATTGAGCTTTTTTTAACCTCTATACAATCTGGTAGGGGTTTATAATAAAATTTATTGTAAACAGGATACATTAGTTTCTGTATCCACCCCCTTTTGCTTTGTACTGCTTTGCAAGCATTTGAGCTTTTCTAGCTGACCATTGACCGGGCTTTCCACCTTTACTACTAGCTTTTATTTTATTAAATAAATTTTTACGCATAGTAGGTTTAGTGTAATTACCAGCCTCATTTACTCTTGATTTTTTAGCTCTACTCACTTCTAACACTTCCATCTTCTACGAGCTTGTCTAATTCTAGAATTTGGATCATTTCTAGTTTTAGCAGAACTCTTTTTTAATTGACCTAAAGACCTAGCGCAGAAAGATTTCCTGCGCTTGGCTGCTTTACTACCTTTTTTAACTTTGCCTGTTACTGCGGTTTGCAACTTAGAACCCGGATTTGCTTTTCTATATTCAGCAACTCCTTTCTTAGTCATACCAGCACCAGACTTGGTAGAGCGATAATTAGCTCCCTTACCTTTTGTGGTTTTAGGTATAGGGTTATCTCTTTTCCTTTTGGTCATAAGATTACTTACCAAATATTATTTTGGCTTACGATCTTTTATCTTGACGACCTTTTGGATTGGTCATTCCACCACCAAACATATTTCTCACATATTCGTTATAGGTTTGTACTTTAGCTTCTCTACCTGTTTCAGTAGCTCCACCACCCATAACTCTTCCACCACGAGACATACCTTTGGTTTTTTTCATAGCTCCACCGCCAGCCATATACTTTGTTGACTTGCCACCGCCCGCCATGTACTTAGTGGATTTACCACCACCTGCCATGCCTTTTGTTTTTTTCATAGACATGCCACCGCCAGCCATACTTTTAGTTTTTTTCATAGCCATACCGCCACCAGCCATGCCCTTAGTTTTTTTAATTCCTGCCATGATTTTATTTCCTATAAATTATTTTTTAGCAACTTTCTTCTTAGAAGATTTTTTAGTTACTTTTTTCTTAGATACTGTTTTTTTCTTTACTTTTGCTTTTTTAGAATCAGTGGGTGTTTTACCACCCACATCATCTTTTTTTGCATTGGAAGTAAAGGAATTTTTAACATTATCTTTCTTAGATGTTTCACTATTCATTTCTGCGCATTTGCGTTCTGCATCAGATAAATCTGGATCAGGTCCAAATACAGGTGTATAAACACCATTATCACCTAATTTTAGAACTTTGTATTGCGCAGGAAATTCGCCAGTTTCTGAAATGACATATGTATTTTTTGCCATGTTCTTCTCCTGTTAGTCAGAATAAACCTTAACCATCTCTAATATGATGGAATAAGTATCTCCTGAAGAGTGACCTTTTGTAGTAAAAAGAATGTCTCCATTTTTTCCACTACCTGCATTATTTGGAATACCACCAAAATCTTTAAAATCCATGTGTCCATTACTACTTTCAGCTAATTCCATAAGTAAAACATTGGTAGAAGCATTAAAAAATAATTGAACAGACATGCCTACAATAGCATGACTTACTCTCATAACACGAACTTCAGAACAGGCAATGCCTTCCGCATTAGATGCCAAAGCAGATACGTCTACTTTAGCAACAGCAGATTCGCCAGTACCATCACTGACGTTGGTAAACTTCATAATAGCGTTTCTTGGTCCATCTTGAATAGTTTGTGAAGTTACTGCATCAGCCATTATCTACTCCTTATTAAGATTGGTCAGTAAAAGCTGGTACGTCTGCACCTTCTTGATTACCCCAAATGTACCAATTAGTGCTATCTTTTCCTAAAATGTTAATTTCAAACAAACCAAAATCTGTAAGAGTTAATATAGAGTTAGAGTTACCATCAGCGTAAACAGAAACATTGTCTGCATTAGAATCTAAATGAATAATTCCACCTAAAAAGAAATTAGTATCTGAGCCTGTATCAATAATAAGATTTTGAGCTTCTTCTGCTGCACCACCATAAATAAATTTAAAGTAAACACCAGCAGCAGGACTTGGCAATGTAAGAGTTCTGTCTGCTGTAATAGCTGGAACTACATTAGTACGACCACCATTAGCTGTTGCTGTTAGTGTTGTATCAGCATCAGTTAAAGCGATAGGTGTAACTTTCATACCATCACCATCTAAAGTAAATTCAGTGGTGAAAGCACCTGTTGTTGAATTTTTAGAAACGACTGTAAAGCCGTTTTCAGACCTTACTGGTCCGTTAAAAGTTGTGTTAGCCATTTATTTCTCCAAAAAAGAAAAACTCTATCATCTTGGCAAATGTCTGCTAGGTCAGTTGATAGAGCAATTTAATATTCCTAGGTATAAAAAAAGGGAGACCCTATTAAGAGCCTCCCTTATGTTCTTACGAACTACCCGGTGAACCAAAAATACCAAGTGGGTCAGACACACCAAAACTGTATCTTTCTCTACTTTTGTATCTCACGTTACCAGTGTCAAAGTCACCATCCATAGATGTAGTCATAGGACTTCTAACGAAGTGCTTCAAGCCATCAGGCACATCTGTTGTAATAAAGAAAGCATTTGTGTCAGTCAAATAGTTATTGACTACAAAACCTTCAGGAATTACACCATTTGTTTTGATAGCATTGATGTCGTTATCAGCCGTTCCAGTTCTGAAATCACTTTGTAACAATCTTGTTGCAACAAACTGAAGATCAGAAGGGACTATTAACTTTTTAGGTCGTGCTGCAATTTTAAGACCTCTTTCGTCAGTAAATTTACCAATTTGAATGATTGCATCTTCTAGTGATGTTTCGTTCAAATCAGCGCCTGTTACTGGTCGGTTAGAGTTCTTACCACCACTTACAAGAGGGTGTCCATCACCACCAGTGACTCCATCACCTGAAGCTGTGAATAAATTCACACCATCACCTGATTGGAAACTGTTAGTGAAACCATTGTTAAGTAGGTTAACTGCTTTAACCTGTTTTGTGTATGCCATTGCACGAGCAAGTGCCTTAGTATAGCGAGCAGAAAGACTTACATATAAATTATCTTCCATAGCTTCTTCTGTAATACTAAAGCCCATAGCGATTGTTTCGTGCGTGTAGCGAGCCACAAAAGATTCTTGTGCAACATCATAACTGATAGCTGCTCCTTCATCTTTTACAGGTGCTGCACCAAATCCAGACAACTTCAATTCTTCTTCAAATGATCTTTCAGAATTTTCAGTTACATAGATTTCTTCGTGTTGATTTTCGTAGTTTGTATATTCATCTCCAAACAGAGCATTAAGTCCGGGGAGAAGCTGTTTGAGCTCTTGCGCTCTCGATATAGCTGCCATAATTTATTCCCCTTAACCGATACCAGTTGTATTCAACAACTGATGTCCTACGTTAAACATTACCAGTACGTCAGTAAAGCTATCACCTACTGCACTATCTGGACCATCAACAAAGTCAATAATCTTTAAAGGTAGTGTATTAGTAGTTGCTGCTGTACTTCCATCTACTGCATTTTTGCTGCGACCAAAAGCTGTTGATCCTGCAGTTTGCACTATAGCGACATTCTTACCAAGATCATCTTGGGTAAGAGCTTCGTCTGATTGCATTTGCATAATCAAGAATGGGTCAGAAGCGACATAAGCTACTATGTCATCTGCAGCAGTTGATGCTGGGAAGAAATTATTGGTTGTAAATTGTTTCGTTGTTGGATCAGTGTAAGCGCATCCAAGAAATACACCTATAGGAGTAGCAGAAGTAGTACCTGTATCCTTTTGAATAGTTGTATTTGGGTTATCGTCACCAAACTTTACAAAATCACCATAGAAAATTGATGTTCCAAAAGCGTTTTTAATTTTGTAGTGAGTAACCTTAGCATTGTATGCACAAGACACTAACGACCCTACAGGCGATGCTCCGTGAGGAGTTGCACTTGAAGCCATGATTGTCTCCTGTCGATACTATCGACTAATTAGTTAATGTTAAGACTTTATGAGTCTTTACCAAAGGATGTCCTCGTTTTTCTTTCAAATACGCCTTTAGGCATACGAGGATCATTGTCTTTAAAATAGATGTTATCTACTGATTCCATCTGTGTTTTTGCAATGTTATTAAAATGATCCTTCCTTGCTTCCGCAATTTCTTGTGGCATTTTACATAATAATTGCCCACCAATCTCAATATTACCTTTCTTTGCCCACTCAGAATTATGGTCCATCATTTGATTTTGCAGTTCAGGATGATCTTCTAATCTACTTGCTTCCCATCCTTCCCTAAATCTTCTTGATACATTAGTGTTATCAGTATTACCTAAAGTGGCAGTTCTGATCCATCTAAATACCCATCCTTCCTGTGGTGCAGGGTCTGGTAGATTTGTGGGATTTTCCCAACTTTGTACTCGTTGAGCAGCTTGTCTGCTGTCTAAAGCCCTTGGGCTACGCTCTTGTTTTTGAGACTTCTGATTAGAGCCTCCTGTCTTTTGAACAGTGTTATCTTGCTCTGACATCATGTCTCCTTCAATAATTGATTTGCGTATTGCTCTGGCGTTATCCCTAGTTGCCGAGCTAAGGCAACTTGAGTTTTCGTCAGTCGTATTTGCGTGGGTTTTTTGTTTCCGCTATCCCTCGTTGCGGATGCAACAACCGTTTGAGGTTGTCGTTTAGGTGTTTCTTTTTCAACGACCATTTCTGAATCATTGGTAGCTTGCACACCAAAAAAGCTTGGAAATTCTTTTCTCATTGCTTTGTCAACTTCAGCATAATACTCGTCTGATTTAGTTTCAGGAAGTATGCCTCTATTGCGAAGTCTTTGATCCATAGTTAAAGCATAAGATGTCATTTCTCTTTGAAATGGCTCTTGTCCCATAAACCAAGGATTACTGTTTGCCCACTTTTCCATATCTGGATCAAGCTGTCTTTGCGGGGCTTGTTCTGGTTGTTGTTCTACTTCTGGTAGATTAGCTGCAATTTGACTTTGCACTTGTTGTGCAGTCTGTCCAGCTTGTTGTTCTGCCAGAGTTGCTTTTGAAAGAAGCTCTTGAGCCTTTGCCATACCATCAGCATCGCCTTCTTCATAAGCTTTTTTATATTGTTGTGTAGCGCTTTGTTTAGCCCATAAAGCATTGTTATATGCTGTTTTGTTAAGGGCTTCACCGCCTTGTTCTACCATTTGCTGTAATCGCTGATTTTCTTGCATTACAGTCTGTAATCTTGTGGCTGCTTCTTTTGCTAACCTTTGTTGTGACTCTGCTTCTCTACGTTGTTCGTGATATTCATATTTGACTTGATTAATACGATCTGCAGCTCTTTGACTATAATTAGCTATTTCACTATCAACATCATCATTATTTACATTTGATTCAGCAGTTTTTGACTTTTTAGGTTTACGATCTTCTTCTGGAACATCGTCTATTATTTCTACTTCTAATTTATCTGATGGATTAGTATTTATTTCTGTAGTCACACCAAAAAATTTATCTTCATTAGATGCAGAAGGTCCAGTTTCAATGGGTTCTTCATTTACAATTTCTGTTTCACTCATGCCCTTACCACTCCTGTAGGATCATCAACAACTGCTTCCACAGTATCATCGTTAATTAAACGAAACTCTTGTCCATACATTTTTATACGAGTGCCAGAATAAGCACGAAAAATAACCCAATCTCCAATTTCGCACCAAGGACCAGTTGGAAATCTGTTTTTCTCTTGATAACATTCTTTGCCCATTTTTAAAACATATCCACAAATATTAGATATTTCTTCATCTCTAATTGTTTGTGAAGCCTTGACTATACCACCTTTTGTTTTTTCATCTGCTTGTGGCATGGCTACAAGTATTTTCCAACCTTTAGGTTCTGGTAGCTGACTTTTAACATCATCAGTGACCACAGGTTTTTCAACACTATCTGGCTCTGGAATATTTTTTAAATCTTCTTCGCTCATATTGCACGACCTTTAGGAGTCGAGTTCCCTATTCTTGGATGTTTTTTTCCACCCAATCTAATAATTCACGTTCAGCTAAAGCCAAACCTTCTATTATCCCAGCCATTTTCTGATAGTCGCTGTAATCCTTACAAGCACCTGTAGAAATATGATCGGCATGTTGATTCATAATCATTCGCAAACGATTTTTCAAAAACTTAGAAAGAGATGCTCTCTCCATTTTTTCTGCTTGCTCTGCGATATTATTATTCATTCTTATTGCTATCTTTCGCTATTTCTATTCCTATGTCAAGTCCTTTTAAGTATTCTTTTCTTGCAGATTCATTCTCTATTTGCTGATTCTCTAGCAAATCGCTAGCAACTCGCTGTCCTATGCTAGCTGCTGCCATGTCCTCTTGAGATTGTATTCTTTCTTTTTCAATCAAATCTCTGTTCTTAGATTTCACAGCATCAAGTTGTAATCTTTGTTGACCCTCTTGAATCTTGCGCTGAACCTCAGCTTCTTTAATAGCTACTTCTCTTTCTTTCATTTGTATCAATGGGTCTTGTTGTTGCTGTGCTATACGTTCTTGTTCTGCTTGTGCTTGAGAGGTTGCTGTGACCCTTCTTGCAGCTTCTGCTACCAAGGTTGATAGACGTTTTTCAACATCTGCTGGTAACGGCTCACCTTCAGGCGGCAACTCTGAACCCATCTCTCTTTCTATTTCTTTTCTAAACTGCATTGTCAAATGCTCATTTATGTAAGCAGATGCAGATGCCAGTATTGATTGAGCAGTAGGCGATGCTTCTACCATTTGCAATATTTCTGGGTTTTGTTGCGCAGCTACCACTGTAGCAATATGGGCTTCATGGTCTTGATATGAAAATGCTTTAACAGGCACACCATTAATTAAATTCTGCACCGCAGTAGCTGGATCAACAGGTTTAATATCATCTTGATCAGGTACAATATCTTCTACGTTTCGTATACCTAGCACTTCAAGCATTTGCCTATGTAACTCAGGCAAGTTATACATTTGAGGTGATTGTTGAGCTAGTTGCATAGCAGCTTGATACTGCATGATCCTTTGAGACATTGTAGCTGCATTTGGATCAGATACTGGTAATACATCTATTCTTCTATCAAAATCTTCAACTTTAATAAACTCATTATCATCCATTTCATATGGGTATGAAGGCTCAGTAAAGTCTTTGATGATGTTTACCAATATATCAAATTCTTTTCTCATAGAGGCGTGAAGCCTAGCTTGCACAGCACTCATAACTTTTTGGTTTCTTTCTAGTAAAGCTAATGTAGTACCAACAGGTGCTTGATTATTCATATCGGATACTTTCATATCCGAAATGCTAGCAAAACGCCTACCTTCTTCTACTATGTTTTGCAGTAATGTAAACAGCGTTCCTGATGGTTCTTTGTACGGTAAGAAGGTTATGTTATCTCGTATTGCACCACCGGGCACATCTACATCCCTAAATTCACCCGGCATAATCGGTGTATCATCACCTTTGATTCTAAGGCCTCTAGCTTTTAAACCGCCCGGTAGATTAGATAAAGTACCTGCATCTACTAACTGTCGTAATATAGATGTAGCTGATTTAGCTAATCCCCCGACCATATGAATCAAACCAAATCCATAAAATCCTAATCCGGGTAGATATTGGTAATGAACGAAATGCATCCTTCTGTTTTTCTGCATATCATCTTCGTACCAGTTTCTACGAATACTAAGTATAGTGCCACTAGGATAATCAAGGGTAACAACATAAGGTAAAGCTATACCTGTTTGAACACCTTGTTCATTAGTATCTTCATATCCTACAAGGTCAAGATCAACGTGCATTTCAAGCAGAGTGTGACGATCATCATAGTTATAGGTGCTCGACTCGCCTGTAAGTTCATCGTATTTTTTATTTATCTCTGAGGTGTTAGAGTCTGGTTCTGGTAGTTCTATATCTCTATAAAAACCACTGACCTGCATCTTGCGTATATCGTTGCTTGATTTACGCATGACATGCGTTATTCTTTCACAAGTTATTAAATCACTTGCTCCATAGTTAACAACCACATCTTCTGCTGGAACAAATATAGAGCAAGGTCTGCCCATATTAGAATCATAATAAACTTTTCTAAATGCTGATCCAGCCAAAGGCAAAGAGAACAACATCTTTTCTGTTTCTGTTCTGTACTCTGACATTTCGTATGTCAGTAAGTAGTTTAAGTAATCTTCTACTCTTTGTGATTGTTTTTCTTTTTCTTCTGTGATCTTGCCAACAATCTTTGTTCTGACTGGTCCTTGAGCTGGAAACATTTCAGATATGGATTGTGATTGAAAGCGTATTACTGCTTCACTTAGCATTGGATGGAATACACCGCAAGCTCCAGACCAAGGCGTTGTTCTTTCTTCTATCTTTAAACCTAGCTGATCTAATCCCTTCATATAGGTTTCTTCCCATTCTTTTCGGGAATCCCTATCACCCATATAATCAGATGTTAGTTTATTGCCAAGTGAAATTAATTCATTATCATCAATAAAATCGGTTAGATTTGAATTAAACTCAGCTTCATCTGTCTCAGGTGAATCAGGTTTGAAATCAATAATCATCCCGCCATCATCGGTTTCGATGGCTACAGAATCTGGATTTTCTATAAAAATCTCTAGTTCTTCTGGGTCTTGCTCTACTGTGCCCTCAATAGGAGTAGCAGGTTGTCTTTCAATAGCCAAGTCAAATCCTCTGATTTAGAATGTTTATTAATAAAAAAAACATTATTTCTTTTTAGTTTTAGATTTTTGTAAAGTTTTTTCTAATTTAGCTGCTTGACCTGCATGTAAACGAGAAGCCATTTTTAACTCTTTAATCATTTTCTTTGTAGCTGCTTCTGTCATTTTAGCCATGTTTTATCCTTTAAAAATTTTTTTTTAATAATAATTAGCAATACGATTCTGTACAAAAGGTTCATCTTCTTCATCACTTGTTAAAGAAATAAAGCCACCTTGTCTGTATCTTAGTAAAGCTTGCGTACTGCTATCAACTAAATCATCGTGTTCCATGTTAGGAAAGCCAGCAAATTCTTCTATAACTTCTTCTGCCCATCTGGTTTCTGGGGCCCAAACAACACCTGAATGAAATAAATCAGATACGGCATTAACCCTAGATATTTTATCATTACCCCTGCTGGGTGTGTATTCTTGAACAGGTATCCCCATAGCCCTTAGTTCAAATATCAAAGGCATACCTGCTGCTTTTGCTTCTACAATAAATGCATCGGGATTGTATTCCCTGAACTTATCCATTGCTTTTAATTTTAATTCTGGAAACTCCAGTCTTTCTTTGTAAGCATCCAGTAATATTAGATTAGGTTTAAAAGTACCTTCACTGTTATCGTCTGTGTAAAAGACACCCCATGTTGTGCAAGCAGAGAAGTCAGCCCTTTGTGTTTTCATAAAAGCCGTATCCCAAGATTGGATTATGAACTCACATTGAGGAGGGTTTCTACCTTCCCATGTTCTCCACCATTCTCGTTTGACTAATGCACCTTCTTCAGAAGTGGGGTCTTGCTGATACTGTGCCATCCATTTACTGTTTGGCAGTTCAGCTTTTAGTGCCGATAACTCTTCCATACTCCAGAACTGTGACCATAAAGGATTGCCTGAAGGTAATATAGCGGGCAACTCAATGACTTCCCACTGATCTGCACCCCCTCTTTTAATGCTAGCATCAACAACTTGACCTGTTAGGTCTTTATTGTGCCATCTGGTCATAACCACAACAATCGAACCGTTTGGTTGCAAACGCTGTCTTGGACCTGATGTGTACCATTCGTAGGTGCGATTGAATACGTTTATATCCGCGCTAGCACCTTCTTGTTCTGAGTGTGGATCATCAATCACCAAAAGGTCAGCACCTTTACCTGTAACCGCACCGCCCACACCGATAGCAAAGTATTCACCACCTTTGTTTGTATTCCAACGACCAGCCGCTTTACTGTCTGACTGTAAACTTACATCTGGGAATACATCTTTGAAGTCTCTGCTGTTAACTAGGTTTCTAACCTTCCTACCAAAACCAACAGCCAACTCAGCCGTATGCGCTGTCTGTATTATCTTCTTATCAGGAAAACGACCCAGAAACCACGCAGGAAGCAAATAGGAGGCAAACTCACTCTTGGTATGTCTTGGTGGCATGTTGATGATTAAACGCTTTAGATCGCCATTGGCGACCCTTTCAAACGCATCAGCCATGATCTCGTGATGTTTACCGTGAATAAAAGCAGCCCACATCTCATTGACAAAAGCCATAAAGCTTTTACCGCATTTGTCTCTAACCTGAGATTGCTCGTATTCTTCTAATAATTCTAGGAACTCTTGCTTTTGAGAAGCAGGTAAGCTTTGTATTTGCTTTAATAGATTCTTATTCATAACGTATATACTTACTAAGTAGATACTTACTTTTAAAAAAAACTAAGTAGGTATATACCAAGTAGGCACTTATTAAGTTACTACTGAGGTATTAAGTATATACTAACTAGTAAGTACATACTGGGTATATCTATCTCTAGATTTTAGCATTTTGCATGACTTCACAAAAAAAGCAAGCAAAATTTGAATTATTTTGAAAAATATATAGGGGGGGTGTATGGAACCTTAAGCTTAATCTGATAAAAATATATATACGAATACCTTAAATTGCTATCATTTTGCAATAAAGGGGGTGGGGTCTATGAAAATAGGTAATAGAATGAGTAAAACACTATATATATATGGTAGTCAGGTAGCCTCGATAATATTTGGGGGGGCGGGTTCTCTCCTAAGTTATTGATTTATTTAAAAAAAGGGGGTGGGTTT
>Ga0098036_1000421_pt1 | contig 18903 bp, 19 predicted proteins | sample 4_EtaG_FD_77064 | JGI IMG/M metagenome (GOLD analysis project Ga0098036, IMG submission 77064) | Marine viral communities from the Subarctic Pacific Ocean - 4_ETSP_OMZ_AT15127 metaG | ecosystem: Environmental > Aquatic > Marine > Oceanic | place: Pacific Ocean | collected 2015-01-07 | reverse complement strand
GTCCTTGATAACGAAGTAGATCCGATGACGATGATCGGGTTCACGGAAGAGGGCCAAACGCTCACGGTTGACGACGTTCAGGATTTAATCCAGCCGGCCCTCGATGATTTCGATCGGTTGCTGATGAACTACGATATCGAGGAATTCGATCTGATCACCGAGGCATCTGTCCAGTATCGGGGTATGAATGCATTCGGGACGTGCGACGTGATTGTGTCGACGCCGAAGTGGTTGATCTTTGTCGATTGGAAATTCGGCAAGGGCGTCCTGGTCAAAGGCGGGGCACAAAACGCGCAGCTTAAATTCTATGCCGGCGCGGCCCGCGAGACACCGGGTACGAAGGAGCTGTTTCAACGCGACGTTAAGTCGGTTGTGCTTGCCATCATTCAGCCGCCGGCAGCGGAAAAGGGGCAGGACTCGCTTACCTTTGGCGAGATATTCGAAGATGAGCTCGATGTATTCGTCGAAGATGTGCGCGCAGCCGTCAAAAGGATCCGCACAGAGGACAACCTTGAACCGCGTGCGGGCAAGTGGTGCCGCTTCTGCAATGCAGCGCCGACGTGTCCGGCAAAACTTGGGGAGGTTCAGGCGTTACTGACTCTGGACCCTAAGACGCGGATTATCGATCCGATCGAACTCGGTTCGCTGGTCCGCCGCGCAGATGAAATGGAGACTTGGGTCAAGGCAGTTCGCAGCACCGCGCGGAACGAATTACAGCGCGGTCGTGTCGTTGATGGATTTAAACTGGCTGAGAAACGAGCCACGCGAAAGTGGATCGATGAAGATCAGGCTGAAAACTTATTAATTGATGCGGGGGTGGCGCTGCTTGAGCTCCACGACCGCAAACTCGTTTCGCCCAGACGGGCGGAGAGACTTCTTAAAACCGCTGGGGGCGACCCCAAAGCAATTGAAGAAGTCGTCACCCGACAGTCGTCGGGCACAACCATGGTCCCCGAGGATGACCCTCGGCCGGCTATCACGAACCGGCGAGACGGGAGCAATCTCGACTTACCGGTTCCATCGAAAACGCAATCGTAGACGAAAGGAGTTTATAATGTCTGAAATTGCTGCATTCCATAATACTACCGCGATCACTTCACCCGACCAGCTCACCGCTGCTCTCGCCCAAAACCGGACACGTCAACCGCAAGCCACGCGCGGTGGAAAGGCGATCCTGAAGCTCGAGCAGAATGACGGCTTCTGGCATTTCGGTCAGGATAATGAAGAGGTCGAAGACGGCACAGTCTGGGCAATAAACCCATATTCATTGCAGGCCGGTTGGGTCGCCTGGGGGCGTCGCAATAATCGGAGTTACAAGGCTGGTGAGGTTATGGATAGTTTTGCAAACCCGCCGGCGTGTCCAACCGAGGATCTCTCGGCGGACGGTGGCGCCACCTGGGCCGAGCAAGTTGCCTTTGAGTTAATCTGCGTTGCCGGCAGCCAGGTCGGTCAGGAGGTTGTTTATAACTCATCGTCCAAGGGCGGCAAAAAAGGATATGATGACGTTTACGACGCCCTTCAATCCCGACCGAATAGCGACTACTGCTTCCCGGTCATCGTATTAGAGCAGGATAGTTATAACACGTCCCTGCACAATAAGCGGGTGTTCAATCCAATATTTAGGGTTATCGATTGGGCGAACGGCGACCAGGAGTTGCTTTCGGGTAAGGACCTTGAAGGTGTGGTAGCCGCCGGGGCAGATGTTACGCCGGCCCCGGCAGCAAAAGTCCAACGTCGTCGTCGGCAAGCCAACTAGAGGACGTTCATGCGGGTGGCGCTGTAACGTCACCCGCAGAAACGTATCTATTACGATTCCCCAAGACACACAAATTTTTCATATAGATTTCGAGACCTTTGCGTCTGCCGATCTGTTCGGCGGCGGTGCCTATAACTATGCCCGCCATCCAGATACGGAGGTCGTATCCATGGCCTGGGCCATGAATGACAGCGAGACGCAGCTCTGGACACCGGGAATGGTGTTTCCGGACGTCTTGCGTGAAGCGTTCCAAGTGTCACGGCCACGCAGCCTTTACGCACACAACGCACAATTTGAGCGCTTAATTACAGCCTATGTTTTAACCCGCATGGTCGAAGGACTGCACATACCGTCGATTGAAGCATGGTATTGTACGGCCGCCCAGGCCCGCAGCCGGTCATTACCTGGCGCGCTGGATGATCTCGGTCGGTGTCTCGATTTACCGATTCAAAAAGATCCGGCCGGCAAGAAACTGATTAAATTGTTATCTCAGCCGACGATACAGCCGGATGGCAAGCTCGGCCGCAATCGGGATCCCGAACTGTTAGAGCAGTTCTATGCATATAACGTCCGGGATGTAGATACAGAACGCTTTGGTAAAAAATGCACGCCCGAGCTGACGGATGATGAATTTGCCAGTTTCATTGCGGCCGAGAAAATAAACGACGCCGGACTTTTGGTTGATCGTGAATTTGCGGAAGCCGCGGTTAAATATGCGGGCGCTGAGATGCGTCAGATTAGCCAGAAAATTAAGCTGTTAACAGACGGCGCGGTTGAGACGCCGAAGCAACATAAGAGAATAAAAGAATACATCGAGCCCCGGATCACCTGCGACGCGATCCGTGAGGCGATGACCGTGACACGGGTGGACCGGCGGACCGGCGAAGAGACCGTCAAACAGACGTTCGACCGGTCTGCGCGCGCCAAACTTTTGGCACTCGAGGAGCTAAAGCCGGGGACGATTGACCCCCAAATGCTGGAATTAATTGAGCTTACCGATGATGCCGGGCGGTCAAGTGTCGCCAAGTTTCAGAATATGGTCGACCGGGCCGGCCCCGATGGACGTGTCCAGGGGGCATATATGTTTGCCGGCGCCGGCCAGACCGGACGGTTTAGCAGTGTCGGTCTGCAAGTGCATAATTTTCCGAGGGCGACGGCGGCGGATCCGGATGCGGTTCGCGACGCTGTTGTGAGCGGCGAGCCGATCGATGATGTGATGTCGACGTTGGCGTCGATGCTCCGGCCTTCGATCGTGGCGGCGCCGGGGCATACGTTTGTTTGCGGGGACTGGTCGGCGATCGAAGCGAGGGTCCTGCCCTGGATTGCGGGCGACGAGACGGTACTCGATGTCTTTCGCCAGAACGATGCCGATCCGAACCTTCCGGACATTTATGTCGTCATGTACGCGAAGATTTTTAATGTCGATCCGGGCACCGTGACAAAAGAACAGCGCGCGGTCGGCAAGGTGATTGTTTTATCGCTGGGCTACCAGGGTGGCTATCGCGCCTTACAAGCGATGGCGCGGGCGTACGGCGTTTCAATTACGGACGATGAGGCGGAATCGTACAAGGTGGCGTGGCGTGACATCAACCCATGGGCAATGGATTTCTGGCACGGGCTCGAACGCGCGTCGCGACGGGCGGTTCGTTCACCTGGCGAGGAGTTCGAGGTCGGTCGCGTTAAAATTTTAAGACCTGAAAACGCGCCGTTATATATCCGACTGCCGAGCGGTCGTATGCTGTCATACCCTTCACCGATATTGCAGGAGCGGGAGACCGAGTATTCCAGCCAGGAGGAAGTCTGGTCGATTAAATCGTCCTGGCGGCCCAAGCAACATGAGAAGGAATGGCCGAGGGTTAACCTTTACGGTGGGTTGCTGGCGGAGAACGTCACCCAGGCGGCGAGCGCCGACATATTAAGGACAGCGCTGGTGGACTTGGTCGATCTTGATTGGCCGGTCGTGGCGCACACGCATGATGAGATTTTATTGGAGGTCCGTGACGATGAGGTTGCGGATGCGGAGGTGGAACTGCGCCGCGCCATGCTGCACATGCCGGCATGGGCTGATGGGTTGCCACTCGATTGTGAGATCTGGACGGGTAGGAGGTATAAAAAGTGATTACGGCGGATGAATTTTTAATGGAGGTTTTTGGCGCGCCGGACGAATTATTGGACGAGCATATTCTGTTAGCAAAGCAGATGGAGAGCTGGGTACATACACCATATCCCAGCCGCCCGGCGTCTAACTGGATTAACTCGACACGGGCATCGACATATTTTTGTGTGTCGACTGTGCGTCAGCCAGAGGCGGAGCCCGATGGTGCAATTTGGTGGACCCGTCGGAAATCGGATTGTGTGGCCGCTTATTGTATTGTTCTTGATGATGTTGGCTCAAAGGCCGAGCCGCCGCCGATCGAGCCAAGTTGGAAGCTCGAGTCCAGCGCCAACAATTTTCAGTGGGGTTATATCATTCAACCGTATGAGAACCTCGACCGCTATGCGGCGATCGTGGAATCTGTTGCGGCGCTCGGTTTCGCGGATGCGGGTGCCGGTGGCTATAACAGAGTGATGCGGATACCCGGATCGCGAAATGCCAAGCCAGGGCGTGACGGTTTCGTGTCACGTGTCACGGATTGGCATCCGGAACGGCTGTTTGAGCTGGATGACCTTGCCAGGGACATCGGTGTCGATCTGGAAAACATGCATGTCCAGCCTTCCAGTGTTGTGAAGTCGGTGGGTGGCGGTGTTGTCATCGAGGGTGAAGTAGCCGATCCGATGCTGGATTGGCTTGAGGAGAACGGGCACGTCCTTTCGGACAGCGGAAGCCAGTGGGTGGACATTCGGTGCCCATGGCATGAGGCGCATACAACGGGGGATGATAAGGCGGGGTACAGTCCGCTCGGTCGCGGTGCGGATGGGTATGAAGAGTTTCGGGCATTTAATTGCCTGCATGAGCATTGCCGTGAAAAGAAGTATCGCGCTTTTCTGGATTGGGCGATGCAGCATGGTGCGCCGTTTGCGGCCGGTAACGATCCGATGCCCTGGATACAAGCACGCTATGTATATGTCGCCCAGGGTAAACAGGTCGCTGATATGTTACAGCGTCCGAATGGGGGCGTGTGGCTTTATGAGTTGGAGGAATGGAGTAACATCAACTTTCGGCGGGTGTTTCTACCCGACCGCGATAAGCCGGTTTTATTAAAGACAGCGTTTCTGGAAAGTCCGACGACAACACGGGCCGCGACAACGTCATACGTGCCGGGCGGCGAGCCAGTGGCGACCGCGCATGGTCAAGATGTGGTCAATGTTTATATCGCGCCCCGCCATGACGAGACGGACGCGGCGCCAAAACTGTTTTTAGACCATATCGATTATCTGATTCCGAATGACGTGGAGCGTGCCACGTTTCTGGATTGGCTTGCTTATAAGGTACAGCATCCGGCGCGTCGGTGTTATGCGGTTTGTCTGGTCGCGGATAATGCGTTCGGTATCGGTCGGAGCTGGGTTGGATCGATGCTCGAGCGCGCCCTCCAGGGGCATGTTTCGAAGGCGTCGCTTGGTCAGCTTATCGGTCGCGGCACCTCGGCCGATCGGACCTATAACGATTGGGCTGCGAACTGTCAGTTTCTGATTGTGGATGAAGCGAAAGACGTCAGTCGTGAAGATTTCTATAGCGCATATGAGACGTTTAAACAGCGCGTCGACACATCGCCGGTGCCGTTCAGGTCAAACCCGAAGTATGGGCGTACCAGGGACGACACGATGTATTTTAATGCGTTGATATTTAGTAACCATGTCGACGCTATGATGATACCGGAGAACGATCGCAGGATCGCGGTGTTCTCGAACCCGGTAGAGCAGGAGTCGGCAGGATATTATGAGGAGCTGATGTCGGCTTTACAGCCGGACAGCGAGGAACCTCGGCGATTGTATTGGTATCTAATGCGTCGGGACGTATCGAATTTTGAGCCGGCAAAGCCACCGATGACCGCGGCGAAAATAGCCATGATCGAGGCAAGCAAGAGCCCGTCGGAGGAGATCCTCGAGCATCTAAAGGATACACTTGATAGTGACTTGGTGACCCGTAAAGCGCTCCAGGAGAAGGTTCGAGCGGCGGCGCGGTCGCTCGGCCATGAGGGTGTCGCGGATCGGCCGGGCGGAGTAACCCGGAAGCTTTGGAGGGATCTCGGATCGCTTCGACCGGACGCGAAAAACGGGGCACGTTACACGATCGACACCGGGCAAACGGAGGTGCGGGCCGTCAGAAATAGAGATGATTGGCTTGCGGTTGACGTGAGCCGGAACACGCAACGCATCATCGACGAGGTCAAAAAAGCGTCGTCGTTGGTGCGATCGATCAATTAGGGATTTTGTTTTCCCTTTTGTCCCTAATTCCCTAGCAGCAATATCAATGGTTTACAGACCAGTTAGGGAAGAAGGGAAAAGGGAAGGGTTGATCAAAGGGGGATAACGCAGAGAAAGAAGCCCAGAATAAATAGCGCCTAAGTAGGGGGACTGTTCTAGTTCCCTTTTCCCTAAATGGAGGTTTTCATGCGGATTGATGAAAATACGGTTATTGAAGAGACAGCGAGGGCAGGCGTGTATCGGCGTCGGCGTCTTGATTTAACGGAGCGTTGGTTGGTCGATGGTGTGGTCACATCCGGCCAGCATGACGCGGCCGTCGTGTTCGCGACATATTTTGACAAAGCCAACATGCGTGATCGGTTCAGCTCACTCAAGCTCGATCGCGTCGACTTTGGGGATCAGGGCGTCGACCAGGAACATGCACTCGATGCGCGCAATCAGATCCGGGATGCGATGACAATTCTTGGTGAGAGCATGGGCCCGGTCGTTTGGGACGTGGTTGGTAACGCGCGATCGTTACGCGATCACGTGAACCGGAACACGGTCCGTAAATTGAATGTTCATGAGGCGAAAGGCCGGCTGATTGCCGGGCTCGATGTGCTTGCGCGGCACTGGAAACTTAACTGACAGTGAAATAAATGCGCGTATAACCTTGTAAAGGTAACCCTGAGTAACCATTTATGTTACTAGGATGAACTTTATGAGGTTATTATGGTTAATATTCTAAGCTTTGGTGGGGGCGTCGACAGCACTGCGCTTCTGGCGATCCACCTCAACCGCGATGCAGCGGCGACATTGACCGGCCGCAGCCGCGACGAGATCGACGCAGCATTGCCGATGTTCGACGCGGTCGTCTTCAGCGACCCTGGTGCGGAGTTCCCAAAGACATACGAGAACATCGAGACCGCCGCGGCGATCTGCGCCGACGCCGGGCTCCGGTTTGAAACGGTTCGCAAAGACGGTGAAAATATCGTCGAGTGGCTCGAGCGTCTCGGCAACCTGCCGCTGTTACCTGGCGCCGGTCATGTTTGCTCGCTCAAGTTCAAGGCAGAGGTTCTTCATAAGTGGGCTGACAGTCAGTTTGACGGGACCGTCGTATGGACGATCGGCATCGAGGCGAACGAGGGTCATCGCAAGTTCAGCTCGAAGACGACCGACAAGCACCAGTGCATTCATCCTCTAGTCACGCTTGGCTTAGATCGTGCGGACTGCGAGCGGGTCTTGCGCCATTTGTGGCCGGTCACGGTTGAAAAATCGTCCTGCTTCTTCTGCCCGTTTCAGACAAAGGAAGAGCTGAAGGACTTGCACGACAACCACCCCGACCTCTGGGCCAAGTGCCAGGATATCGAAGAGAACTTCAAGGTTATGTCTGTCATCAAGCACCAACGCTGGCTCGACGCCGTCGCTGCCGGCAAGACGGACCCAGCCAAGCGGGCCCCGATCGGTCAGTGGAAGAAGAACTCTTATGCGGCCGGCGCTCGGTTGTTTGCAAAATCAGAGCGGGGTTCGCGGAAGACTGTTACCGAGTGGGGGAAACAGTTATCGTCTCAATTGAGTGCTTTGGAAGGAGTTAGCTAATGGACACGGAAAAGGCTTTTGATCACGGTCGTGAGGCCGCATTAGGCGCATTAGATGAGCTCGGTAAGACGTTTGACGGCACGTTCGAGGAGTTCACACCCCAAGCGATGACCGGGCTACTTGTGACGGTGATGGCGTGCATCTATGCCCATGCACCAACGCCTGAGTCAGCCGACGAGTTAATTTCTTTGGCGCGCAAATGGGCTGAAGACGAGGCCGGATCCGGTGCGTAGAGGGGATTGGATCGTCGGTATCGACCCCAGCGACTTTGGGGACGACCAAGGTTATATCGTGCGACGCCGAGCGCCGGAGTTCGTCGCGAAATGGACAATTGAGGACGAGGACTTCGCGACATTGAGCGATCTCGTTTATACCGACGCACATGAAGAGGTGGCCATTGCGATCTATGATTTTGAATTCGTCGACGATGCGCCGGAGGAGACTTTGTTTCGTCGTGTTTGTGCCGAGGGTGTCGAGGCAATCGATTTGGCACTTCACTCATGGGCTGGCGCCAAGGCTGAATATGAGGATATGGCATAATCGAATTAGATTTCAGAAATTTGATTCGATTATATCAAGATATAGTATGTTATTCTGTAGTTTTGGGTTAATATACACAATATGTTGTGTTTTGGGTTGACTGTGTCACAGAGTTAGGTACAATTTTCTAGTCTCGCGGCACCCGCGAGGTTTAGCTAACCACTCCCTGTTGTTTTTCCAAACTGGCCGGCCTTGAGCCGGCCTTTTCTTTTGAGAGGAGGTGATCCTGTGCCGAAGGTTGGAGGCCGCTCATACCCTTATACGAAGAAAGGAAAAGCCCAGGCCCAGCGTGCGAAGAAGCGTCGTAAGAAGTCAGCGATGACAAAAACGGCAGCACGTAAAAAAGCCAGGAAATACTGATGCCTCAATCGGTAAAGAAGCGCGGCCCTGGTGGCCGCCCTTCTAAATTTAAACTCGAGTATTGCGACAGAGCGTTCGACTTTGCGCTCGTTGGCATGACGGACGACGAGATCGCAGGCGCCCTCAAAATTGATCGAGCGACGCTTTATCGATGGAAGAATTCTCATCCTGAGTTTTGCGACGCCATAAAAAGAGGCGGAGATCGTTACGATACTGAGGTCGTTGAGAAGGCGCTGCGACAGCGCGCAGCCGGCTACGACTATATCGAGGAGGTTATGACGCGCGACGGCCCGGAGGTGATAAACAAAAGATTTCATGGATCCGACACCGCTGCAATTTTCTGGTTGAAGAACCGACAGCCGGCGCGTTGGCGCGATCGGATCGAAGCTGACGTTCGCGCCGCTGTTGTGGTTGAAGACGTCACGAATACAGAGAAGGCCAGGCTCATCGCCGCAGCCCTCGCAAAAGGGGCCAATAATCTTACAGACTCTTGACGCTTATCTTCAGAAACTTGAGGGCCTTCCGCAGGCTGAAATCGATAAGCTTTATAACGACGCGCTCGATGTTGTCGGCGACGATATTTGGATTGCCAACCCCGGTCCGCAAACGGCCGCCTATTACTCGGAAGCCGATTTGCTGCTTTATGGAGGCCAAGGGGGCGGGGGTAAGACCGATCTTCTGGCCGGCCTGGCGCTGACTGCCCATAAGCGATCGCTTCTACTTCGTCCGCAATACACGGACTTGGGTGCGTTGGTTGAGCGTGTGGTGGCCATCGCAAAGACACGAAAAGGATTGAACAGCGCACCGCCAGCGCAATTTAAGATCGATCAAAGGGTGATTGATTTCGGTGCCGCGGCAACACTCGATCGAGCAAGCACCTGGCAGGGTAACCCGCACGATCTGATTGGTTTTGATGAAGCCTGCCAATTTCTGGAGCCCGTCATTAGATTTTTAATGGGGTGGAACCGTTCAGCGGATGAGGCGTTGGGCGGTGAAAACCGCCAGCGCGTCCGAACAGTCATGGCATCGAACCCACCGATCTCGGCGGAGGGTGAATGGGTGATTGGAATGTTCAGGCCCTGGCTGGATATTACGCATAACAATAAGGCGGACCATGGTGAACTGAGATGGTTTATCACGGATCCGGATGGCAAGGACCAAGAGGTGGAGGGTCCAACAGATATAAGAACGCTCGATGGTAAGGATTACATACCGAAGAGCCGGACGTTCATCCCGGCAGCGCTCGGTGATAATCCGTTTCTCGTTGAGACCGGCTATCAGTCAACTCTGGACGCGATGCCTGAGCCATTACGAAGCGCGATCCGCGACGGTAACTTTATGGCTAGTCGTGAAGACGACGATTGGCAGGTTATACCAACAGCGTGGGTCTTAGAGAGTAACGAGCGGTGGCGGGCCGGAAAGCAGGATCAAATGATGTCCTCGATCGGGCTCGATGTCGCCCGCGGTGGTCGAGACTCAACGGTATTCGCACCCAGGTACGGTAAATGGTTTGATGAGTTGACAGTGGTGCCCGGTCGAAAGACACCGGATGGGCCGTCTGTTGCTATCCTGGCCGCCGGCATGTTGCGAGAGGGCGCCACGGTTGGCGTTGACTCGATCGGGATCGGTGCCGATGCGGAGACAGCCTTAAAGAACGCTCATCTGCCTTATGAGGCAATGAACGGCGCCGAGCGTGCGTCGGGACATACACGCGACGGAAACTTTGCTTTTGTCTCACATCGATCGGAGATGTGGTGGCGATTGCGCGAGGCGCTCGATCCCGAGTACGGGGCGTCGATCGCTTTACCACCGGATCCGGCATTACAGGCGGATCTGACAGCGGGAACGTATACGGTTAAGCCCGGTCAGCCCCCGAAAATTTATGTCGAGTCAAAACAAGACGTCATTAAAAGGCTCGGGCGAAGTCCGGATCGCGGAGATGCTGTCGTTTACGCTTGGAACTCGGGCGGCGTAACGGCAATGCAAAAGAGGAATGTTCGCACACGGGTCGGGTCGACGCCCGCACCGGAGACCAATTACGACGAGTTAAGGTTCAGATGACGACCACGATCCGGATGGCGGATGCCAGCGATCTCGATTTGATTGTGTCCGAGGCTGAAATCATGAACGTCGAAAGCGCTTGGGATTTCACGTGGAACGCGCACCATGCCAGGGACTACTTGTGGTCCTTCATCGCGGATGAAAGTCGCGACATCATAATCGTGTCGCGTGACGGCGTGCCTGCTGGCGGTGCGATGATTGCGAAGTCATTCGAGTTTCACGATGAGCCACTCGCGTATGTCTGTAAGTTCTGGATCGTGCGTGAACATCGAAGGGGCGACACGTCACTGGTCCTCGCCCAGGCATTAATCGACTGGGCCAAAAAACAAAAGTGCCGCCAAACTTTTGTCACTGCGACGGCCGGGTTGAATAAGGTCGAACAAATGCTTTTCGTCCGTTTAATGAACCATGTGGGTTTCATGGACGTTGGGCCGGTACTCTGTCACTCAAACTGAAGGATTGTAAACCATGGGAAAATTCTCTGCACCAGCGGCCGATTTACCGCCTCCACCACCACCTGTCCCTGAAAAAGAAACTGATGCAGAGGTCAAGGCCGCGAAGGAAGAGACCGCACGCCAGGCACGAAACCGTGTCGGTCTAGGTGCCACGACCAACACATCGCAAACACAGACAGGCCCGTCTAGTCGAGGTCTCGCCAGCGTTGCCAATACCCAACGCCAAACGCTATTGGGGAGATAATCCTTGAGCCAGGAACAGGCGCAGCGTTGCATCGAACGGTTTACCCGAAAGAAGGGTGAACGCGCGTCGATGAATCAATACTGGGAAGAGATTGCCGAAGTCCTGGCGCCCGAGCGTATGGGCTTCATCTCAAGCAGTTACGGCAACAATAAGCGGTCGGAAAAGATCTATGATACCGCGCCGCTCGTCGCCAAGAGGAGCCTCGTTAATTCGATATCGTCAATGCTCCGGCCTAAGTCGAGCAGTGGTGGAAAATGGTTTGATATCGTCCCGCAAGACGAAGAGCTTCTCGATGATTCGGAAGTAAAAGGCTGGGTTGATGAGTCCGAGGATCGCCTTTGGCGTCATATGTATAATCCGAAAGCCTTCTTCATGCAGGCGACCGGTGAAGTCGATGACGATATGGTCACGTTTGGCACCGGGTGCATGTTCATTGGCGTCGATCCGACCCTGTCGAACCTGATCTTTAAGAGCTTCCATCTCAAGTCCGTGTATCTCGACGTCGACATCATGAACCATGTGACCGGCGTCTTTATCTGCGAATACCTCACCCCATCGCAGGCGGCTGACGCATTTGGTGAACAGAACCTCGGTCAGAAAACACTCGAGAAGCTTCGCGATCCGGGTAAGGCCGGCTCGTCCGAGAAAGTTGAATTCGTTTGGTGGGTTGCCCCCCGCACTGAGCGTGATACGGGTATTAAAAATAATTTAAACATGCCGTATTTCTCGTTACTCGTGGACGTGGAGAGTGAACACGTTGTCGAGGAAAGCGGGTTTGAGAGTTTTCCTTTTGTCATCCCGCGATGGGACACACGTATGTCGACTGATCCCTGGGGGCGGGGACCAGGCAGTACCTCACTGCCAAGCGTTCTCGGACTCAATCAGATGGGTAAGACGATACTACGTGCGTTGCATCGGGCGGTCGATCCACCCTGGCTCTTGCCAAGCGATTCCATGGTAAACGCCCCGCAGCTTAGACCTGGCGGTGTCAGCTACTATGACGCAAAGGCGATCCGTAACTTGGGTATGTCTAAGCCGTTCCAACAGATGGAGTCGAACGCCAATATCCCTTGGGGGCTCAACGCACAGGAGACCGAGCGGGAAGCGATCACAAATATCTTTTTTAAGAACGTCTTAAATCTGCCCGTGGCCGGGCCACAGATGACGGCCACCGAGGTGATCGAACGCCGTGAATCCTTTATCCGAGAGGTTGGCTCACAGTTCGCAGCTTTGGAAAGTTCGTACACCGGCCCCATGGTCGAACGTGCGTTCAATCTTTTGTTTGAACACGGCGGCCTCGGTCCTCTGGAAGAGATCCCCGACGTTCTCCAGGGACAGAAACTCATGTTCCGTTTTGCATCACCGATCGAAAAAGCAAAACGCCAGATCGAGGAGGCAAGTATCTCAGAGGCCATGGAGAAGATCATGGCGATCGGCCAGATTCACCCCGGCATTATGAACCGGTTCAACATGGACGAGTTCGGTAAGTTCATTGCCAAGGCCAATGACTTCCCACACGATTTGATACGAACGGATAACGAAGTCGCACAGCTCGAAGCGGTCCAGGCCCAACAAGCACAGGTCGAGCAACAGATGCAAATAGCTGAACGTGCGGCATCGATGACGGCGATGGCGCCGCCAGAACTCCTGGCGGGTGCGGCCGGCGAAGAAGAGGGAGGCGCACCGGTTGAAGCTGTCGCCTGACCTCGAACGCTTCCATCTCGACGTCGTCCGGTCACTCGATCTAAATCGATACGGACCTCCCGATGTTGTTCGTGACTTTCGAAAACTGTTTCTTGAAGACCCCGAACTCGGTAAGCGCGTCCTCTTCATGCTGTTAACCTGGTGTGGCGAGTACGACGTGTCCGATGACGATAAACCTGTCCCACCATTGGATACGAATGAACTCCATCGGTGGGCGGGTAAAAGAGAAATCGCGGCTAAAATTAAAGCCGCGCTTTACGCTGACCTTAACAATTATGAAGGATAGATATGTCTGAAGCTATGACCGAAGGCGCTTCCGAAGCGACGGAGGCTACCCCATCGGAACAACCACCCGCAGCCGCGACACCCGCGCCGGCGGAAGCTCCGGTCCATGCCGATTGGGTTACCGGAATCGAAGATGAAAAGGTGCGTAACTTGGCCGGCCGATACACCACGCCGGAGAAAGCAGCCGAGGCGCTTTACGAAGCAAACCGGGAACTAAGCCAACGGGTCAAGATGCCCGGCGAAGACGCAAGCGATGAAGACAGAGCCAAGTTTGCAAAGGCCATGGGCGTCCCCGAAAAGGCAGAAGACTATAAGATAATCGCCCCGGAACACGTCTCGGAGGAGGTCTTTGAAAGCGACCAATACCAGGCACCCATCCGGGGGATCCTGGACGAGATGCACCGGGCGGGCGCTAATCAAAGTCAGATCGATGCACTCCTCGGCAAATACTGGCAGATGGAGGCGATGGCATCCGAAGAGCAAGCTCGGATCGATGCTGAACATATAACCGAGGCCGAGTCCGATCTTCGACGAGAGTGGGGTTCGGGATATGAAGAGAACCTCGCGCACGCAAACCAGTACATGGAAAAAGCTGCGCCCGGCCTGGCACAGCTCGAGCTTAAAAATGGTATGGCACTTGGCTCATATCCACCTTTCATAAGGATGATGGCGGAGTCTGGGCGTATCTCAAGTGAGGGACGCTTACAGCTCGGGCTTGTTGGTACTGCGGCCGGCCAGGATTTGCAGTCTCAATACGACGATCTCAGTGATCAGTTTTATACCGCGTACCACAGCGGCAATACGGATCAAGCCAAACGCCTCGACGCACAGCGTCGGGAGGTTGGTGAAAAACTGTTCGGCTCGGCCGGCATTTAATGTTTCAAGAGATCTCAACAGCCTCGGGATTTGATGAAGCGTTAATCGGTATCGGACAGCGGTGTGGTCAACCCGACATCGCTGTCTATTCCGTGCCGAAGGTTCTTGAAATTTTAATGGACCGAGACGGTTTAACGAATGAAGAGGCGCAAGAGTTTTTCGAGTTTAATATCGGAGGAGCCTGGGTCGGTGCAGCGACACCGATCTGGATGTGGCCCTGCGATCCAACTGATTTGGTCGTCCATTGACGGCCGAATAGTCGGCACCCCGCGCACCGCGGCCCGACAAATTTAATAGCAATCGAAGGCGCCGAGAGCGAACGCAAGACGGCCCCGTATAAGGGCATCCCGTGGCGCGATCGTATTCGGTTACCCCGGAGGTCGCCAATCTTAACCTTTGATTGGAGAATCCGATGTCTACTACGGTGAATGTCAGTTTTATTTCTGACTTCCAAAAAGACGTCCATCACGTGTTCCAGAGGGAAGGCTCAATGTTAAAGCCCTCCGTCTACGTGAAGGACGGTATTATCGGGTCCACCGCCGTTTTTGAAAAACTCGGCACCGGAACCGCAACGACCAAGAGCCGCCATGGTGAAATCACACCCATGAACGCTACCCATGTTCAACCCTCCGTGACCCTTGTGGATTTTTACGCTGGAGACTGGGTGGACCGGCTCGACGAAGCCAAAACAAACATCGACGTTCGCATGTCTTATGCGCGCGCCGGGGCGTACGCCCTGGGAAGAAAGGTGGATGAGCAGATCACCACCGTCCTGGATACCACAAGCCAAAGCACTGTCACCCTGACAGTCACAAGCTCCGCGGCCATCCAGGCTTCTTTGATTACGTTTGTGGAGGCTCTTGATTCCAACTCGGTGCCAAACGATGGGCAACGCTACGGAGTCTTAACACCGCGCATGTACGCGCAAGCAATGACCGTTGACAGTTTCGCCTCGAGCGATTTTGTCGGTGCGACCGGCTTGCCGTTCACAGACGGGGCACCTGGCCATCGCAAGTTCCGCGATTGGATGGGTGTGAAATGGTGTATGCACCCAGACCTACCAGGTAAGGGAACATCCACCGCAAAGTGCTTTGCGTATCATAAATCCGCCGTTGGATATGCGATACAAAAGGCACCGGGGAACGCAGCGTCGAATGAGTCAGTCACGGCTGACATCACCTGGCACGGCGATCGCGCGTCCCACTTCATCAACCACATGATGAGCGGCCAGGCCATCATGATCGACGACACTGGTGTCATAGAGGGCAATCTCAACGACACCACAGCCGTCGCAACGTCGTAGGGGAGTTTTGTAAATGGCTTATAGCGCGGCAAACCTCACCCAGCTCGCTCATGGGGGTGGCTTCAAATTGTGGGTCTATAAAACGGCCGACGATAATATTGCAGCTATCAACTCAGCCGGCTTCTTTAATGATGCGGCAAACATGCTGTCCGTTCGCGATCTCATCATCGTGGCAGATACAGCAACACCGACGACGAACTTCTGCACCGTCTTATCGAACACCGGATCGGTGGTCGACATCAGCGATGGCACCGCCGTGGCTGAGACAGATGGCGACTAGTAAGTCGTTGAAAACATTGAAGAAATTGGGGTGGCCTCCGGGCCGCCCCTTTTCTTTTCGTCTGATAAAAACAAGAGGATCCCATGGCCACCAGCCGTCCAGAGGATATTGAATACATTAGCCGCTTGAAGTTCGGCTCCCGATTCCAGTATGTCACGGACCATTCCAAAGAGGATGTCTCCAAAGACAACTATTTTCACAACATCTCCCAGCGCTATCTCGTGACCGGCGATGAGATTAAGGTTGTCGTTCATCACGCAGACAAGACCTGGTCGAAGGGGTGGTTCGAGGTTGTCAGCTCGGACAAGTTCAACACAATCGTCGAGTTGATTTCGCCGTGGCGCGAAGGCGGCCCGAAACGCAAACCCGAGGCGCCCGCGAAGCGCGTCAAACGGGCGGCCTAACCGATGGCCAGCGACGTCGGCATCGTCAACGCAGCGCTCCAGCTTATAAAACACTCAAAGCAGATCACAAGCTTGACGTCCGGAACGAAAGAAGCGAACGCGGCAGAGGTCGCATTTGCCGAAATGCGTGACCTTCTCCTCGATCTCCATCATTGGAACTGGGCAACAAAGCGGGTCCAATTGGCCCGCCTGGGGAGTGAAACGCCGGCGTTTCAGTGGGACTTTTTCCACCAGCTCCCGAACGATTTTATTCGGGCGATCTCCCTCCATAACAACTCTGACGCACGGGATTATTTACCCTTCAGCATCGAAGGCGATAAGGTCGCCTCGGATGCGGAAGATGTCTTCCTCAGATACATCGCGCGCGAGACAGACCCGAATAAGATGCCTCCGTCCTTTCGACGGGCGTTCACCAAGCTTCTCGCCAGCCAGCTCGCAACAGCGCTCGCCCAATCTGTTTCCTTGTCCAAGGAACTTTATACTCAGTTCGAGGATCAAGACCTGCCCGCCGCAAAGACCGTCGATGCCGTTCAGAACTTCCCCGAAGATCTTCCTGAATCCGACTGGTTAACCGTTCGAAACGGCGGGCAACGCTACTACGTGCCTGGGGATCCACCAGCTTGAGCGTTCTCACACAACCCGCCCAAGAGAGCTTTAACGCCGGTGAGTTTGGCCAGCGTATGGAGGCGCGCGTCAACTTTGGTAAGTATCCAAATGCTGGCGCGGAATTCGTGAACCTTCTCCCCCTACCGCAAGGTGGTTTCACCTCCCGACCGGGCACCCGGTTTATTGCCAACGCACACAGCAACAGTGTTCGGTCTTGGCTAACCCCATTTGTATTTAGCAACCAGCAATCTTATGTCCTGGAACTTGGTCAAAATATTCTAAGGTTTTTTAGAAACCAGGCTCAGATCTCCGCCCTCGATACCGGGGCCGCCATTACAAACGGGACCTTCGGATCAAACGTCACCGGCTGGACTGCAGGCGCCGGCAGTGTGACACATGACGCCTCAAACCAACGGATGATTATCTCGGCGAGCGGCGGTAAAGCCCGACAGTCTGTTACGACGACAACAACAAGCGTCCAGCACGTCGTCCGGTTTTCCGTGTTTGGTGCGCCCGATGATAATGTCACCGTGCGGGTCGGCTCGACCGCCGGCGCAGAGGATTTCCATTCCGGTGAGATCCGAAAGGTCGGGCATCACACGATCGAGTTCACACCGACATCCTCACCCTTTCATATCGAATTCGAGAACAAAAACAGCAAGACGATATCAATCGATAACGTCAGTGTTTTAGATAATGAGCCGATCGAGCTTCCGACTCCTTGGACGGAAAGCGAACTCCCAAACTTGTCCTATGTTCAAAGCGCCGACATCATGTGGTTTGCAATCGGCGGCGCGACCCATGTGTTTCGCCTGGATCGGTTTGGCCACGCAGCTTGGAGCCTGACCGAGCTGATGTTTCAGGACGGGCCGTATCTCGACCTTAACCTGGAAACAACGACGCTCACTTCAAGCGCGGCAACGGGTAACGGGGTAACCGTCACAGCATCCGCGACGACCGGTATTAATAGTGACCTCGGCTTCCGGGCGACCGATGTCGGGCGAATGATACGGATTAAGTCTGGCGATAAGTTCGGCTCCGGCCAGATCGTCGGCTTTAACAGCACGACCAACGTCACTGTCGACGTGAAAACCGAAGAGTTTCCGACCGGCACCACAACCGACTGGCAACTCGGCGAATGGAACGATACGGATGGGTGGCCGTCGGTCCTCTCGTTTATCCAACAAAGGATGGCCGCCGCCGCCACATCTAAAGAGCCGCAAAAATTCTGGTTGTCCAAAAGCGGCGACATAGAAAACTTTCAACCCTCCGACGCCGAGGGCGATGTTCTCGATTCATCTGGCATAAATTTCAAGATCGCGTCGCGCGAAGTACAGACGATCTTTTGGATCGCATCACGAAAGAAAGCGATCCTCGGCACTCAGGGCGGAAACTTTACCTTGTCCAGTCAAGGCGCAGTCTTTACGCCGACGGATATCACCGCGGATTTCGAAGTGTCGTCTGGTTGTCTCAAACTCCCACCACTTGAAATCCGGTCGCGTCTCGTTTTTGCCCAGCGACAAGGTCATAAAATTCTCGAGTTCGCTGATGTCATCCAGAGTAACGGGCTCGAGGGATTTGATGCGTTCGATTTGACGCTACTGAATGACCGCGTTCTCAAAGGCGGCATTGTCCAGATGGGATTTCAGCAAGAACCGGATTCCATTATTTGGATCGCACGCGGCGACGGCCAGATCGCAGCTTTAACATATCAGCCTGACCAGGACGTCATCGGTTGGTCGCGCCAAATCATTGGCGGAACGATCTACGGCGAGGACGCAATCGTTGAATCAACAACGGTTATCCCCGGTCAGTCAGCGGACGGCCAGTTTAAAGATTCGACCGCGCGCAATGAAGTTTGGATGGTCGTCAAAAGAGAGATTAACGGGTCCGTCGTCCGATATATCGAGTGTCTTGAAAAGGCCTTTAACGCCGACGAAGACCTGCAAGAAGACGCATTTTATCTCGACAGCGGTCTGACCCTCGACAATCCGATCACCATTACCGGCATCACAAAAGCCAATCCAGGCGTCGTCACTGCCAACAGCCACGGACTGAGCAATGGCGACGAAATTAGGATCGTTCG
>Ga0098036_1000420_pt1 | contig 18934 bp, 15 predicted proteins | sample 4_EtaG_FD_77064 | JGI IMG/M metagenome (GOLD analysis project Ga0098036, IMG submission 77064) | Marine viral communities from the Subarctic Pacific Ocean - 4_ETSP_OMZ_AT15127 metaG | ecosystem: Environmental > Aquatic > Marine > Oceanic | place: Pacific Ocean | collected 2015-01-07 | reverse complement strand
GGAGATTCAATTACTGTATTAGAATCTTCAGGTGATAGGCTATTTGTATTTACGAATAATCAACTCTCAATTATCAATGTAGCACAAGATATTGAGTTCTTAGAAGCCGAACTACCTAATTATGGTATAGCAAGTAAAAATCAAGTGTGTAAAGTTGGTGAAGGAATTGCATTTATAAATGATACTGGAGTCTACTATTTCAATGGGCAGAATTTCCAAGAATTAAAAGGCACTGCAATCTCTACTGCGGTATTTACAGACAATAAAGCAATATTATATGATGAAGTAAGAAAGCTATTATGGTGTTATGCTGATACAGATACTGTTTACTATTACAGCTTTAAAACGAATACATGGGTAGGAAAGGATTCTTCTGTAACTCAATTCCCACAAACAAATGGTTCAAACTTTACTGATGGTAAACTTGCTTTTTATAGCACGGACTCTAATAGCTCTATTCCTGTTGAGGGATATTATTATTCTGACGGATCTAATGTAATAACAACTAACAGGGCGTTTTCTTTCAAAACTGGACGAATAGATTGTGGGGATCCAAGTAGAACAAAAAGATTTTATTCAATATATATCCAAGCGAAAGCAGCTGTAAGTGTAGGCGTGACATCTATGTACATGTCTTATAGCCTTGATGGTGGAATTACTTATTCAAGTAACAGACAATTCTTATCAAATGGACTATCTCAATTTAAAGTTGAAGATTTGAGTAGTGAGAGTGCGACTGAAAAACAAGGAAAGACAGGTAAGAATATTGTGTTAAAAGTTGAAGGCAAACATGCAAGTACAGAAATAGATGATATTACAATAGTATTTAGAAATAAGGTGCTTAAATAATGAGAACTAAGGAAGAGCGTAAAATACTACACACATCAAATTTAAAATTAAAGCAAAACGATACACAACTTGACAAATCGCGTACAGGAATACGTGAAGAGATTGTACAAATGAATGGCAAAACATACAAGAAAATCAAGGTTGATCATCAGCCTTATTTTGTTGAAATGAAGATTGAAAAGGAGTAGACATGAGTATATCTGGAGCTATTAGTCACTACGGGAATACTTCTTTAATTAACAAGAGGTATGCAAAAAGAGCTGATGAAATAAATACTAGACATGGGGTAATTGCCGATGCAATAGATCTCGAAGACAAGCATTTAATGAGGCAGAAAGAAAGAAAAGATCTTATTAGTTATGCAGATAGTGAAGGTTATTCTTACGATAAAGATTCTGATGTTTTTACTGTTGGCGATAATAAAGTTTCCTATCACACATTTAAAGCTGTTAAGCCTTTTTTAGAAAGTGGAATTTTTAATATCTTAGATTTTGACAATCCTCTTTTAAAAGTAAGTGAAGGACCTGACAATATTAAGACAACCCTAAATGGTGAACCTGCTTTAATAAACCAAGAAGAACAAAATTTGATAAATGCCACAGGTGAAGCTGGAGAAGCTATCGTCGCGGCTACAGGCTCAGGCAAAATAGACCCTATTACAGGATTGCCTATGCATAACAACGGTCTTGGTTTATCTGCAGGTTTAACTGCATCTAACTACACCACTACTTCTCAATATGCTCCAGGAAATTTTAATGTAGGTAATAGCTCTTTTAATTCAGCAGTCCCCAGTATAGCTTCAAGTGGGTCTACTGCTCCACAAGGCAGCAGCCTCCTTGAAATAGGTAATAATGCTCTATTAGCAGCTAATCCCGCTCTAGGAGTTTTAAACATAGCAGCTCAAGAATTTATGCAAGCGAAAAATGTTGCAGAACAAAATACTAAAGCGAAGAAAAGGCTTCAGCAGGGCGTTGGTGTTCTTGAAAATAAAATCGGAAGCGTAGAAGATGATTTTCATTCTAACATGGGTAATCTAAAAGACAACCTTAAAAGTAGTTTTCAAGATTTTTCTAATTCTGCAAGCGATGCTGTAGCAAATACAAGTAAGAATGTCGGGAAAATGATTAAAGGCGGCAAAGGTTTAAAAACTTCGGCTCCAGAAAACACTATTGCAGAGTTAAGTAAAACTATTGATGAAAAAAGTAGTATTAATACAGAGAGAGCCTTTAAAGACTTTAATATAAAAACAGAAGATTTGTCTAGCAAAACGCAAGACTCTATTGAAGATATTGGGTATTCAATTAAAGATATGAAATACGAGATTGATACTTTAGAAGAAAACGATGAATGGCATGAGAATATGTTTGGTGGAATTTTTTCCTAGAAAGGACTAGATATGAGTAATGTATTAAAAGCATTTAGCATGATGATGGATAGAAAAGCTTCTACTGAGGCTAACAAGGATAAAATAGCCGCGAATGCTGTGAATCTTGTTTATAAACAAAAGCAGGAAAAAGAATTACTCGCTTTAAACTTACAAGCCAAGTTATTTGAAAAGAATATGAATAAAGCCGAGGCTGTAAGAAGCAGTATAGAGAACGAGCTTATAAGCAATGAAGGGTTTAGGAAGGCGTTTAACTCTATTAATAAAGAGGAAGACCTTTCGTCTAGCGGTCAGATGGCTTATGATAAAAGTGTCTCTATAGAAAATAACTATATAAACTTAGCGAATCAAGCAAATGCGGATTTACAAAAATTTAAGACCCTTAGAAATAATACTATTGGGATAATGAATAAGGTCACAGATTTAAAAAACGATCTTGCACAAGTTTCCTACACCGAAGGAGAAGATAAAACCAGTTATGATGCTGGGGATTTTGAATCAGTTTTTGTTGATTGGAAAGAAAAAAACAAAATTAAAGATGATGACCCTTCTTTAGGTCTTTATAATAATGAATTTGCAATTGCTCGATCAGACGCAAATCTAGCAACTTTAAATAAAAAACTTAGTGATGCAGAAAAAGCAAACTTAGACGCTCAAATAAAGGGTACAAAGCTATCAATAGAAACAGGTCTATTTATACCTCCAACTGAATATCATGATCATACAGACGATTATATAGGCTCTATTGAATCGAATCAAAACTCTATTGATGCAACCCTTGAGGGTATAGAAACAAAAGTTATAGACCTCTTTAAGAATAGTGACGGTCAAGCTGTTAACGATTATAAAAATAGTGCTTTTTATAAGAGTGTTGAAGAAGGATTTAGGAGGGTGACGAACGGTTCGTTATTTAGGCCAAAAATAGAGGGTAAAAAACTAAAAGAAGAAATGAGCAAGCTTCATAAAGCAGGTATCTCTGGAAAAGAAGGTGGCATTGATAGTAAAAATTATCCTTTCTTATCGCAGCAAGTTATTAAAGACGGGCCAACATTCCTTGAACTTGGTCTTGGACCAGGTCTTACTAATCAATTAGTCAAAGCAGAAGAAAGACGCAAAAGGCATCACGACAAAGATTTAAGAAAAGAAAATATAGATAAATTTTATCCAGATTCAATAAAGGGTGCAAGTGACATTAGAAACCTTCTTTATGACCATTTTAATATTCAACCTCAAGCAGAAGCTTCACCTACTACAAATGAAGACTTAAAATCAATCTTGGTAGATATTCAAAACAAAGACGATGAAGATTTAACAATTCAAGAAAACTTAATGAAGCATGAAGGTTTTGAGCCTGAAGTTTATCAATTAGAAATACCAGATGGAAAAGGGGGCATGAAATTAGACGAGCCCACTGCTGGCTTTGGCCATGTTTTAACAGAGGCAGAACGAGCTTTATACCCTGTCGGCACAGAAGTGCCAGCAGAAGTTACAATGCAATGGTTTCAAGAGGACTTTAAAAAACATAGTAATAATGCTAAAAAATTAGCCGACGACTTGGGAATTGATATAAATAATTACGCAGATACAATGGGCGAAGCTTTAGTTAATGTAAGTTTTCAATTAGGTGAAAATTGGAATATTGAAAAATTCCCCAAAGCTTACCAAGCCTTAAAGGAAGGAGATCTTGATTTAGCTATTCAAGAATTTCAAACAAACAGTGTAGGCGATTCAACTCTGTGGGAAGATCAGACAAAAAATAGGTTCGATGCTTTTATTGGAAATCTAGAGGAATATAAAGCACTAAAAGACTCAGGTATTTCAGTAGGAGACGATGGTGGTGAAAAAGATTTAGTAGAAAAAGATGTATTCGGCCGTATTAAAAATGTTAGTACAGAAATCGAGCCTGAAGGGCTTGTAAATTCTTTTGTAGTTAATGAATTACCTAAATATAATAGTTTTGATGAAATGGGTTCTAAAGGGTTTTTACCGCTTCAAGTTGAACGAGGACCTGGAAGCTTTTCCAATACTCAAGATGCAGTAACCGAAAGAGATGTGGGAGTATCTAATGATCTTAAACTAATGAGAGGAACTCTTGAGAGTGAAGCTATGAATGACTTGAATAATGCTCTTGGAAAAAACTCCATAGAAGATGTTGTTGATTTAATTGCTAATAGACGCTTAGATCCGTCCACAGGAAGAAATTATGTAGGTGGCCTCAGCCCATTAGAAAAGGTTCTTGAGGATTTTATAAACAAGAACAGAGGTGAAAGCTCTAGGAGTGGCTTTGAGAAACTTCTTTTAGGTTTTGAGAGGTCTGCAGGTAATGATGATAATGCCTATAAAGGCCGTAATAAATCTGATATAATAAAAGAGTTGTACACGATTCACGATGATAAAGATTATAAGACTACTAAAAAATTAATAGAAGCTTTAAAACCATTTCTTCCGAATAAAGAAACAATAGTTTTAGGAGGTGAATAGATATGGGTTCAATGGAAGATTTTAAGAAATTTTTACAAGAACAAGAATACAATAAACAGTCAATTAACAATGTTAAACCTGCACAACCTATATCTACATTTAAAAATAGTGGGAGTGTATACCAAGCTGAAGATGCTCCTGATAGCGGGACTTTGCTTGATTTTGTAGGTTCAACAGTTTGGAATACGCTTGATTCTGGTTTAATTGGTATACCTGGTATTGCCGCTGAAAAGATGGGAATTGATGTTCCTTACAGTATAGAGAACTGGGAAGATATGCCAACAACAGGCAAGTATGGCGGAGGAGTAGGTCAAGCTTTAGGGTTTTATCTCCCGATAGGAGCGATCGGGAAAGGTATTCAGTATGCAATTAAAGGTATAAAGCTTGGCAAGGCTGCAATTACAACAGCTGGGAAGATAGATGAAGTTGCTGCACTAGCTAATACTTTAACTAAGAAAGGCGGTATAATAACCTCTGAGGCTGCAAAAGGTCTTGACAAGGTTGATATAGGTAAAGTTATTAATAAGTCCTTAAAATCTAAAAATATAAAGCCGTATCTTAAAAATTACGAAGTATCAGAAGATGTTATTCGTGGCAGTAAAGAAGCTTTCAATACAGAGTTATCAAGTAATATTGTAAATGTAGTATCTGATTTTGGAGGAAAGATTGATATAAAGACGGCCAAAGAACTTTCTAGTGAAATAGTAAACCAGCTAGGCAAGGGTGGACTCCACCATAATACTTTATCTCAAGTATTTTACAAAAAATTTGGAGGCCATTTAGAAGATGGAATGAAGAGAAGGTTAATTGGATATACTTCTCAGGCTGCTGAAAATATGATAAACTTTACTCTTTATAATGCGGCTACAGGATTAATGCAGGAAATGAATAATTCTAAAGAGTTTAACTATTTACAGTCGATGAAAGATTCAGCTCTCCCTGCTGCGCTTTTTTCTTTAGGAGCTCCATTTATAGACATGGTTCCTGGTGGTAAAAGTTCAAGCATAACAAGAGATGCTATGCGTATAACTAAGTTACTATTTAAGAAGCCTCATAGTAAAATGGCAACAGATGAAGCGAATGCTTTATTACGTTTATACAAGCGATACGATGCTGATGGCTTTAAGAGTATGCTTTCAAAAACTAAAAACCCTGCAACAGGTAAAAATTATAATTCGTTTTCTTTAGATTTCGACCCATTGCCTGATAAAGTTGCCCAAAAACTTGTAAAAGATTATTGGACTGCAGGTCGTAGAGATTTAATAAAAAGATTTGGTACTGAGAGTCGTAAAGATTTAGTAGGTTCTTTCGGTCGTATGAGTGCAGATGGAGTTTTGTTTGCTGGTGTTAATATGATGATGGACGGAAGCCCTTTATCTAGACTTGGAGTTGAAGATACATGGGTTAATATGATTATAGGCGCTGTAATGTCTAAAAAGAAACGTCCATTGCCTGGATCAGGACAAGAGCAAATCTTGCATTATACTGATGGAGCAACTGGTTATGGAATGAAATATGACCAGCAAGCTGAGTTGTTAAATAAGCTGGGTATGGATTTAAAGGACATTGAAACTTTAATAGCTTCACATGATGCTTCTCAGTATATGATAACTAAAGGTAAAGCCTTTGCTAAAAATGATAATGTAAATGCAGTTGTAAATATATTTAATAAAGCTGTTGAAAGTGCCGAGAATAACAAAGAAGGTAATGCTGAGAATTTATCTAATTATCCAACTGTTAGAGATGCGTACGATGAAGTTTATAGAATACACAATATGTCTACTAATAGTTCAGCGAATCTAAATATTGACCCTTTAAATCTAAGCAAACTTAGCGTTGATCAATTAAAACAATTAGAGGCCGATTTACAGAAAGTTCAAATTGGTGAGATTGAAGGTAAAGGGGGTGTTTCTGAACCTTTATACTTAAAAGGCAATATTACAAAACTTACACATGATGCTCTAAGGTCTTCTTCTGAATCAATTCTAAATGACCACTTAGAAGCTGCAATTGAGATGTCAAATGTTTTTGGATTTGGGGCTAAACAGCTAGACAATGGTAAGTTTTTATTTACACAGCTTACATCTCCTGAAAAAGGGGATATGAATACAGAGGGCTTAGATGCCTACCATAGCACGCTTGCTATGCTTGAGCTATATAGTGATAAAATAGAAATTCAGTCAGACGCAAATGTTCGAAGAGAAGACTCTCCTTATCATGGTATTAGTGCTGAAGAAATGGATTCAAGGAATAGAGCTATTTCCGAGATAGTTAAAAAAACTACTAAAAAATTAGCTTACGAGCACTATGGTATGGAAGACAAGGCGTTGGAATGGGCAAGTAATGCTTTAATGGATGAAGTTCGAAACTCTGCGAAGATAAAAGAGTTGGAGCAGTTAGCTCAAATGAACTCAAATATTAATACTTTTGATTTTCAACTAGAAAGCTTAGCCAATGCTTTTAATGAAATGGAAAAAAATGGCTCATGGCATAAACAATTCAACGATGGTTTTGTGCTTACTGTTAAAGATGAAAATGGAAATGATAGAGATATACTTCCTGGCGATGGGAAGGATGATTCAACTCAAAGAGCTTTAGACTTTATGTACAGAATAATGTCTATAGGTAAAAAGAAAAGAATTACAAGAACAGACCAGCGTAAAAAGATTGATTTTGACGAAGCTCAACGAATAGCAGGTGCATTCCAGGATAAATTTAAATTCCTATGGAAAATGGAACAGAACAATCCAGAATTAATTGCTAATTCAGTAGAGCAGTATGTATTAAAGAAGCGATTTGAAGGTATTGAAGTTTCAGATGCTAACTTTGCATTAGTAAAAAAGATTACCGACGAAAACGTATTTGATATTAAAAGATTCCCTAGCCAGAGAGCAACAATTGAAATAATTACATCTCAATTAAGAGACCAAATTAGTGCAAAATTAAAGGACGGAGAGAACTTAGAGGATACTCCAGATTATAAGAATGCTATGAAAATGGTTGAAGCTTTGTATACTGATGTAAGGCAGTTAAAGGCTGTCTTTACGATTGACGACAACATAGAGAAAGTTATAAAACGATTCTCAGATGAAGATGAGATTCCTTATCTTGAAAAGATTTCAGAACTTGCTGCATTTACTAACAAATATTTTATTGAAGATGTTCAGGCTAATCTTTTTAAGCATTTACAGGTGCGCACTGGGAGTAGCGAAGTGCTCTCTAAAGGCCTAAAAACTATTGGTGAAAATATTGTTAAGCTAGGTACTGACAATTCAGAAGACCCTCTTGTAGATTTACGGAATATAGTGACTAGTTTAGACGAAATGCTTGCTCAAGACGGATTAACCCCTAAAGATATAGAAATATTAAACTCTATAAAAAAGGATTTATCTGGCGATATTGACTTGTTAGAGACGAATCAGGGCTCAATAGGTTTACAGTTAAAAGGACTTGAGAATGTAACGTCTGAAGGTCAGAATAAGATGGACAAACTTATGTCTCTTATTACAAAAAGAGTGGAAGAAAAAAATGGAATAAGTAAAGGTTTGCAAAACTTAATTCTAGTAGGAAATAGTTCTTCCAATCGAGAAGTAGCCTTAAAAGCCATTCACGATGTAAGAGAGTTTTTAGTTTCTCGAATGGCAAAAGATTATAGCAAGCAAGGTGTAAATCCTGATACGAAGAACATTTACGATTTACTCGAGGATTACAACAAAACTGGGCAGTATAAAGAGTTTAAAAAACTATTAGATGAACAGAATTATTTAAACCAAAGACTTTGGACTAATGAAGAATGGAAAAGCTGGGAGTCTGAAATTGGTGATAATACATTAAAAATGCTGGATTCGATTAAAGATGCTATGGCTCATGTTAGTCCTGATATTTTAGTGCAAACATATTTAAAACCTGGAAGTTTTTTAATTGACCCTGAAAATGGAAGATTTTCAAAGAAGATAATTTCAGACCTATCTTCAGATGTGCATAAAATTCGAACTAGCACAGGGGCTGATCTTGACAGACATAGAAAAGCTTTACGAGATAAATTAGTAGCAATTCGTGATGAATTTTTATCTTCAGAAAAATTGTCGCAAGATTTGTCGGCTAATAGAAGCTTTGTAAAAAAAGAACTTGGGCCTTTAGTCAATACTTTGGTTAATACGACAAACTCCCCTACTCTCACTTGGAACGATGGTCAGTTTCAATATAAAAATAAATCGAGAGTATACACTCCAACAGACACTTATCTTGACAATATGAATGGATTCTTAGGTAAGGACGGTTCACCTAGGCTTATAGAAATAGATAATAGTGCATGGAACGGAAGAGCTGTAAACTTTAATGCAATTGAAGACATAGACAATATATTAAAAGGTACTAGAGTTGGAATTTCTTCTGAAGTTGATGACTTGAAAATCGTCGCAGAAGCAGGTACTCTTCCTCTTGATTGGGTAAATCAAGACGGAACTATAAAAGGCAATAATCAGATAATACGTATAGGTATTTCTAACTATAAAACACTTGGTTATGTTTGGAGTGACGATGCTAATATAAACTTGCATAAAACATTTAAAACTTGGTACGACAATAAGTTAGAGTCATTAAAGAAACGGAATAAAGACACTGCAGAGTTTGAGGCTATATTTAGTCACATGGCTAATAGAGAAGGCGATAATGCTAAAATAAGCTCAGGTGGAGAAATAAAAGCGGCTTTAAGGGCTATGTATTACGATTCAATTAATAGAGAACTTTATGATGGTTTACTAACGAAGGGTCATAGAAATCTCAAGGGTCGAGACGCGGGCGAAGTTTACGCAAAGAGGCTGAAGTATTTAAAATATGTTCACGTTATTGAAGGCGCTATGACTAGCACTTTAAAAGATGAAGCTGTTCAGTTTTTGAGAGATTCACAAGATAACGATACAGCCTTTTCAAAGTCTTTTGATAGTATTTACAACAGAGATCCAGAAAAACAAATTGGAGTCGCTGTAATAAACGACGAGATGGCTGGTGATAATTTTCTTAGAAATGATTTACGCGTTATATCTGCTTTAGAATCTGCCAGGGTAGCTTACGAACAAAATGGTCAAAAGGACATGGCACAACAGGTAGCTACGATGATTGGGTCGATAAAAGAAGGTGATAAAGGTGATTTTGCTAGTGTCGGAAATATGGATAATATTGTATCACTTTTAAACGGTATTACATTTATTGATTCTGATGTTAATAACGTTATAAGTGGAGTACGAGGTGTAGACACAGGTGAGGCATCTCAAGGTATAAAACCAGTTGTTCGTCACAACGATTTTGACTGGGAAAATATAGGTGCAGGTGACCCTTCTACGCTGGTAATGAAAACAATGATGGTGTACAATAAGGATATTGCAGATGCAATGCAGCGTCACTCTGACACTGAAATGGGTCCAAATGAAAAGATACACATGGTCACGTTTAAATCTGCAGCAAAAGCATTCTCAGAAGAACCTTTAGTCCCTAAATTCAATAACGATGAAGATATAAAATCAGGCTACATAAATACTCTTAAAGGCTATGTTGACCCTTTTTATATTTCCATGGAAGATATTGGTGTAAACTATATGACGAAAGATGCGCATAGAGCTCCAATGTCCCCCTCCCTGTTTTCCAGTATGTCTGAAGAGACAGTAAAAGTCTTTCAAAAATGGATAGGTTATGATGGTGAAGGCAATACTATTGGTAAAATCGCTAATGAATTTTCTATTTTAGGGACTCATAATGAAACAGCTCAAGTAAAAGCGTTATTGGCCAAAATGGAGCAAGAAGGTTTGAGTATGGACGACCCTTCTATCGGTACTTTTCATAAATTGATAAATGCTGGTCTTGATGCAAATAGCCCTTTAGTTCGTTATGATGTTTTAAAGATGTTGAAAAATAATTTCGTTGACAAGATTGGAAGACCACTTAGTGAATATGGGGTAACTTCCCCTTTAGTCCCTGATATGTTTAATAACAGTAAAACTTTAAAGTTCGAGGATTCATCTTCGCTAACTAACCCAGTTTTCGATTTAGCATCAAAAACTCAAAGTGTATATGGTGGAATCAAGGTAGGCTATAACGCTATAAATACTGCAATAAAAAAATCTAATAAACTTTCTTTTATATTTAGAGATGACTCTGGAAGAGAACATGTCGTTGGTAAATCGTTTGAAGTAGATAAAAGTGGCAAGCTACTCATAACAGGTAATCCCTATACGTTGAATAAAAAAACTGGTGCATTTGTTAGTACTCCAGATGCAGAAAAGCATCAAGAGACCATATCTTTTATTAAGGATTTATATACAGAGTTAGCTATTGATAGGGAGGGAGGCGATGACACTTATTTAGATGTATTCACTCTCTTAGAAGAAGTTAAAACAAAGATTGCTAATGGTGAGACAATAGATGGTCGAACACCGATAAGGGTTAACGGTAAGTCTTACAAAATAACCAATGTTCTAGCAAATAAAATAGCCAAACATAATCTTGGTATAGGTCTTTCTGGTTTAAGAATACCAAAGCAATCAGGCTCGGATTTTGTTATTAACAGAGTTGAAGGACATTTTGGAAAAGAAGAAGGTAATTTTGTAGCTGTAAATGCGCTAGAGCTTGCTACTAAGCATCAGGGTGACTTCGACGTTGATAAACTTTTCTATTACTTCGATACTCCTCATGAAATAATGTCTTCTTTAAATAAAAAGTCTGCTGAAGTTTTAGACCAAGGCCCAATATTAGACGATGCCATTATTGATGACTTTAATCTCTTCCAGCAAGATGCTACAAGTGCAAGGGCTGGAGCTGTGGAGGAAGATGGAATAAGTACTCATATAAAAAATATTTCAAAAGCGTCGGCCTTATTAGGAAGAAGTGTAAAACTTTTATCTAGCATACCTACATTAGAGAATTTAGACATAAAAATAGCTGGCAATAAATTAGACTTCAATAATTCAGTAAAACAAAATATAGCAAATTTAATATCCTCTGCAGTAGATCACCATGGTGGTGTTGCTAAGTTTATTGCAGAAAAAAGCGATAGAGCTATTATTAAATGGGCTTTGTTTGGAAGTGGTAAGGACTTTCCTAAAGTTAAAGGCTTCAAGCCTGTAATTAATTATGGCAAAGATAAGTATCCTACAAAAGTTCATCAGGATGTCTTGGTCGAATCTATTATGACTGTAGGTAAGTTAAGTAGAGTTTTCTCAGGAGTATTTGATGAAGGTGGAGGTCGAACTCCCGAGCTACATGAAATAAAAGATATACATGACGATGTTGCGAAATTCTACACCAATCCTGGTGAATACATATTTAAAAAATTATTCTACAAATATCAGGGTGAAGATAGAGGAAATAACTCTATCAATCACGATCAGACAAATTTAATAAAAACATTTTTTGGAGGAACGGAAACTACAAACTGGAGCAAGGATCAGTTTATAAAGAAGATTATAAGCGGTGATATGAGTGGTTTGACTTTTTATCCTGAAGAAAACGCTGGAATAACTCTTATCGGAATGAATGAGCGGTCGCTAAAAGCTATGTTTGAAAAGTCTCCTGCAGGTAAAGTTATACATGAATTTGGTATTAGAGATTTTTCAAGAACAAAAGAATCTGAAGGCTTTGATGAGAATATTAACAAAAGTTTAAGCCAAATTAGACAGGGATTATTCTTCAGTAGAATGCTAGATACTCAAGAAAATAAGGATGCTTTCCTAACTACTTCTATTGGTTATAAAGATGATGGTCCAGGGGAAGGTTTAAAGGTGAATCTATATGATATAAAAAATCGCTCAGCCTTGTATCAAACTTTAGAAATTGAAATAAATAAACTTAATTCAAAATTAGATTATTTAGAAAAAGACCGATTTGCGGATCAGGATAAAATTAATCAATTGTTGCAAGAGAAATTAGACTTAGAAGCAATTTCATTACGAATAGAAAAAGTTTTAGATGAAAATGTTTTGAAAAATGCATCTATAACTACCTTGGAAAAAGGTCAATCACGCTATAATGAAAGTACGGATAAAAGTATTCCTGTATATATGCTTAAAAAAGGCGGCAGTGAGAGTCGATTTGCAGACTTAGAGCCTATAGGACGTATACTTCCTGGTGAGACTTATATTAATAATAAGGCTAATAAAGTTGTTGTCCTTAATAACCCTATAATTGAACATAACTATTTTGAAAATGATTTGATAGATGGCCAAGCATGGTTTACAGCTATAGATTCAGGGCTGTCAGACTTTAAACTTACAGACTGGTATGGACCAATGCTTGACGAAATAGATAATATGAAGTTTTTGTTTAAAGAAAGAAGAAAGAAAACCTCTGAACTTGCAAAGAAAAATATTGGTAAAAATATATGGAAGTTACCAAAGACTAAAGATTCAAATGAATTAACAAATTTTATAAAAAAGTATTTAGAAAATCTTGACCCTAAAGATGATGGCTATCCTCTCAGAGTAGAGAAAATATTAAAAGCCTTGCTAAGACCGAAAGCAGTATTTGGAAGAACAGTTAAGAACACAGATGCAAGTCAATTGCCTATGTTTGTTCAAGATCCAGCTTTTACTAAGCATGTTCTTGGTCATTTTTTAAATTCTGGAGACCCTATTATGTCTAGCACGGCCTCTGAGCTTCTAAATTTACAAGGTGAGCTTTACAGGGAGATAAAATACGGGAAAATTGCAAACAAAAGAGCTGCCGCAACGTTTGACCATATTAATGAGCAGTCTAAATATTTCCTAGATAATTTTAGGTACAAAGAAAAAGGTTCTGATAGAGTTCAAGAGAGTGAGAGAATGTTTTTAAAGGACTTATTATTTAATAAGTTTACAATACCCGCATCGGTAATAGATAAAATACATGAAAGCACTGACTTTAGAGATCCTGATAGATATAGAATTGAAACAATTAAAGATAATGCTGGTAATCTTTACAATCAAGCAGTGAGAAAAAGAGAATCGGCTAAAATAGACAATTTAAATGGTAAGAATGCTTCCCTTGATAATTCTATTGTCGATTGGTCTTGCTAAAAAAGGAGCGATATGGCTACATCCGATTTATGTAATTTAATGAAATTTAGTCCCAAAATAAGTTCACACATGAACGCAGGGAGAAAGTTATACAATTTATTTAATACACTTCCAAATATAGCTAAAGTTTATGGGAAAATTGAAAAGAATAAAGTGAGAAATCATTTTGCAGAAAGCTGTATGACAACTTTGTGCGAAAGAGTATTAGACGGTAAGCCTTGGGACCCTTCATTTACCCTTGAGCGTGGAGATTATGTAAGAATCGAACATGAGCTTAAGAGATTAAATAAAGACCTTGGTAAGGGCACTAATTTATCAGCCTTTGCAACAACCACTTATACTCCAAGGGCAATTGCAGATAGATACCCAAATATGAGGAAATTTCTAAATAATCTTGATGAAATTATAAGTTTTGAGAAAAACAATTACAATAAAATATCGAACCATAAGAGTGAAGTTGCTACGGGATTGAAAGCTGCTTTTATTTCAAAGAACTTGGATGTAAAAGATATATTAAAGAAGTTGAATAAAAGTGAACAAAAGCTGTTTGAATCTTTTATGAACGGAAAAGAGTCTGGTGATAAGATGATGAAGTATATTTCAGACATGTCTGCTGCAGTCGGTACTGATGGTGGTGAGGTTTTGAGTGACTTCTTCAATGTTATGGAGAATAAAAAAATTGTTAAAACAAATAAAGGAACTTTCATAAAGAATAAAGACGGCTCTTTAAAAGAAGTTGATAATAATATTCTACATGCTGCTAGGAGCGCTAGAAATCTATTAAATGATACTGGACAGGTTTTAATAAAAGGTTTAAACAAATCACTTGATTTAAGTGAAATGATTTACGCTGGGCATTCTAAGAATAATCGTAGTTTTTTAAACCCAGATGAATTAAAAAAGTTTAATACTGTAAGAGAAGAAATAACCAATGCTATTGCCAATATTAAAGATGGTATAGAAAATGAAGATTATTTCCCTCACTATGTTCTTGCCGATATAATGAATGTTAGACGCGATATTGAATCAAATATTGCACAGAATGGTAAAAATTCGATAGATAGTTTTAAAACTATATCAAAAAATCTTCAAGATATACGGAATAGTATAGCTGACGGTGGCCAGCTTAATAGATCTAAAAATCGAAATGACCCTGTTAATCAGTTATGGGAAAAGAATCCGTTAGCTGCATTAGAGCGTTACTCTTCCGACGTAGTATCTTTTAATAAACTCATGCACATGCAGTCTGAATACTTACAGGCAATTGGTAATTTAGAAAATGTAGACTTTAAAGTGGCAGGCTCTATGAGAGAATTTATAGGGCATACATTCGACACAGCTACAAAAGGATATACAGAGAGACCTGGCTGGGTAAACAAAGTAACACGAGCAATTAGCGCTTATGAGTTCGCTTCAAAATTAGGCTTTGGAGTTTCGACGGCTATAAGAAACACTTTATCTGGAGCTTTTTACTTAACCCACATGGGCGGTAAATATTTAAAATATTCCAATGATTTTGAAACAAGCAAATTTAAAAATGAAATTGTAAAGCTTGAAGAGGAAGTAGGTTTTAAGTTTCTAGACGCCTCTCAAACTGCAGACGAACTAGCTGCAGAAGGCTTGCTTCCATCGAAAGGTGTTCGTAAGGATAGTCTATATTTTGATACGACTTCTAATGATTGGAAGTACGAACAAGATGGCATATGGAAAACAGTTGATGCAGGAATTAACAAGGTTATTGGAGTTTCTGCAACATTTCAAAGAATAACAGAAAACGCCCTACGAAAACGTATGTTTAGAGCTTCCTTTATGAGAGCTTTAGAAATATATGAAAGTCAAGACTCTTACATTAAAGGTAAAGGTACTGATGAACAAGCAAGGAAAGTTATTTATAGAAAAGCTGCTCAAACTGCTCTTGCTTCAGTAAATAAATTTGCCTTTGCTTATGATGTTTTTAATAAGTCCGTGTCAATAGGTGGTACTCATAAGACAGGTGGTGCTGTAGGACAAATGCTTGGAATATTTATGCATTATCCAATGGCTTTTGCCAATTTACAGGTAAAAACTTTTAAAGATGCAGCGGCTGCTTTAAAGACAGGCCAAGGAATGTCAAATACTGACGCTCAACTCGCAATGGGTTTTATGGGTATTTATTTGACAACAACTTTAATGTCTGGAGTAACAGGTATGGATATGGCTTTCTGGCTAAACAACGACACAGCTGATCGCATCCAGGATATATATAAATATATGAATGAAGAAGATGAGAATAAACGTGACAAAATAACTTTCGGAGCTGGTCCTGCGGGTCTTGTATCTGGTCCATTCATAGGTGATGCCAGAAAAGTTGTAAATGGACTCGTTCATAGTGCTGTAGCATTAGATTTTATTAATAAACCTGATAATGAGTTTTTAGACTTTTTAACAGATTATGAAAAGTTTGCAGACATGAACAAAGATGATAAAACTAAGTATTTTTTAAGAATGATTAATAATCAGGGTTTTAAGATTGGAAATAATATAATTCCAGCCTTTAGAGATAATAATCCAGGGAAAGCGTTAATGCAAGAGTTCCGCATTTATAACACGGAAGACACTCAGAATATTAGGAAGGGTATTAATAAAGCTACTGAGTCTGTGTTTGGTAAAAAATACTTAAACGAAAAACCTGCTACTAACAGAGAGAAGGCGGCTGCAGAGTTGAATACTCTTTTGTCAAATATGTAGGATAGTAGGGGAAGAAAAACTCCCCCTACTTGGTATGTTATTCAGCCATAGGTTCGTCTATGTCTAAAATTTCTCTCATTTCTTTGAGTGTTTCTAGCATCTCTTTTATCGCTTCATTAGGATGCTGAGTCTTTTTTTTTGATTTAATTTCTGCATGCTTGCTATTGAACATTTCACTTGCAAATTCCAATTTATTTGGACCTTTAATTTTCATCTAATATATGCTCCAATGGTACTTTTAAATTATATGCATCTCTAAGACGCGTCCATTCTAATATTTGTACAGTAACAGTATCTTTGTCAAAGTCTATTACCTTGTAAGGTTTTGATGTAAAGTCACCTTCTGTAAGCTTTACCCACATTCCTTTTTGTAAAGTCATGCTTCTCCTTCTTCGTCGGTTGTGCTTAAAACCCATATAAGGGCTTGTTTCCATCCATCATGGAAAGATGTTTCATCGTCCTTTACTCCAGACGACCTCATTTCCGCCAGGGCTGTTTCCGTCATGGACAGCTCTTGTAATATTTCTTTTTGTTTTCTCATTTGTATCGTCCCGATATTCGTTATAATCTCATCCGTCTTCAAATCCACAGTTGGGACACATACATTGTCTAGGGTCTAACGGCATTAGACAGGCTTGACAAGTGTGTAGTCCTTCTACTTTACTCATCCCACCGAAACCTTACTCCACCACCTAGCTCTTTGTATCTTGCATAACACTTATCGAAACTTTCCCTTGTTTGCTCGCAGTGAATACCTTTTTGAAACAAAATACGTTCATACATACTTAGTATATCTGGATCTATTTTTGATTTTTTTAATTTATGTTTTTTCAATGTCTTCATTTGTCATCTCCTCAATGCTTTCACCTGAAATTGTATGTCCTTTTTGACTAAACCAATTCCATAATTCGTAAGGGTTTTCGTCAGCCCACTTAGCTACTTTATCACCAGCCTCCACAAGTGAAGGTGCTTCTATTTCTTTAAATGCTCTTGTTACTACACTGACTTTCCATTTTTTAATTGGTTTTTCCTTCATAGAAAGAATGAACCTCCTTATCTATATCTGTTTCTGTTGAGAAATTATTCCACGCTTTCTCAAGATTGTCAACAGCTTTAATTTGTATATCTAAATCTTTGCAAGTGCTAATAACATCTTGCACTGCTGCATAAAACTTTTCATGTTCTTTAAAGTAACTTTTCATTTAACTTCCTTAATAGATATTATTGTTCTACCTCTAACTCTACGGACAGCTTCCTTTTCAGTTTTAGCTTCTATTTCAATCCAACGATTTTCATCTTGCAAGTCATCATGGTAAACTATTTTAAATTTCTTCATATTTCCGTTTCTAATTTGTTTTGTAAATACAGTTCTTGTTTATATCTGCGATGTTTTTTTTGATACTTAAGGTGAGTATTTTTACTGTAATATCGTCCGTCTTTTCTTCGCTCTTTATGTTGTTCCTTACATATTTCAAGCTTTTCAGGATTTATTACAAAACCTATCAATCTTCTACTTACATTAAACTCTCTAGCTAACATTCGCTGTGAATAAGACCCTGTTTTATAAAGCTCTCTAATAGACTCTTTTTGTACATCGGACAATTTTCTCCTCTTATCGTCTTCAGGTTTAATCTTGTAGTCTATATGTTTATACGGCATCACTCTTTGTCATCGAGCATCCCCCATAATAATGTTAAATAAACTAATGCATCAGTTATTCTTCCTGTAACTGATTCTCTTTGGCTTGTATGTCCATCAATATGGGCCATAATGCCGTCTATGTGCTTGAGAAAGTAAGTCATTAATACTTTCTCCCTCTTTAATGATAAAGTGCCCCCTACGCGCTCAAAATTAGCGAACACATTATCTAAATCATGTGCATACTCCTTCTGACCTGCTTCACGCATTTTAGTCATTGAAGGAATAATTACTTCATCAAGAAGCTTGTTGTAATTTTCTTTTTTCATAATATTTACTTATGTTCTTCCATTCATCTGGAAATTCTTCTTTAAACTCTTCGTCTTCGTAATTTTTACGCATTGTGATACTCTCTAATTCAAGGTCAACTACAACAGCAAATTTTCCTTCATATTTATGAGGTATTTCAGCTATGTAGTAGCCCATTCTGTTTACAATGTGAAAACCTGCGGTTACAGAGCTATCATCGTGATATGTCCATACATAAGAATCTTTATGTCTTTTTATATGATCTAAGTCTGCTCCGAAGGTTTCGTAGTGCATATCCCCTTCAGGGTCTTTCCAGATAGGTTTATATTTCTCAACCCATTGCTCCCAAGAGTAGCTTGCTTTTCTAGGTTCTCCATATTCATTTATATAATTAATCATAATCTTCCTTCTTTTAATACTGACTCTTCATAATCGTCAAGACTATGATCTTCTTCTATTTCTACATCAGTACAATTGTCTTGCTCTTCTTCTTCATCAGGGT
>Ga0098036_1000413_pt1 | contig 19101 bp, 25 predicted proteins | sample 4_EtaG_FD_77064 | JGI IMG/M metagenome (GOLD analysis project Ga0098036, IMG submission 77064) | Marine viral communities from the Subarctic Pacific Ocean - 4_ETSP_OMZ_AT15127 metaG | ecosystem: Environmental > Aquatic > Marine > Oceanic | place: Pacific Ocean | collected 2015-01-07 | reverse complement strand
CGCTTCCATCATCTGTCCAAGTTGTGATTGGTCAATATCTGTTCCCGCATAAGGGTCAGATTCTAAATCTTCCCCTTCTTCTCCCTCTTGTGCTTGGGGTTCTGGAGGAGGTTTTCTATAAGTGAATTTACCATTTTCATCCATATCAACTTCAAATCCTAAGTTCTTTATTTGACCAGCAATATTAACTTCGATTTCTCTTTTACGCATAACTGCTATTTCATCTTCTTCTTCAGAAGGAGGCAAAACAATATTCCAATCAGTTATACCAAATTGTTTTACTAGGAACGGGAATACATATTTGTTGTAAACATTCTGAGCCATTTCTACAGCCCTATTAGTTACAAGTATTTGCATACCTTCATTGTTTAAACCACCACTAGCAGAATTATCCGCCATAAAGATTTTACTTACACCATAGAAAGCCGCAACTCTATCTCTTAAATCTTCTTTAACTGAAATGTAATCCATTTCTTTTAGGCTATCCATAAACTTAACCCACTCTACAGAGCCTCTACCATTCTCCGCCTCTATTCCCATAACAGGAATAAAGTGAGCATCTTGCTCCATCTTTTCTTTTACTCCCCTCCAGAAAGTTTTCATTGATTCTATATTTCTAGTTTGAACAGCCAATAATCCTTTTGGCATTCTTGCTTTTGTATATGCTTGATTAATATAATTCTCCATAGCAATTAAAGTTGTTAAGTGATTCCATAAGGTTATTACAGGGCTAGTTCCATATAACCTACTAGGTGAATATTTACTAAAATGAAGAACTTCTCCTTTTATAAAGTTCTGCTCATAACCATGCGCTCTATTAGTATAATGAACTGGGTACATATCCCCTCCACATTCTTCACATTTTTCATGAGGTTCTGTAGTAACAACCTCTCTATGGTGAAGGCAAGTGTACGCATTTCCACCCTTATTACCTTCATCATCGCAAACTATAGCCATAGTTACTGGGTCCGCCCTATAAATTTCTTTTATTTTATGCGCCCTAATATTACCATTACCATCAATAAAATATTCCTTAACTAATACAATATATGCATCATCCATAATATTTAGGTCATCTTCTAATTCTTTTAAAACATCAATAAACATTTGCTCTGATTCATTAATATATTCAGCATTCACTAATTTATTAGCATACATTTTTTGATTTTTATCAGGTTTTCTAAGATTAGTAGAATGACACTCAGAACACCTGTCTACAGTTTGTTCATGCTCTTTACCACAATCAACGCATTTAACTGAAAACTTAGATTTCCATTCATAACCCCTTCTAAATATTTCATTTTTTAATTGAGTAATACAAGTTCTAAGAATAACAGAACTATCTGCAACATGATAAACTATAGGACCAGTCATCATTAAAGGATGATGTCTTTCTTGTATTCCCATTTGATATACTTCTCTATCAGCGGGAATAGGTGTAGACTTTCTAAAGAAATTAGCAATCCTAAATCTTAATTTTTCTCTAGCCATTATACAACAACCCCTCTTTCTAACTCATCCATAACACTCATTTTATTATTCCCCTTATACTTTGCAATGTTTTCCTCGTAAATATCATCCTTAGAAAAGTCATAATTTACGTGGTCTGCATGGTTGGCCCATTTCATCAACTTAAATAACTCTCCCATTCTTTCTTTAGCCCAAGGTTCCTTTTTATGATTTTTCTTTATACGAATTAACTCAGTGAGAATATCAGCATTATCACCTTTCATCCTAAAATAAGGACGACATTTACTTAATAATTTAGTAATGTCACTTTGAGAATAAAAGTTTAATCTTTGTACTGCTCTAGTTGCTTGTGGAGATTTTTGGTCTAAGTGTAATTTACCACAACCTAGTTCTTTATGTAATTCAGTTACAAATGCTTTGCCTCTATTACCAGTGGCAATGATTCCAATTCTAGGATTAAAGTTTCTATCCATAGTAATGTACCCATCTGAATCTATAAAAGCCGCAGTATAAGCATGTAAATCCTTTTTAATTTCCATAGGTAATTTATAATATTCTCCATCAATATTAGTAATATCCATTTTATCTGCTATTTTACAAATTATTTGAGGTGAAGCCCGCCTATGTAATTTATTAGGTAATCTATCATATATTTGCCTAGCAGATATACCTTGTTCATTACATACGGATTTAAGTACAAAATCATTTAATTGTTCTGTTACATTTGACTTAACAGGGGCAATATTTTTTATTATTTTATTAAAATCTCTTTTAGCATTAGTCATATTTTTAAAACAAGAAGAATAGTTAGAATTGTATTCATCCCCCCTACGCAAAGAAGATTCCCAATATTTACATAAAACATCTACAACTTCTCTTCTAGTATCTACATCTTTTATAGAATGTAATTTTTTCAAATCTGATTCTGAATACGTCATTTGCTTTAAAGGTATTTTATATGGTGATAACCAATAAATAGATTTTATACAATCATCCAAATGGTTTGAGTATGCAAAAATTAAATTTTCTATATTTTTAGTTAAGGTTGTTCTATCTTCCCCTTTTATCCCCCTTCTATATTTTCTTAAATCTTTAACTATGTCAGGAATAGTTTTATCAGATATTACGTATTGCTTAGGAAAAGAATCTAATTCTGATTTTGCTTCTGTAATATTCATATTATATTCTTTAGAAACATTCAATGCTACTTCATAATCACTCATAAGGGGTAAAGAGGAAACCCATTTATCAACCGTTTCTAATTGGTCTTTTATTTCTTCTTCCTCATCTTTCAAATCAGCAAGTTCTCGGAGTTTGTCTCCTTCTTCACTTTTAGAAATTAAGTCCAAACATTCCCCCTCCTATAACACTCGCCTGTGGTTGCTCGTTATCAAATATTGCCATGTCATCTAATAATACAATTGATTCTAACATATCATGAGTAGCGGAGTTAGCGAGAGCGAGTCCCATAACTAAGTCATCGTGTGCGCCCACTCCTTCAAACTTTCCGCTGTCAGTAATACTAAACATAGATAACTCTTCTATAATATTATCCGTCACTTTTCTTGATTCATCATTTCCTCTAGGGAATATAATCTTAGCGTTTTCTATATTCATTTGTAAATTAAGAATAATTTCTTCTTTCTTTCTACGGGTCATTGTCACATCTCTAATATTTAAATCAGTTTCATTACGCAATTCTTGAGTAAAAGATTTAGCAAATGTATTTGTTTCAAAATAAATTACATCAGGTTCAAATAATTGAGCAACCATTTTTATTTTATTTATGTTATCTCTAAACTCTACATTTTTTTGCCTATCAACATAAATGATTCTTTTATTTCTTTGTTCATCTACTTCTAAAACCATAATAACATTATAATCACCATCGGTAGAAATAGCAGGGTCAACCCCTACATAGTAATTATACCCCGAATCCTTTCTATGTCTTAACCGTAGAATATCTTTTTTACCCGCTTCTCTACATGCATCTATATGTTCTTGAGCAAATAAAGCAGTTCCAGTAGATATAGGAATACAAAGATATTCCCTTGTAAATTTTAATGAACCTACTTCTTTTTTTCTTTGCATTAAAGAATCATAATCCCAACGGGAAGGCCATAAAGGTTCATTGTTTTGATTAAGACATGGATAGTTTCTAACAGTATAAACTTCTGAATATTCCTCACTGGCTAATAGACTAAAAATATCTGTATAAGTAAAAGGTGTTCCTATCATTCTTAAACTAGCAGTATGGTGAAGCGTAGGAATCATATCTCCAAAGAACCAATCTGTAACTTTTTTAATAGCAGTTAAACTAAATTCCTTTAAAGGGTCATCAATAATTATTTCTTGAGGATGAAGTCCTCTAATCTGAGAACCCACTGAACGCTCTAAAATTGAATTACCGTTGGTGAGAGTAATATTTCCTACAGCCCACCCTCTTGACGGCCTAAAATGAGCAATGGTAGGGTTGTTAAATATTTTATCTATATCTCTCATATGAACCATAGTCTGTTTATGGTTAGATGAAATGTATAACATTTGATATGGTGGAGGCTGAAAGCATAATTGCCAAACAGCCCATGAATGCATAAATACAGATTTACCGTGGTCACGACTACAAATAACAACAGTTCTATCAGTTGTATTCATTAAGTCTAACCATTCTTGGTGAAAGAGGGTAAATTCAAAACCTAAAACCTCTGTAAAGAAATAAGGAAAAGAGTTTTTAGATAACTCTAAATCCATATTTCTACTAAAGTCTAAATTTTCTATACTAATCTTAATTCCTCCATCCAAGATTTATTTATTTTTGGACCCATCAAAGTCCATCTTTTACCATAGGTTTCTTTAAAAAATCTAATAACATCATCAGGAATAACATCATGAGTATCAACTTTAATATTATTTCTCTTACTTCCCATTCTGCTCCAACCTTCTGCGGAATAACCTGCTATTTGGTTATGTGGTTTATCAACAGTCATTGCCCCAGTTCTAGCACCTAATACTAATTTGGAGGCTTTTGCACCATTAATTCTAATAGTCCCACCTTTATACTCTTCGGAAACTTTAGTTCCACCGAGGTAAGCAAACTGTTTACCTTCTTTTCCATCTCTTTCTGCAAACCCACTTATGGCGACTAATCTATCTTTATCTCCTTCTTTAGTTACTAAACCAAACCACCTATCTATAGGATATTTAGTAGTTCTAGGGTTACTATCTCTTGTATATTTATCTCTAGGGTTACTAGCATTCCATAAAACTTTAACTTTATCTTCATCATTACCGAAATCTTTGATAAAAAAAGTTTTACCTTGAGCCTCTTTGTCCATAATTCTATTCAACTCTGGGTGGAACTTTAAAGCATTAAACCAATCCAAATTAATCACCACAACTTCTTACATGCTAAACATTTAGGAGTTGTGATTTTACCTTTACATTGGTCGCAGTTATGCCTTGCTCTAAAATTCGCTCTACGTTTACTACTTCTATGAGTTCCGCCGCCACGATTTTTACCTTTACGTTTATAATTACCATAGCCCTTTGCACCAGCATGAATCTTTTTACCTTCATGTGTTAACATCATAATTTTTTTACCTGCTCTATCACTAGGATAAACTCGACCTACTCTCATATCCTTTTTATCTTTTTTAAGTAAGTCAAACCAATCCACAATATCACAGTCCGTCCATTAAAATAATATCTCCATCTTTATGTGTTTTTACATTATCCATTGAATCAAGCACTGCTTTACATTCTTTTTTAGATAATCCAGTGGCTTTACATAAAACATCTAATCCAGCGGCCCCGCCTTCTTTCTTTAGAGTTCTAATGATAATTGGTTTTGGGTCAGCCTTTTTCTCTCTTAGTTGTCTAAAGTCTTCTCCAGTTATTTTACCATCACCATCAGCATCTATTCTTTTTTGGTTGCCGACCAATGCTTTCGTTTCTTCCTCGTCTTCATTATCTACCTTGTGTGTTCCACAGTGTATCTTCAATACATCTTCCCATGTCATTTATTGTTCACCTCTTTTTTGATTTTCCTTTGAACGCTTATCGTCTGTAATTGGCCCACCCTTAGCCCACGTATAACATGTTCTAGCGGAATGGCATTTGAAATGATGCATCCAGCAATAACCTAGACGACCATCATCATCTAACTCTAATGGCATACATTTTTCCATTCTAGGAGAAATATCAAATGCAACACAGTTACTACAGTTAGATTTCTTTGCTACTTCAGCAGTAGTATTCCACCTTGCCGCATACCTTTCCCAGTATTCTTCATCATCTAAGTTTAAAGGACCATATTGAATATGTTCGGCTTTAACTGCACTATCTCTATTTTTAGTGTTTAACTCTAAATCTTGAGTTGCTCTAGGACAAGTCATTTCTTTTAGAATGATTTGCCAACTCATTTCTTATCCCTCTCTTTTTCCATTTCAGGATGAAATTTCATTGTTACGCAGATAGCATCTTTTTTAATAGATACTCCATCAACTAACACTTCAACTGGATAAGGTTCATGTTTACCCGCCCAATAAGCCATTTCGTATCCTCCGTTTTTTAAAAGTTTAACAAGAAGCCCTCTATCATAATCCTTGTCTTCGGCTTTGAGAACCTTTCGTTTACCTCTAGGTAAAACTAAATCGGGCTTTTTCTTTAGAATATTTTCCCAATTCATGTTTTCATCCTCTGTGTTTTTCTCTTGCTAGACTCCTTTCGGGATAGAGCAACCTTGTGGGCCGCATTTAATCTCTTTTTCGCTTCAGGGTCTTTAGCCCTTTTGGCCGCAACTCTCGCTCTTTGCTCTACTAAATTAATAATTTGTGATTGTCTTTTATGCGGTTTATTCTTAAACGCAGAACTAGAAAATGTTTCTCTAACATCTTGCGCTGTTCTAAATTTTACAGGTACAGTATCTTTTGGATTTTCATCAGTGTATAACCTTCTAGTAGAACCTTGGGGTTTTTTACCAGTACCTTTTCTTGGTTCTTTTTTTAAAATATCTTGCCAACTTTTCTTTACATAACCACTAGCATAGGCCGCTTGAGCAACTTGTTGTGCCTTTTTCTTAGTTTTGAATGGACCCTTAGAACCCCAATAGTATCCATTCTTTCTTTTAGTTATAGGCATAATAATCACTTTTGGCTAAACTTCTTTCCTGTTGGTATATGTTGTTTACCTTGTTTTCTTCCTTTTCTTTTCTTTCTATCTTGATAATCTAAAGTCTTTTTAGGAGTTTTTTGATATGTTGCTTTTGGCATATATCTTCCTTTTGTTTTAGAAGGTGCTTTTTTTCCTTTGGCTTTCGCTCTATGTTGTTCTTGGCTACCCCACTCTTCATCGGTCCAAGTGGATAAGCCTTGTTGCCTTTTTGTTTTGGCTTTCAAGACCTCTTGCCATTTAATCACGATAGCCGCCACCCGCTTTCTTGTAGGCTTGAGCCAACATTTGTGCTTTTCTTGCCGACCATTTACCAGCAGGGCCACCTTTACTACCTGCCTTTATGCGATTAAAAATTCTTTTACGCATAGTAGGTTTAGTATAATTACCAGCCTGATTAACAGTAGATTTTTTCTTTTTCTTTAATACTTCTTCCCAGTTCATTTTATCACCTAAACATGGCTTTAACTGTATAAATTACATCTTCATTTACGCCAAAATTCTTAGCAAGAGATTCATAAGAGGAAACAGATTTAACTATACTATCTACTTCCATAGCGGTTATATCCATTTTATGTTCATTTTCTATTTTAGTAATAATAATATCCATGTGTTCTATATTATCTGTATCCAAATAAGAATCATATACAGGTTTATTACTCATTTTTCGTATGGCATCATGAGCAGATAAAAGCGCTTTTTCTGCTTTTCTCATTTCATCAATGTTCATATCTTTAGTAATAGATTTAATATTTAATCTCTCTAATAGTTCTTTCAATTCTAATAAAGCCTCTATTCTTTTTTGTTCACCCTTAGAATAATAATCAAGAGTCATATCCCCTCGTTGCTTGAAATCTTTGGCACTACCTCTACGCATATCACCTAAACCTAAAGATTCAGCAAGTTGAGTTTCAAATATATTAGATAAAGTGTATAATGGCGCTTTTGATAAATCCGCTTTATTATGACCTTCTGTTAATTCTTCTAAGTTACCCCAAAAACGTTTTAGAGTTCTAGGTGCTTTTTCAGGTAAAAATCTTTTACCATATCTGTTGTAAGTTAAATTAAAAACAGAATACTTATTTAAATCGTTATATTGTTCCCCATACATTTTATTTAATAATCTAACAAATTGTCTAGCGTCTGTATAAGCCTTAACTATATCATCACCTTTATCTGCTTCATAAGAAAGTTTAGATAATTGCCCTATTAAGAACTTAGTATCTTTTAGTTCTATAGTTTGTAGCGTCTTTCTAGCCTGTAATGCCCCAAGAGGAACATCTTTTTGTTTTTCTATTTTAATAACTGTAGATGCGTGTTCAGTTACCCATCTAGGTTTTTCTCTATCATCTACAAAGTTTGGTGAATTCATAGGTATGATATAATAATCAGTTACAGCATCTAATAGATTTTCCCATGATTTTGTCAACTTTTCAGGAATAAATCTTTTTTCTCCTTTTGAACCTATTAAATTTATAGCCTGTAATGTTGAATATGTTTCTCCTGTTTGTGTAGTTTTTGGAATAGAAACATTAAACATAGTTTGTATTTCCTCAATAGTTTTAGCAATCAATTCTAAAAACTCTGATGTAGACTCATTTACGTCCTCTAATTTATCTATGGTTAAATCCCATTCTTTCTGAATACCTTTACTTGCTTCAGCCCATTCTATATTCGCTTGTTCTTTTTCTTTGTTTGAATAACTCTCTGCTAAAGTTTTATCTTTTCCTTGAAATTGAGCAACAGTCATAACTTTAGTGGGTCTATTTTTTGTAGCCAAAAATAATAACTTTCTTTTTGCGGAATCTGGGTCGAGTTCAGGCTGAGGTTTTGTCCCTACTCCTTTGAATGGTTTACCTGTTTCTCGAATAAATCCAATCTTACCCCTTTTCATAAATTCACGTTGGGCTTCAGTTAAGTTTTCAATTGGTTTACCATACATAGGGATTTCTATCTTATCCCATCTACCAAATTTGTCAAGTTCGCTTTCTTGTTTAGCAACATAATCTTTTTCTATAAAATTAGAAATAGGTAAGTAAAACGGCCCTTTCATTTCATCTTGTTGTTTAGTAAAGTCTTCAAACCAATCTTCAAAATCATTTACACTTTCTCCAAAATTGTCTTTTAATTGCACTTTAGCGCCATTAACTCCGTTAATAACTTTTAAAACTCCCTCTAATTTATCTTTTGGAATAGTTACTTTATCATAATCATCATTATACTTATACCAGTATAGAGGGTCTACTTGAGTAATGTGATTTCTATCAGCCTTTATATCGGGAATATCAACATCATCAAATTCAGAATCTTTAATTTCTATTTCAGCAGTAGGCGCTTCTCCTTCTTTGAACTGAGTACGAGGAGATTCAGCACCTTCGTCATATGCTTCATCTTCGCCATAATCATCTTCTTTTGGCGCACGTTCGTCTGTCCCATAACTATCAGAAGTTTTTCTTTGCTCAGTCATACCTTTCATCATTAAATATTGTTTCAATATCATAAATGCTATTGGCATTGAATCTGGAACTTTAAGATTAAAGGTATCTAATTGTAAAATATAGTTAGGAATTATAACATCCCCTTCCTCATTTAAGAATTTTTTAAATTTCTTTGCTTGTTGTTGAAACTTTTTATCTTTTGGAGATTTACTAGGTTTGAATTCTGTTACTTCATCATAGAATTTTTTGAACGCTTTAACTAAATCTTCATGCTTTCCATGTACCTTTTCCCAATAATCATATACTTTTCTTCTTTCACTAGAATTTCCTAAATCGGGTAGAGATATTTCCTTGTAAAAAGAAAAATCTGTTTTAACGTTAAACCTACCAACTTTACCCCTTAAATCACCTCTTCCAATTCCTTCAAATAAGCGCTCAAAAAAATCTTGTACAACTTTATAATTAGTTGTAAATGTAGGGTCGTCTTCATTAAGAGCCTGTAATGCTTCATTCAATTCATTTACTTGTTGTCTGGTAATAACTTGAACTTTTTTAGTTATAAGATTAGGTTCTATAACTCCATCTCTTAACATATTAAATGTTAATCTTCTATTTTTATACTGGATTAATTTATTTAATGCCTTTTCAAAATCCTTTCTTACAACACTAGTAGTTTCTTTTTTACTTCCTAGTAGTTTTTCTTTTAATTGGTCTTCTAAACTTTCAACCTTAGTTCTTATTTCTTTTGTAGGAGTTCCTTTTCTTCTTTCTTCTCTTAAAATTCTCCTTGATAATTTATTCCATTCTTCACTATCAAATATATTATCCCCTTGGGCTTTAATAGGTTCTAATAACCTATAAGCCTCTTCAAAGTATTCTTGTACCATTTAAATCACCCCACTATTAACCCCTTATTTTTTAGTCTATCTAAAGTAGTTTGCATTTCTTTAGCAGTTAACTCTCTTCTTCTTTTCCACGCACCTAACTTTTTCTTTTGTTCATCAGTTAATTTATCACGGTCTTCTCGGAGAGCGGGAGGTCTTTCACCAACAAAGGTTCTCGAACCAGCGGCTTTTTTCGCTATGTCTTTTACTTCTTTTTCTAAATAAGTAGATGGATTTTGTAAAATTTCCTCTACATGTTCTTTTGCTGAGTTGATTAAATACTCTTGGAGTTTAGGTAAAACTGTTTTTAGTCCATCTGCTAATCTTTTAATTCTAGCAAACTCATACGGTTTTTCTCCCACTAAATTAATATCATCAGATGCTTCAAAATGGTTAATATCATTAATATAATTAGCGGGAACAATTTGATTAAAAGCGCCTCCCAACTCATAAAGAACTTTTAAAATATCAGAAATATCAAATGCTATACTCATATTACCATTTTGAAAAGTTTCCTCTAAATCCAAACCACCAAGTAAAGAGGAATAAATATATTCTGCTAACTTTTTTTCTAACTTATCAAAACCCTCTAAGTTATATTCAAGTTCAGCCATCTTCGGAACCTGCTGAACTTCGGGTTCTGAACCTGATTCTAAAAGAGAATTAAAATCATCAATCTCATCCTCCTCTAAATCTTCTTTGTTATCTAAAACTTCTTGTTTCAATTCATTGAATAAGTCGTATTTCTTTTTACTAATCATAATAATAATACCATCTTTCTCTCTAAAAAGATTACCTGTTACTTCTTTTCCAAAACTATTAATTAATTCTTTAAGAACATTATACCCAAATAGGTCTAAAACGCCAAATAAATCACTTACCTTTTCTTCACTCAAAGACTCTATAAACTCTTTTTCTTCTTTAGTTACACTTCTAATTTCTTTTAATGATGGTAAAAACTTTTTATAATCTACAGCGATACCTTTTTCTTGGCCCTTAAAAGGTAATTTAATTAATCTTTTTAATTTCTCTTTGGAACCACCTATCTCTGTCTTTTCATCTTCAGTAAGTTTTAATTGAACTCCACCCAAGTTAAATTCGCCTTTATCTAATAAAACATCAACAATCTGATTTAGGAGTTTTTCTTCATCCTTTACAACACTCTCTTCGCCTTTCTCAATTAAATCTATTAAAGTAGTTTCTGTAATTTCTAAAGTTAATAATTTTAAAACATCACCGTTCATTAACTCTTCTACACTTAATCTACTAAACCCTTCACCTTTTGGTTTTAAAAGACTAGTAGACGATTTATCTTTTGACATAATTAGTTTGTAATATATTTTAGCATCGTTTCCATCAAAAGATTCCTTTATTTTAAAGTCCTTGAATTCATTCATTTTATCTTTTAGGATTTCTTTTTCGGATAAACCCTCGGCAAATTTTCTTCCTGTGCCTTCCTGTTGGCCTGTTTTTTTCTTTAGTTTTATACCCGATTTTTTACTAATCGGAGATTTATTACTAAAAGTCCCATCTTTAATTAATTCAAGTAATATATCATCTGCTTCATTTGTAATCATCCACTGTTTTAATTTTGGCTCGACCTTCATTTCTGAACGTATTGGTAAATTTTCATCGACAAATTGTAATAACTTTTTACCATTATTTTTATTAAAATTACTATCTTCTAAATATCTAATAACATCTTCGGGTTTACCAAACTCATAAACCTTATCACCAACCTTTGTTTGTTTAGTAGGGTTAGGTAATTGTTCTCTACGTTTTGCTTCTTTTCGTTTTTCTTTTAACTTAGGTAAAACCCTAATAGTAAATTGAGATATAATCTCTCTCATTTTTTCATCTGATAATAATTTATCATCACGAACTAAAGACAATAAAGCAGAAAATGTTCTATACCTTCTAGGTGATTGTTTCCAATCTTCTAAAACTTCAATAGTTTTTAAAATCCCAGTAGTTTCAAAATCACCATCCTCTATTTTATCTATAAAAGTAGTATTGTTATTCAAAACCATAGAAGTAATTATGTTAGCCCAAGCCTCTCCATTTCTAGCAGGTAAGTTAGCAGGGCCACTCTGCTTTCTTAAAGTCATTAACCAACTCATTGCAATTGCTCCTCCATTTTACTTTTAATGTCCAACCAAACTTGAGGATGTTGTTGTGCTAGTACTTCTTGGACTACCTGCATTTGAGCGACAATAATGGTATCTTGTCTTTTGTGAACAAGTTGCCCCTTAAACTCTAACATGTATTTGAGGGATTCACGGATTTCTTTTGCAAGTTTGGTCAGACTATCAATATATTTAGGATTAAGGTCATCCTCTGCGAACAACATCTCAATCTTTTCTTCTAAACGATGAATATTATCAGAAAGCATATCTACTTCATTTAACTCTCTTTTTGCTATTTCCATTGCCGCAGATTTTTGAACAATGGGTTTCAAATGTTTATTCATGTGTTTCATTACTTGTTGCCTTGTAACCCCTAAATCAGCCGCTACAGTTGTAGGGGATAATTCTCCTTCATGGATGGCTATCTCTAATTCTTGTCTTTTTGGGCTAACGCATAATGCACATCTAGGATTTGACTGGTCAGTATATTCTGTGTCCATGTGATTTCTTAAATGTCTTGAAGAAACACCACTAGGCCATTGCATTTCAGCATCTAATTCATCGGGAGTAATTTGTAAAGAAGTTAATCTTTCTTCTAATTGCTCTCTATCAGGGTGTTGACAGAACCTACAGCGTTTTCTTGTTTTAGCCATTTAATCACGTCCACAACATATCTGCCCAACTTTTCTTAACTTCTTTTTTAGGTTTAGCGGCTTCCATTAATCTGTTAAATTCAGGAACCCAACTACCCTTTCTCCCATCACCTGCGGAAGATAAAATGAATGGGAATTTAGAATTAGGCGCTAACAAATTATTACCACCTTTAGACCTAATAATTTTATTAATTGTTCTATTCATGATAGCGGCAGTAATTCTAAACTTAACAGTTTTCAAAGATTCTATACCTTCTATTTTATCACCATCTCTTTCTAAACTACCAGCAAACTTGATAATAACAGGTATATCTTTTTTAGAAACATTAAATGTCAGGGAGTTTATAGCGCCTAATAATTTACCAGTATTCACATAATTATTTCTCTTAAATCTATCTTTCTTAAAATACATTTCATTTTTCATCATATTTTGTAATTCAGAAACATAGGGTCCAAAAGAAGACAGATTATCTGCTTTCCCTTCTCTAAGTGATTTACTACCTAAACCAGTAACATCAATATCTAAATGAGTAATTTTAGGGTCTAGCATTTTCTCAAATTCTTCTACTATTCCTAGTAAACCTTTACCACCAACTAAATCAGATGTTGCATTATCTTTAGATGAACCAGCGAACATAGCCAAATACATAGGGGGTTTTGCCGTATCTTGTGATTCGCTATACCAAGAACTAGGAACCGCCTTAGATTCTTTAGTTCCTTTCATCCTCTTTCTAGTCTTAACATATTCAGGAGTTCGGTAATGACCATATACTGTTTTTTCTCCAGTAATTTTATATTTTCCTGTTTTTTTATCTTTTTTAGTACCAGTAGGAACTTTAAAAGGAATATTTCTAGGATTAGCACTTAAACCCCTTTCATCTTTTTTATCCCAAAATTCTAATAAATCTTCTTTGAATTCTTTTAACTCTTTAACATCTTCTTCTGTAACTAAGTCAGGAGTATCAACACCTAAAATTTCTCTAAAACGCTTCATGTTTCTTTTAAAGTTATCAGCGCCTCCTTTACCTTTTCTAGCGTGTGAAGAAGTAACATGGTTTTCCAAATGAGATAATAGGTCTTCTTCAAATGACTTTTCTGGAGGTCTATTTGTTTTCGTGTAACCTTTTCCCCCAGTGACTCCTATATCCGCTTTTTTTAACCCTCTACATTTATTTTCCCAATTAATATAATCTTTTTTAACTGCCTCATGTGCTTCTCCCATCTCTTGAAAAACCCTAACAGTTGTACCATCTTCTGCTGTAAAAGTTACAGCATCCTTTTTAGTAATTTTTTTAGCCTTTAAAATTGGCTCTCTTTTCCATAGTTGATTTGTCCAACTCATTCCTCATCATCCTCCTTTTTCTTTTTACTGTATCTAGGTTTACTTTCAATTCCAGCAGTTGTGCTAGTAACTGAACCTGCTAACTTTAACATTTTGCGCCAACTACCTATTCCCTGTTTACCACTTAACTTTGATAAAATAGGTAAACGGTATTTCTTAGCAATTTTAATTTCTGCTTCAGGCTGATTCATATTTCTGAATTTCATTTCTTCTTTCATTTCGGTAACGTATTGTGGATAATCTCTAACAAATTCTGTTTCGATAATAGCCTTATTTAATTTAAACATCTTAATCCACCTGCGTAAATGCACTTCTTCTACGTTTTTTTTCGTTATCGTCCTTATCTTCTTTAGGCTTTTTGGGTTTCTTTTTTAATACTTCTTCCCAACCCATGTTATCACCCAATGTTTAATCGTAACTATATCTCATTTAATATCATTTCTTTTTAAGTTAGAATAATCTCTGGAACTTTACCTTTTAGCCAATAAGCCAATTTGTCGATAGCCGCCAAATCAACTCCCGTCTGATACCCCCGACTATCTGCCCAACTAATCAATTTATTTGTAGAAAGATTATTTCCGCTATTCGGCATAAAGGGACATCCGCCTAAACCAGCAATACTACCATCAAAAGTAGTTATACCCCATTCTACTGCCGCATCAACGCTCCTAAACATATCATTTTTACCCTCATGTAAGTGTAAAGCAACCGTAACAGGTAAATTTTTTGTCAATTCTAAAGTCTGTAACAACTTACTTGGGTAACATGCCCCAACTGTATCACACAAAACAACTGTATCGCCTAAATTAGAGGCCATTTTGAGAACTTTTCGCAATCTAAACTCATTCGGGAGTCCCTCATAAGGGCAACCAAACGCACAAGACACATATACACGAACATTTTCCTTTTTTTCGTCTTTTAACATCAAAAAGTACTCATTATATAACTCATTTAACGTCTTTCCCCAATTTCTCACGTTAAATTCCTCAGAAGTAGAAAAACACACATTAAATTTCTTCACTCCAACAGACTTTGCTCTCTCAAACCCCTTTACATTCGGCACAAGTACACCAAAATCCGCCAATTCCTTAGTTCCAACAACTACATTTTCGGCATCTGCTAAATTTGGCACTCTTTTTGGATGAACAAACGAAGTAATTTCTATTTCAGTTAACCCCGCATCGTATAAATCGTTTATCAGACCAACTTTTTCATCAGTAGTTAAACTCCCTTCCCAATTTTGCAACCCATCTCTCGGTCCAACTTCATAAACAGTTATAGGCAACATACATTTCACCTATTCCCAAACAACTTTTTAATAAATTTATGAAACTTTTTGTTATACCTTGCCTCTGCTTGATTAACATTCTGCGGAAAATTATTTTTACTGAATTTTGTCATAAATTTTCTATGTGCTAATTCTATTCTTGTTAATTCTTCCTTATCTTTAGAGGTTTTAGCATACCTATCTACATAATTTAACAATTTACGAATAGTCTCTGTTTGATTTTTAAAATCCGCAACACTAAGATAATCAGAAACCCACTTAGGATTACTTCTTTTCCTTGACTCAGGATGCTTAAGTAAATTCCTTAACGCCAAATAAACACTATCTGGGAACTGAAACATATAAGCAATATATTCTTTATGTTCTGACTGACTTGAAGCATAATCTTCATCCGCTTGATGATGACCTGCATGACCCGCCTCATGCATAATTACTCTCTTGATATATTCTATTAATTCTTCATCGGTTGGTTCTCTATGTAATTTTCTTTCCAATTGACGCTTAATTTTATGGTGGTTAATTCTTATTCCTTCCCACACAATATCCTTTCCAGTTTTCTCTGCTTCTTTGACATCCTCTAAACTCACGAACTGCCTTCTCCAAAATTCTCCTAAACCCCGAATGTTTTTATCAAAGTCTATATCGACTTTTAGAATATCGAACCATCCTCTTTTGGGTATCATTTATCTCACCTAACTTTTTCAAAAAATGGGCTGTAATTTGTGTGGGGCTAGCAAAAAAAAATTTTTCCGTTTAAATCTATTTCCAGCCAAGACCGTATAACTATTTGCCTCCCATCATTTTCTGTATATCTTTTAATGAAAATAACTCGCTCAGTAATTTAGAATCTAAATTACTTTTAGCCAGTAACTCAACATCTTTAACAGTTGTCAGGACTGCCTTTTCAGCCGAAAATTCGTCTAAAGAAGTCTGTCTAGTCTGTTTACGGGTAGCCTCGACTAGTTCTCGGATAACGGGTATTACGTCTTCTAAAAGGTTATTAGCCTCATCAACGTTTCTTTGTGCTTTAACGATAGCAGAATTGACTTTCATTACTGCATTAAATATTTCTTCTTCATCCATAAATACAGCCCAATGAGGAGTACGCAGATGTATTTGATTAATAGATATACCGTAAAACAACCCCTAAATTATGGTTTTTAGGTTAATTAGCGGTTATAGCGGAATAAAAATTTTTTCTACAAAGCCATATGGTTGTGCTTTGCTAAGAACCCGTTATAGTCTGAAAAACGAATAACTAGTATGAGAAAAAATAAAACAGAAATGGAAATAATATATATTTGTGATAACTGTTACGAACCAGCAAAAACAATAACACATCAAGATATAGTCGATAATTCATACGGTAATGGTGAATTAGTGAGCGAAACGATTGAATGGGAAGGTTCAAAATGTTGTGGTACTGAGTGCTACGAATGGCCTTTAGAGCATTGGATTTTAGAGTTCCCTAGTCAGGCATTAGAGTACGAATATATAACACAAGAACAATATGACAAAATCATGTACCCGCCATTTTTAGGAATCGGAGCAAAATGGGTTATAAGAAAAACAGAGGAGGAGAGCGAAAGATGATTTGGCCGAAAGAGGTATATGATAGATATGACGAAATGCTTGACGAATGCACCCCAATAGTTAAAGTTGGAATGCTTGAATATTCACCGTCAAGAGTGTTAAAAGAGGTTGACCCTATCGCTTATAGATGTGATTTAAGCGACTGGTTAAGTTCATTATCTGAAGATGGTTTATTCTGTTATGAGTGTGAACTATTCGAAGATGAAGGCTGTAAATGTGAAGAGGAGGAATAAAAAATGAAAAGAAAATACGCAAGAAATGAGATAAAATACGATAGACCGACAAATAGATTAGTTAGACCAATAACTAAAGCAAAAGCGAAAAACTCAACAAAAACGAGAGAGTATTACGCAAGAAAATGGGGTCTATAGTAAAAACGGCCTTCGGGCCACTATAGAACAAAGTATATTACCATATGGTTGCGCTTTGTTGAGAACCCTATAAATGCTGTATATCTACTATATTATTGATAACCATGAGCGATAAATACTGGATAATTGAAGAAAGAACAATAGACGAAAATGACCCTAGAAGGATAACTTGGAAAACTAAAAAAACAGTGCTAAATTTAAGTGATGCCAATCAAATGGTGACTTCTCTAAATAGAAATTATAGAGATATGCAAATTGATAAAATTATAGGATTGCATGGAGCAAAGCGTGGTCGAAATAAAGACTATGCTAATGAAATCAAAAAATCAATTATATTTGATAAATACAGATTAACTGCTAAATATGCAGATGAACCAAGCAGATATAATGGGATGGGCAGATATAACAGATATTAAGCATAAAAACGAGGTTCTAGGGGGTTATCCTATCCCCCTAGAGTCTCACTTATAGAATCTGAGTTCTAAACCCCAAAGTTAGAACCATATGGTACTTTGGAACCCCACGTTATAACTCAAATAATCGCTATATTATTGATAACCATGATGGAATATAAATACATAAATGATACAGAAGCGGCATTGAAAAGAATTAAAGCAGAATGTAAAATGAACAAATCGAAACCAAAATTTCAAGTAAGAATTGGTCAAAGTCATCAATATAGTATGGTGGAAGGAACAATAAAACAAGTTGATTTTATTTTACATAATCTTGATAAAGAAACTTCTTCTATGAGGGAATATTCTTGGATAGAAAAAGCAGATTCAGAAGTTGAAGTAATTGTGTTTAGACATGGAGATGTTTGGGTGTATGTAGATATAGAAACGGAAAGAATTGAGGAGGAGGATGAGGAGGAGTAATCCTCCCATCCGCCCTTCGGGGCAACTTAAGTAACAAAGCAACTTAATGACGTTACCATATGGTTGCACTTTGGGACAAGCCAATTTAAACTAAATAATAACTATATTATTGAACAACATGGAAGCAATAAGAAATATATGGCTAAAAGATGAAGAAAGGGGAGAACTTGCCTTAATCAAGTTATGCAAAGGGATTAACTGGAGGGATTTAATTGAAGATGGTTTCTAAATACGGAGATATAATTTATTCAGACGGTACAATTCAACGAGAACAAATATGGACTTTTGATAACGTTGTAGAAATGCTAGATTATAGAGAACAACTATTATTAACAAAAGAAGAAAACCAAAAAATGACATGTCATTTAGACACTTTCAAAATTGAAATAACAGACTATTTTAAGTTTGAAAAAGATATGATTGGGGTACAATTTACTTATCCTGATGATTTAATGAAGGTGGTTGAATGAGTATAAGAAAAGCAGAAAACGGAATACAAGCACTAGATGAGAACGACCTTAAAGGACAGGGCGCACAAACTTTGAGAACTTTACTTACCCAGTATATTGAGACAGAAAATAAACAGATGTGGAAAGCCGCAAAGATATGGGCGAAGGCTGTTGATTATGACAAATATCTAGGATATTTACCCCACTATGTAATGAAAGTTATTAATAATGTCACAGAGATGGTTTATGATGAAAGTATTACTTATTACGCTAATTTTCAACATAAAATGGGTTTTATCCCTTTCAATGTTAGGAATAGGTGGTTATATGATAGAGAAGACCAACACGAAAAAGAATTCATTCAATGTATGGCACTTTCAAAGACTAAAGCCAATAGTGTTGAAAGATTCTTGAAAAAGTCCTATCAAATGGGTCAATGG
>Ga0098036_1000407_pt1 | contig 19299 bp, 20 predicted proteins | sample 4_EtaG_FD_77064 | JGI IMG/M metagenome (GOLD analysis project Ga0098036, IMG submission 77064) | Marine viral communities from the Subarctic Pacific Ocean - 4_ETSP_OMZ_AT15127 metaG | ecosystem: Environmental > Aquatic > Marine > Oceanic | place: Pacific Ocean | collected 2015-01-07 | reverse complement strand
CCACCACCTTGTCCACCACCTTGTCCACCACCTTGTCCTCCACCACCAGGCATTGGGAACTGTGGCCTTGGGAATCCACCGCCTGGCATCGTTGGCGATCCGATGTTGATTGGTTTACCACCGCTGCCACCGATACCACCAACTCCACCGCCACCAGCTCCGGCACCCGATGCACCAAAGTTAAGTAGCAGATCAGTGATATCCTTTTGGCTTGGGTATTCGTCTTGGATACGCTCGATCATTCCAAGCTTCTCTTTACCAATCTGACTGATGTCTCGACCACCACGTTCAAATGCACCAAGACCACTCTGACCAAGATTCAGCTGACCACTTAGATTTGCAGCAAGCTGGCCGGTCAGGGCACCAAGCCCCTGACCGCCTAACTGAGCATCGATACCTGTCAACTGCTGTCGTCCCGCACCAAGGGCACCAAGGCCTTGTCCCATCAGACTTACATTTGCACCAAGCCCCTGACCCAGTTGTCCTATCTGCCCACCGAGTGCCTGCTGACCGAACTGACCACCACTACTTAGTAATGCCCGATTACCTTGTGCCAGATCACCAAGACCAGCTAGTCCTGTTTGAAGGTTTGCACCTTCTCGTGCAGCGTTCATACGTGCTAATGCATCAGATTCAGCACCCGTTAGACGTTCGCCTGAAGCAACTTTACCAAGCACATTCTGCATCTGTGCGCCCATGCCTGCACTGCCAAGTGCTGTGCCAGCGGCAAGTCCACTACGTTGCAACGCATCCACTGCACGCTGCTGATCACCACTAAGCTGAGCAAACTGGCTTGCCTGTTGTGCTCTAAGGTTATCATCGAGTTGGCCTAACGCGCTTTCTCTCTCACGCATGCTGCCTTCTCTCAGACCACGGATCATGTTCGCTCGGGCTGTGGTGTTACCAAGTCCTCGTCGAACCATATCCTGTTCGGCACGACTGATGTCACGTTTCAGCCGATCATCGAAAGATCGGTTGATATCTTTTCTTCTACCTTCACCGAGCCGTTTAAGCATATCCATGCCTTCGGTTAAGCGGTCGCCATAACGACCGCCTGCCTCGGTAGCAGCCTGTCCGTATTCACCACGCTCCTGACCACGCGCCTCCCCGACTAATCCAGCAAGTGATCCACCAGCTGCATCGTGAGCACCGAGCTGACCGGCTGTGCGACCACGCAGATTCTCCAACAAGGATTCGCCACCACGCCCGATCAAGTCCTGCTGCCCTCTGCCGAGTTGCTCAAATCCACGTTGTTGTGCTCCCAAGCCCTCTCGGAATTCACCAAGCACAGGGTCAGCCTGTTGTCTGGCAAGATCACCGATCTGGCCTACGTTACCCTGCACAGCATCACCAATTCGACCACTAGATGCATCGTATCGTTTTAGTAGATCCTGCAATCTGTTCTCACCACGACCGAGGATTCCACCACGTTCACCACTGAAGAGGCGACCGATTGATTCCATATTCTTAGATGTCAATCCACCCAATCGTGATCCGAGATCCTTATAACCACCCATCAGGTTGCCGAGGGTTGATTCAGCCTGATTACCCAACTCATCGAAGCCGGTACGCAACTGACGCTCACGCTCAAGGTTACCAGCCAGACCACGTTCTCTCGCGCCACGATATTCATCGACGATGTTAGCTAATAGCTTTTGCAGTGGTGATAGGTTTGAATCAGCGATTGCACTTCTGCGGTCCTGCCAGTCAGCTTTGCCAGGTATGTCCGGACGATCACCTCTGCGACCGGTACGACCTCCTCGGTTATCAGGCAGGTTCCATGGATTTTGATGACGACTTGTCGGCCATCTTGTTTGATCTGCTCTGTCTCGTGCGTTATCTCTAGCCATACCAATTGTCCTTGGCTGTTGGGTTGGTTGCTGTGTAGCTGGTTGTGTTTGACCTTCCACAGCCTGCCTTAATTGGGCAGGCTGTTGGGCTGGTTGATCTTGTCTCTGGTTCTCGGGACCCGCTTGCTCTAGCGTGTCTCTAAGTGCTCCAAGAGGTGGACGCACTTCCGGTGTTTCCGTTGGCTGCTGGACTTTAGCCGGAGCCTGCGACTGCTGTGGTTGTTGACCTTCAGCTTGCTGAGCAATGCTCTTAAGCGGGCTTGGCTGTTGCTGCGGTTGTTGCGTTTGCTGAGGCTGCTGCGATTGTTGTGGTTGTTGCACCACAGATTGGTTAATAGATTTCTGTTGTGAATTATTTAGCTTGTTAAATAAATTCCGTGCCCTGATTTTCTCTCTGCCGGACAGTTGCGATGGTAACTTGTTACCAAACTCACTTTTGTAACGATCTGCGAGAGTCGGTTTTGCCGGTTTATCTGCTTTTTCCCTGCCTTGGAAATAGGACTGAGCATTTTGCGCAGCCGACGCTACGTCTTTTGTATACTTTCCACCGACATTTCCACGATTACTTGTGCCAGTAAACTTTTTAGATTTCAACTTGAGACTGTCAGCAATGCGAGAATAGTTATGACGCACGTCTACTTTTTTATTTTTCGGATCTCGCTTCCATTTATTTAATTTCAGAGCGTCGAGTTCTTCTAATTCCGACTGGCTCTCCTCACGATGCTTGCGTCTGGCTAACTGGTCTGATTCTTTATCTTTCAACCACTGCTGTTCTGCTGCCTTAAGCTCAGCATCTGTGCCTTTGCCTTTTGCCCAATCTGGTAGATTCTTAAGGCCACTCTCTCGATTGTCACGCCCTACCTGCATTCTCTTCTTTTGGGCATTTGTGACTGCAAGTTGCCCGTCTTCACCACGCTTGACGGCCTCATCAAATATCTTCTTATCTCGGGCTTTCCTTTTTAAATGTAGATCTACGTCACTGTAGGACTTAGCTCTTTCGGCAAAGGCTTGCTCTGAGTCTCTCCACTTGCTTTCCAAAAACGATGAACGCCTGCCTTCTGCGTCTACTTTATCTCTCTCAGCTTGCTGTGCTGCACTTAGTTCAACGTCTTTCCTACCGTATTGTGCTACATTCTGATTTTGGATTTTGTCATAGTAGCCTTTGAAATCACCATCTACTTCCGATAGATCCTCTAGTGCCTGTGCAGTTTTCGCACCACCATTAGGAATGTTTTTGTATCTGAGCCTTACTTCTTTCTCGCGGGATTTATTGAACGCCTGTTGCGCCTTATCCACTTCATACCATGTCTTTGAATCCATATCATCCCAAGAGGGATGCTTCTGTTTCAAAACAGCTAGTTCTGCCCCTAGACGATCACGTTCTTTCCTCGCTTCACCCCAGCCCTCAGCCCTGCCACGATCATATTTTTCCGCTCTATCAGACCTACGCTTGGCGTGCGAAAGGCCTCCCACAACCCTACGAGAACCGTAACGGTCACCTTTGATATATCTTTGACCGTCAGCATCTAGCAGTCTTCCGGCTCTATCTTTATTTACAACCATCTAACTGATCGCTCCTCCAGCTGATGTATACCAAGTACCGCTGTAATGTATTACGAGATATGGATTCCCAGCCGGTTTGTACAATGCAATCTCACCGTGCGTTCCAACGCCAGCTAGATCGGTATATATGTTCACAATGAACGTACCCTGCAACTGAACCAAATCTGGATCTGTTGTGCTTAGTTTTGCTGAACCACGTCGTGCTCTGGCATTAAGACCAGGAGTACGTGGATGTCCTTCTATTAACCCCATCCGAACCTCAGGTTTCTACGTTGCCGTGCGAGGTTAGCCAGATTGCCAATCGTTCTGGATTGTGATCGTCCCTGCCTTGGGGCAAACTGACGAGCTTTAGGTTGCTTCTGAGCCATCTGCATCATGGGGTTCTGCCCGAACATGTTACTGCTAAAGCTAAAGTCCTGATTGATTTCCGGCTGTTGACCACCATAGGGAGACATCATTCCAAAACCACCGCCGTAGCTCGGTGGAGCCGTTGGCTGTGGAGTAGGTGACATCGGAGATGGTTGTCCTATCGGCCCACCTCCCATTGGTCCACCTCCGATAGGCCTACCGTCACTACCTGTACCACCACCACCCGTGGGACTACCAAGGTCTTGTGTTCTGGTTGCTGTGCTAAATCCACCAGTGGGTCCGAAATTCTGGGGAGGTCTTCTGTTGAAACCTCCACCTGCTCTGGCTGTGCCCATACCGCCACCGACATCAGGTGAATCGCTCATATCGGATTCGGCTGAGGGTTGGTTGTTAAACGCACCACCAACCGTTCCCTGCTGATTACCAGATACAACAGCTGTCCGTGATTGCATTGGCTGACCGAGTCCTGCGCGTGCGCCCTGTTGTGGTTGATAGGTGCCTTGCGAGACACTATTGCGCTCGACCTGACCAGCTGCGCCACCACCGCCACCCATGGCACCGCCACCCATACCTCCACCCATCATTCCGCCACCCATGGGACTTCCCATGCCACCCATCATGCCACCTCCCATACCGCCGCTCATAGGAGTCCCAGGGTTGCCAAACATATCGCCGGTACCGGCACCGCCACCCATGCCTCCCATGCCGCCGCCTTGCCCTCTCGCAGACCATACACCAGCAGGCTGGTTAGGATTCCATTGGCCTGTGATATCATGGCCTCCTCTACCACCGGCTCCACCGCCACCACCGCCGCCAGTCCTACGCCTACGTGGTGCTGGATCTTCCATCACCCTCCCACCGCCCATAGCTCCGCCCATTCCGCCAGACATACCGCCCATTGGCCCTGAGTTAGCACCGCCATGGATACCCATGCCACCACCCATGCCACCACCCATGCCACCACCCATGCCACCGAAACCAGCACCACCTCCGAAGCCACCCATGCCGCCCATGGGGCCTGCGTTAGCACCACCGTGTATGCCAAAGGAACCGCCCATGCCGCCACCCATGCCACCAGCATCAAAGCGAGATGCACCTTGGAACCCTCTCAACCTATTAAGCATGTCAAAAGCTCTTTGCGTAGCTGCTTGTTGTTCGGGGGTATTAAGGACTGTCATAATTCACCTACCATTGTCTCTGACGGGGACCGTCAAAGCTGTTTAGTTCCAAGCCAAGGAATTCATATCCCCAAGCTTGCGCGTCAGTGTTATTTCGTAAACGTATAAAAAGATCGTGACCAACGGCTCTCCGTCGCTCACTCTTGTTTCTGCCAGCTACCCATGTACCGCTAACCTTGCTGCTACCAGCTTTTGCAGCTTCTGCTGTTTCGGCTCCGTACACATCAAACGTCACTGGGTTGCTACCTGTTGCTACCGCTGCCTTCATTTCAGTCAGCATTAACTTGGGCCGGTTTGTTAAGGAAACCGGCCCTAACCAGACATAGCTATCAATGGCTACACCATCGTCTGCCTTGGCTGGTGTGTCGTAATCAAACGTGCGTACATAACCGTCCTGACCGCCCATTAAGACAGTACGATCTCCTGCTTCATCACCATCAAACAGGTGAACACACACAGGGTTATGAGTATTGGTGGCAAACTTATCTGCCCACCAGCTTTCATTACGAATGTCATAGAAGTAGTTAGTGGTTGCACCACCACCGAGTGGAGTTAGAAAGACATAGAAGCCTCGCTCTCTGTCGCTCCACACCATACGAACACTTGTCGTGTTCGCATTGTACTGATTCATTCGCTCCTGAATGCTGCGCTCAGTAATGTTGGAAGGTGACTGCCCGGGCCTCATCTGAAATACACCACCCTGATTTCCAAAGAAGTACAGAACTCCCTCGGGACTCTTGCAGTAAGGTCGGCCAAACGGTGCTCCGATTGTGGTGCTGATATTATCCAGTCGACCACCTTCCATGGGATCGCCGGACATCTGCCAGATACTGTGGTCACCAAAGAAGATCAGCACATCATCGCTGTACGGGCACATGGCATTGATGATGTCCTGACTCTTACCAGCGTCAGCGTTGTTACCAGCTACAGCTTGTGTGCTAGATGTCGTTGTGGGTGAATAGTTCCAATTGCGAGCATCCCCCATTGCTGACATATACCAGTTATGAGGGTCACTACTTACACCGGAACAAACGATACGACCTCGCCAAGTTTCAATCAGTCTAGGCTCATTGCTACTATCAATAGGCAATGAGCCACTGGATGCACTCCACGTTGCTACTGTATTAGTAGATGCGGTGTACTGCTTGGTACTCGCACCATCTGCAAAGTACACCACCCCAAACAGTTCAGCTGAGAAGATGTTTGGTACAGAACTACTAAGGGCACCTGACCCGTTGGTGGCTGTCGTAAACGCACTATCAGTCACCTTAGCAACCGTACCATTGGTTACGGCATATGTAACGACAGTCCTTGCGCCCACCTCATTCTGATCAGAAGGGGTGTCTCTGCCGACGACCTGACCGATGTCCTGAACCTTACCATCAGCAGTTCTGGCGTTTACATACTTCGCCAGTCCTGCTCGTTGACCACCACGGCTACGCCCTGTCGTTGGTTCAAATGCACGTACATTCTGAACATCAACGGACGTACCCCTTGGCTGTGACTCATAGCCAGTCGCCTCAACCAGCCCGCCTTGCGGCCATGGCATATCGAAACGAGTCTGTCTACGTGCCATTAGCTAAGGGTAGCTCCGTGGTTTGCGATGACTGCCCAGATGATACTTGTTCCCTTGTTGATAGAAATCAACGTGAGAACATCACCAGCGTCTGCCATTACAGCGGTGGTTTCTGAACCTGATCCGGAGTTAATAATCTCTGTACCTTCACCAGTGATTGTGAGATTACCACCATCTGTTTTTAAACAGACAGTAATGATGATCCCTGCACGAGCTGGGGAAGCGATCTTACGTGCTTCAGCACCACCGGTTACCACAGGGCAGATTCCCATCGAGCGATCAACGGGGATCGTTCCACCACTACCTGGATCAAGGATCTCCAGTTCCGTTGTATCGGCAATTTGTTGTAATACGTTGTGTCCTGACATCGCTGCTCCTAAGAACTAATAAGGTGTAAATCGACAACGCCATCGGCATTGCCTACGAGTTTCAGAAAAGCTGCACCCTCAACCTCACTTGGCATCGGATACGCTCTACCAGCTGCTACAGTTGTGCTGACCGCACCACTGCTGTTGTACAACTGGATATAAGTTCCACCCTGCGTGCTGCTAACGTAATACGTAAGCGTGTTGATACTGCTTCCACTTGGAACCAGCATCACCCCCTTGGTAAACCCCTTAAACACAACCGAGACACTGTCAGCTAAGCTGCTGTCAACACCGAGGCTTGTGATAACTGCGTTTTGTGGTGTGCTATACATTTGCTAATCCTATGGATTGGTGTCGTAAAAGACGTTGCTGTTGTACTTAACGATGTCTCCGTTAAGAGAACGGTTAGCCTGCTCGCTTAACATTGCAGCCTCACTGCCATCGCCGTTGTATCCCATGCGTTCTGGTGTGTTCATCTCTTGGTCGTATGTAATCGATGCTGCAAGACGTTGTTGAAATGCTGCTGAATGAATACCGGCTACGTTATCCATTCGACTTTCCGCAACAGCCAAACAGCTCTCCAAGATTGTTTCTGCATGCGCCTCTCCACCAAGTGGATATGGCTTTGCCGCAGTTAGCTTGTTCGGTAAAGCATGGTAGCGATAGCTGAGCGTGTATGCTTTGTCAGGCGTGGGCCATAGCATCAGCTGAAAACGCTGACCATTGCCGCCATCAGAACTGATGGGTCTGATGGCAGCTAACTTAGGATCGGTGGTTGTTTCCGAGTAATCACGCTGTCGTAGAATCCTGATTCGATTCTCACCTGTGATCTCAATTGGAAACCAGCGATTGTCTGTATTGGCATACGTTAACGGACCGATTATCCCACCGAAGTTAGCACTGAGTGTGTAGTTCTCTGTGTCAGCCACCGTTGCCAGTGTCGTCGTGGGTTCTAAGAAACTCCACTTATGTCCCTTGGGAGCATTGGGACCAGGCACAGGGTGATAGAACTGACGCAGCCCACTATTAATGATCTCATCAATCTGAGTTGTTTCATCACTAGACCAGTTGCTGCTGGTTCTTTCACCAAGCCAGAACCACCCAACCTCCTTGCGTAGATCGGTAAGGCTCAGGCTTAGCGTGCTCTCCGTGCTGGTGTCTGCCGGTGATCCTAAGGTTTTGATCGTAAATTGGACCGGTACACCACTGGAGTGCGTAAAAAGCAAACCAACCACTGAGGCGTTCATCTCAGTGGCTGTGAGGTTTATCGAGTATTGTCCGTTGCCTTCTTCCGCAATGGTGCCAGATAGAGCAGCTTGTGACCCACCATCCTTGGTGTGATACTTGCCTATCGCACTGGCTACACCAGTAAGGGCTGCACCGGAGGTCGCATTGACCATACCGAATGTAAAGCCTGTTACTGCTTCATTGCGGACAAAGCTCATTCAACTGACCTGCTACTTGCTTTTTTGATCGTTGTTTTCTTTATGTCTGGCTTTACGTCTGGCAAATGTTTAGCGAGCGTTACTAAGACAACCTGAAGCGGCCACGCTAACGGGCCGCTATGTCGCTGGTGATACAAACGATGTGCATCCTCAAGGACTTCAATTTGCTTGTCTGTAAGACTGTCGTTTGTTGCCTCAACCATCTCTTGTAAGAAATATTCCATACCTTAACCCCTCAAAAAAATAGACTAGCGGGGCGACCATTACAGTCGCCCCGCAGGTCTAAAGCGCACAGGATACGTTAGTTCGCAATCGACTCAACCTGATAGCAAGCGACCCAGTCCACATGGACAATCGGATCGGTTGTTCCGGCTGAATGACACACAAACGTAGGTGTCATTGCAACGATTGGAATCTGTGTAGTGTGAGCAGTCTTAGCAATACCATTCACGTAAGGCGTGATACTGGTAAGGCCGTCAACTATGAAGCCCAGTTTGAAGTACGTACCGTCTGCCAAAGTGTGAAGACCGGTGGAGCTATCACGGCTACCAGCTTTCTCACTGTGGAAATCAACGGCACCATCATCATCCAGGTGCTCAAAGCAGATATGGTTAGCAGTCGAGTTTGCACCTGACGCTAGGACCGTGGTATCCACTTCAGCCAGACCGACAACTAAGTTGCCGGTATCGCTTCCGCTCGTACCGATATCTGCGATCTTGACGCGAGCTTCGTAGTAGATCTTGCTGTCGGCACTAGCAATAAAGCTGCTAGCTCCGGCGGCTCCACCCATTTGAATCTGAACACCTTGGTTGTCAGTGCTACTTGCTGCATCGAGCAAAAGCACTCCACCCTTGGCGGCAGCATCAAGTGCGGCGGTACCGGCAGTTGCCTGCGTCAGAACCCACTTGTTCTCATCGTCAAAAGTTAAAAAGTCATCGACAAAGCCAAACCCAGCACTCAAACCACCATTGTTGATTTCAGTGATAGGAGCTTGGCCCCAGATATTAGGAGACAGGCCTCGGCGGATGTAACTACTACCTGCCTGCGGTTTTGTATAAAGGTCACCCATTTGATCACCTCTCCTTTTTATTAGGCCACATAACCAACGAAGCATCGTCGTCGGTTTAAGCAGATGAAGTTAAACCAGCTATCAAGGTGTACTTCCCTGACAGTATGCTGGCGTGCCGAACTCTGCGGTGGATGTACTAACATGTCCAATCCCTTTTTGTAGTAAAGGGAGAACACACGGAAGTTAACACCGTAGATCGGGTTTGAAGAATCGTTGTTCTGCAAGTACGGAACCCAGATCACAGGATTACCCTTAAGGGTTACTGCGCCTGCGTACTTAGCGAGATCAACGCCGAGATTGTCGTTACGGGATTCCAACAACTTCTCAAGATCTTCCAACACGTTGTACGTGGTGAAGAACATCCAGTCGCTGTCGCTCTTACCGCCACCAATTTCGTTAAACTGCTTCGGTGCTTGGAAGTGAGTAAACTCAATAGCCTTGCGAGCTTTGGCTACCATGTCATCACGACTTACCGAAGTGTAGTTAAACGACCAGTTCTTCCATCCGGATACTGTGTTGGTATTAATACCAGCAGCACCGTTTGAAAAACCTGAGGGATTACCACCGGTAAATCCACCAGCTGGTGTCGTTGCGGATTTTTGAATCCAGAACGGAATTCCGGACGGCTTACGTGGAGACTCTGTGTCCGAGCTTGGAGCTGTCCACAGAGAAGTCTCAGCCAGTTCAAAGACATCGTTGTACATCGAGTGACGACGAACATCGATTTCTCGGATGATCGTTTCACGATCTGATTGGAAGCTGTCCTCGTGAACGTCGTAGCTGAAGTTAGCTGTCAGTTTACAGAAAGGCTGTTTCGCTTCTGTGGTCAGATCTTTTACCGATGTAGCATCAACGCTGTACAGTTCACTGTACTTCGCCGTACCGGTGTTACTTGTTTGCACCTTCCAATTCAGTTGGTGTCCACCCTGATACGGAGTACGGGTTTTACCACTGAGAAACTTGGAAGCAAAAATGTGATGCTGTTGATCTAATGAAAGATCAATCCAGCTTTTTCGCTTAAACGATTGCAATGTCAAATTGACAAAGTCGTCTAATTGGTCAGGCATTAAAGCCATGGCTCAATTCCTTATATATCAAACCGTCACAGTTCGCCGTTCTCTCGGAGGTATCCATCGAATACGTCCTTAAGTGCAGCGTCATTAACCATGTCATTCGGATCGGATTCGGCTGCTACCTGTTTGGTGCTGCCTCCACCGCCAAGCCTGCGTGAGCTGGCCTTCCTCATTTTGTCGTTAAAACTGCGTCGGTTTTGGTCATCAATTTCGTTACCAAAAACAGAACGGTATGCCTGATCGATAAGCTGGTCATCCGGTGGAACCGGCTGTCCCATCTGAGCGAAGCTGTTTGCCATTACTTCCATTTGTGTAAATAACTTCTCTCTGTTCTGTGCTTCAGTACTGGATGGATCTAACTCCATATAGTTACTGTCACCAAACAGATCGCTGTTACCGACTTCTCCTACGAGATTATCGAAATGGTCTATCTCAGCCTGAGCTTGTTCTGAATTCCGTACACTTTGGTACTGATCAATTACGCCCTGCTGATCTAGTAAAGTTCTGGCAAGCACATCAAAGTTTTCGCTGTACTGGCTGTGCATCTGTGATGCGAGTCCATTAATAGCGGCTTTGAAATCCTCGTCGTACTCATCTCCCAGATTTACCTGAAAGGGTGCAAGCGTGTTATTACCTGACGGAATTTGTTCATCACCAGGTGGTTGCACTGCCTGCGGCTGCGACTGATGTGACCACTGCTGGTACTGATTGAGCATTGCGTTGCCCTGATCAAAACCTTCAACGACACGTCTCAGTGCAGTTTCGTTCTGAAAGTCATCCGGATTAAATCCGTAAACCTCAGCACGATTAATCAAATCAGGATTAAACGTCTGATCTGATAACGAGAGGTCGTCAGCGATATCCTCCGCGACCTCACTTGTTTCATCCTCAGATATTGGCTCGCTGCCTCCAATATCATTTTCTTCAATCTCGTCATCTTCTAACTCAGCGATGACTGCTTCATCCTGATCGGTCAAAATAATTTCTTCGTCAGCCATGGACCCCTCTCCTTGCTTTAATGAGTACGTGGAGCTGCATCACCATAACCAGCATCGCGGTCATATAAACCGCGATGCTTTAGGTAACGTGTTCGCTCCGCGCGTGAACTAAATACAGCTGTACCATCACTGGTAAAGTCAACTCCGGTGAAGCCATTCTTTTGTGCGTCTTCCCTGAACTCACCGATTTGTCTGCTTGGTACACCGGCTGAATCACTGCTCAGTCCGGTTGCCCAACCTTTCGCACCGAATCCCACCTCGGTGCTTTTGGATTTCCTCGGATCAGGTTCGGGATAGTCGTGCCAACGGTTCACACCATCCGCATCAGTCCAAAGCCATTCACGTTTGACTGGCATTACTTCTTCCTCCGGCTAACCTTCTTACCGCTCTTCTTTGCATAACGCTTCGCTGCGGCACGACCGCTCTTTGAATAACTGAACTTCTTCTTTCCGACTTTTGGCATAGCTACCTCCTACGTGGCTTTCTCACGCCCCATCTGACCCATCTGCTGCTGATTGGGCTGACCGCCCTGTAAAATCTGCTGCATGACATTACTTCTGGATTTCTCTGTACCACCGGTTGGAACACTACGTCTGACGTTCTCCCGTACCGTGACTGATGGTTTTGGTGGCTGCTCCGGATTAGGCCCAGGCCTGTCCTCTTTCGGCTCTTGGAATTTGACAATGCTCTTAAGACGTGGGACATCCATCAGTTCGCTGTAGATATTGACCAGCTCCTGAATGTCCAGCGTACCGCCGTACTGCTCCATCATCGGCTGCATTGGCAGTGCAATCTGCTGTATGAAGTTGCTGATGTTCTGTAGTCTCTCACTCGGAGACTTGTACATCATCGAGAACGGTTCGACCTCAAAGTTGTACTGAAGGAAATCACCCTCCCGCATCTCCGGTGTCCACGTCATATCCACCGTCGCACCGGCAAACGTATAATCACCAGGCAGTTCTTTGGTCTGATCCATCCACAACAGCCAGCCGAGATCCTGACAGATGTTGCTGGCAAAGGAGACCGTGCGATACTGCATGTTGGCTTCACGCTTATTTACTGCACCATGGATCAAACGATCCTGCCCAAGGGTATCAGCTGTTGGCCCAAGCCCTGCCATCATCTGAAGATTACCGGCCATGCGATCAAACAGATCCCGCATCATGTGCCCGTATGCCTGATTACCCTGATCAACACCACCCATCTTCAGCACGTTCACAGCTTCAGGGTTATCAACTCGCGTCCACTCACCATCACTTGCACGCTCCAGACGCTGCGCATCCTCGTGATGTCCCATTTGATAAAAGGGAATATCCTTTTGTCTTTGTGCCTGTCGCTTCTGTTTCCTCAGCAAACCATTAATGATGTCATGCATACTCTTAAGGTTCATTGCCGGTGATACAGGCATGATGTGATCCGGCACATCAGTGGTAAGACTGAGAGTGTGGAACGGGCCATTCTCAGGCCCGTCCCACTCAACGACTCTCAGCGGAGGCGTGTTGCGCCCGACCGCATGTGTAACGATCAGCTTCTCGCGCGGTAACCAGACATCCATGAGGTCAATGGATTTCTCCATATCGTTATGAGAGCGGTCGCCCTTCATCATGTCACGGACTGCCTCTTCACCCTCCATATCCTCCCAGTTCGGAAACTTACTTGTGGGATCAAGCGTCTTAAGAATCGACTGGTCATAACCAGGATCTTCTAAAACCTTTTTCATCGGCAGGCGATACTTGTTCAGTGCCCAACGTATCTTTCGCCATTCGGTAGCTCGGGTGTCGTAGACAAAGTCATCGAGCGAGATGTTCTCTGCAAATGGCTTACCTGGATCAACCCATTCGTCTTCACCCTCAAGCTTCACCAGACCAGCGTCAGCTGAATAAACTTTGACAACGCCAATACAGAAAAAAGCCTCAAGCACTGCTTTACGCAAAATCGTCTCAAGGTGAATTTCATTAATCAGATTGTTTAGGCCAACCTGAAATTGATGTGAAAACCAGTTCAGCTCAGGATGCTTACTGGTAATCAGAACTCTGGGACGATTTGCTGCGAGAGCCATGGTGTACGTTTCAGCCGTCTGATACATCAGATTCATAACGACTTCAGGCACAGGATCTTTGTTTGCGTTGATCCCGTAATAGCTACCGGCGTAATCTTTTACAAACCGGTTACGTACTTCTCTAAATGGTTTTAACGCGCGTGTAGAATGGTCAATCGCCTTTAGCAGACGCGACCTGTCTAGTTCATTATTAGGATTCATCAGGCCCACTTGTCAGAGTAAAAGGCAGCTTTACGCTGTTTACGCTCCTTCAATCTCCAAGCAATACTGCCATGAGGTGCCTCCTCCTCACCAAACTCCCGATCAACCGGAAGCGGAGGTCTTTCCCTAACAGCATGCCAGCAAATTGCAGCAGCTATGACTCTATCCCCGTGCGCCTGTCCTTTAGATGAATCATCCTGTGTCTTCACGCTGCGTGAGTGTACGACCTTTCCGTCCTTGTAGACGTACTGACGACACTCATCGAGCAGCTTATCACTGCGAATGGTCATCTCTCCTGATTGTATAGCGTTAGATAAATTGGAAAGAACAGCAAGTTTGTTCTTCTCGTTGCTATACCACCCAGGATTTTTTGTCTTCTTTTTGTACGCCCGATTCTCAACATTACGGTAATAGATGTTGGGATAGGCACGATCCAGTACCTGTCGGGTAAATGCACCACCAGGTGCACCATTCATTTCCCAGATCAGATAGGCACTGCGATACCACCGGCACAAACTAATCACATAGTCTGCAAAGACTTCCGGCCTTAAACTGTTCGTTGCGTATTCCGCAACCTGCTCATTAGTAACGCGATCCATAACAACGGCAACAGAATTAGAGCTGTAGCTGCCAGCAAGTCCGGCAGCAATATCGCAACCGACAACATACTGGCCTGAAGCCAGTGGCTCATTATTGGCGTTTCGGTGGCACCAGAGTCGGAGTGGTCCGTCCTCGGTTTCGTTGAAGTCTGGGTCAAGTGTCTCTTCGTCATAATATAGAATCCCCCGACCATAAGGTCGCAATATGGACGAACGCGCTGCTTCGTAAAGATCCTTGCCGAAGATCTGGTATTCACTTCCTCCGTAATCACGGTCAAGCTCCTGAGCAATACTCTGTGGTGTTGCACCAGGCCGCATACATTCCTTGTCGTAATACGGGCTTCGGGTTTTGCCATCCAGCACAAACGGATAGCCTTCTTCAAACGGATGATCCTTATCGATGATATTCAGATCACCCTCATCGCTGGTGTATAACCCAGGCCGTCTGTCAGGGTGATCCTTCCAATCAAGGATGATCTTCTCAATGTTGCTCGGCTGATGCATCACATCGTAGTAAGCACCACTGGCCCCCTTAGGTGTGGACACAAAGATACGGCAATCCGTTGCATGCTGAGCTGCTGCCAGACTCTTGTAATCATCACCCTTTGGGAATGCTGCAAACTCATCGATACCAATGGCCTTCTTACGACCACCACGGAATGCATCCTCTGTCGTACTGGCCCCTTCAAACGTACTGCCGTTATCTCTGTTCTCCATCAGCATTACGCTGCGATAGACATTCTTCGGACGCATCCACGGTGGCAATCCACCGACCCGACCATCACCGGTAAGTAAGAAGTCCAGCTTCCACATGAGCGTATCCTTCTTACCTGGCTTATCCACCAGATCAGCAGTTCGGCTCATAATGCCGAAACTGCTGAAGGGTTTGAACATCCAATGGTAAAAGAACAACGTGAGGAACATCCACGTTGCACCAAGGTCACGAGACTTCTCGATGCCAATATCCCTGCCACCAAGCACCTGATTCATCTGAACAAATGCGGTGTCCTGATAGTCATACGTAATAAACGGAATCACGTTACTGGTCGTACCAACCAGTCGTGATGATCGTGGTTCATATAGCCAGCAGAACGCATTGATAAAGAACAAAATGTCCTCGCTGCAAGCCGTATACAAGATACGTTGCTTATCGAGAGTGTCTGCCCATTTAAGCAGGTCACTGCGATACTCAAGGTTTTCCTTAAGCGTTTTGGGAACCTGCTGATACAGTTCGGTCAAAGCGTTCGACTACGTGGATCTTCCGGTGTATTGCGTTCGTAATACTCCATCTGAAGCTGCATTGCACGCTGCACATCAAGCATGATGCGTACCTGCTTGTACTGCTTGTAAACGGCTATGCCATTAAGCGACAGATTTATTACGAAGAAACCGATACCGGTAATCAAAAAAAGTTTTCGCAGCATTGTATGTCCTAATCTAAAGCACTGATCATCTGAGCTATCTGCTCAATACTGTGTTCAGTGGCTTTCATCCCTGTATCCTGCTCCTGCTGAGCATTGATCTTCATCTGTTCCCTGATAACCAACTCCATAAACTTCGTTGTGTTATCAACTGCCCAGACCAACATCGACCAACCCCCAGGCGAAGGTGCATCCTCAGGTGTTATCAGCCACTCCTCTACCTCGCCTTTGGCCTTATGCAAGTTGTGATAAGACCAGGCGATGTCCTCCGGCAGGCTGGACTCGCTGACATCAAATTCGCCAAGCACACGGCTTAGCTCTATTTGTTTCTCTTCGTCTGCATTCAGATCCATTTCGGACTGATGCAGTTCCCTCTTCTCTAAAAAGCTTTGCTTAAGCAAATACTCATCGTGAAGCTTTCGCTCCACTTCCGGCCCCTCGTAGCCCATACTTAAACAGGCATTAAACGATGCCGTATGATTACTCTGACCTTCCTCACGGTTGGCATCATAGTACTTACGGTACGCCTTATACTTCCCATCACGTCTGAGCCTGTCGATAAACAAAGCCCACCCAGGTCTGCGGCGTTTCTTTTTCTCTGTCATCTTGTGCGGAATGTTTTGTAAACCGGCACAGCAGAAGCATGGGTGATTGCCAGTCCAACCACGTCTGCATCCATTTCGGTTGACGTTAAATTAATACTCCACTGCCCGTTACCCTCGTGCGTTGCTGATCCACTGAGCGTTCCCTGAGTTCCACCATCCTTGGTAATCTTCAAAGTAACGGTGCCGCTCGTAATGGCGGCACCGTTTGATACTGCAACTAATGCAAACGTATATCCGGTGACTGCCAACGCTTTGGGAAATAACTCATCGTCGTTGATATCCCCCACCAAATGATTCGATTCGACGTAAAGCGGAACATACGAGATCGCCGTACCCATTCCACGGGCAACGATAAACTCAATCGTATCGGTCCCAATAAATCCAGGCCCGATCAAATCCTTAATCGGCATTAGCTGGCCCTTGTTCTACTGGTCGGATTGCTTGCATCATTAATCGTCCATGTCATGGCCGTCGTACTGCCATCAAGCTTCTTACCGGTAATCGTTGTGCCGGATATAGCAAACTCACTAACCGAACAAAGAATCATGTACAACAACTGTGCAGGTGTTGCTGCGGCATTATCACTGGCGTAGCTCTCTGTCTGTGCTGTCGTCCACATGGCATCCATCTCAGCTTTAGTCGGGGGATCGTAAGCCGCTAATCCATCAGCCACTTCACTCTGGACCTCAGCATCCCAGCTACTATTCCATGGGACTGCGGTAAGTCCAGCACCATTTGATCCAATAACCGCTGTATCAACGAGGATTGCATCCACAACAGTATCTATGGCATCTATCTTGCCATCCAAGGTTGTTCCCGTGTCCACCAGAATGGAGTCTACAATTCCGTCTATAACATCGACTTTAGAAATCACCGAGTCGAGGAGAAGATCAAGACGACCGCCATTTACCCAATCCCCTTGCAGTTCATTAGTATCTGCAAGGATCGCTGCAACTTCAGTATCAAGGAAGTCATCTACCGTATCTATCTTTCCATTGGTTGTAGAAAAAGCAGAATCCATCTCAGCCTTTGTTGGGCCGTCGTAAGTAGCAAAAGCAGCATCACATGCTGCATTTATTTGATCGGTGGCATCAGAACCTTCGATACTAGCCACATCGACACGAGCATTGGCATCAAAAGCAGAAGCACTAGCGCCAAATAAAGCATCATAAATGGCCTCTTCCAACACCTGAAAGGTTTTAAAAACAGGCAAAGCACCAGATATGTGACACGCAATCTGGAGTTCACCAACAGTATTGGTGTCCGTCGTGTTAAGAACAACAACATAGAACCCAGCTTCGTCGTGAGACGAATTACTTGTCTCAGCTTTATCTATGAAGTTGGCTCCTGCCTTGCTAACCCGAACGTGTGAGTCCTCAATAGTCAGCCCTGTCTCGGCTGTTTTGCCATCCGTATCGTCCAGAAATGGTCCGAAGCGAAAGGTGTAAGCCGTAGATTGTTTAATGAACATTTCTAATTGTTCCTCATCTGACGATAGGTATTCATTGCCATTGGTAAAGCTGTACTATCCCCGCCACCACCCGCATCATCACATTCAAAATATGCCTGAGAGATCGTAATACTCGGGCCGCTACCAGCGGCGGCCCGAGTGAACTTCAAACGAAGATCGGTGTAATCGCTGATCGCATTAGCCTCACTGGTGGAAAGACTGAAGTTGTAATCCGTAAAAGAAGTTGCAACACTGCTGTTCGTACTTGATGCACGCTGGGTACTGCCCTCAAGCAGCGCAACTGTTAACGATGGCACACTGCCACCCATTCCACCGGAACCCGTTGCCCTGTACCTCACAACGTGATTCGCTGCATTCTCTGGGTCGGTGACATTGCTTAATCCCACCGTCATGTTGTCAGCCGCATAACTACTGTCCGTGCTAATCACGTAATCACTGTCACTCGCACTGGACTCGTCGATGCTCTGATACAGATTGGTGTTATTGCCGGAAGCATTCAAAAAGCTTCCGTCAGACACGTCACTGTCCGGTCTGGCGTATTGTGTCATCCACGTTCTCCCTAACCCAAGCTTCGCAAATTACTCCGTCTCCTCCAACGTGGTTTCGTACTCCATCTTGCAGGCCTTACAAACCACCTCACCTGGATACAACAAGATTCGCTCCTCAGAGCAACCAACCTCCATAACCGCCTCTAATGTGCCGGTATCCAATGTGATGCCACGTTCGTAGTTTGCCTCTCCGCAGATCTCGCAATACCACCACCAACCTGTGTGTAATTCCACCTGTGGCTTAGACTTCTTCTCTTGATTTTGTCCCATATCAGTTCCACCAGAACGGCTCCATAAGCGTCTTAGGATAGCGCACATGCGTTGGGTGTACTACCGCCACTGTCGTCCAATAAATGACCGTACCGATCCGCATAAGCACTCTGTGATTAATCAGCTTCATACTACGTGCATTGTATGTGCATGCTACATAGGTGCGAATATCGGTTTACGAGGCAGAGTGGCTATATATATGGAGTCCCTGTCCAGGGCCAGGGGGTGTGGTTTGTTTTCTGAGGTGTTCGGATATTTTGCATTAAATGAAGCGAAGATTGATAAACCCCTATAAATCAAGGGTTAAACACTGTCTGAGACCGAACGGTCGTGAGTGTCGGCGCGTATGGCGGTTGGTATGGTGCGATGAAAATGTCTCAAATAATCTGAGCCTATCATACAAGTATTAAAGCCTAATCATTCTAATAATCTCTCATTCTCTTGTTATGTACTTGACACATTCAGACGATATGATATTATATAGCCGTCGGACACATTCCGACGTTAACCAGTTTCAACCTTAGGAGTATCAACCATGCAATTCCTCTTAGACGTTCAACAGATAGTTGAATATGAATATGAAAACCATGCATCAATACATGGTCGTGACGTAATTATTTCATTGGTCGATTCAAT
>Ga0098036_1000402_pt1 | contig 19369 bp, 10 predicted proteins | sample 4_EtaG_FD_77064 | JGI IMG/M metagenome (GOLD analysis project Ga0098036, IMG submission 77064) | Marine viral communities from the Subarctic Pacific Ocean - 4_ETSP_OMZ_AT15127 metaG | ecosystem: Environmental > Aquatic > Marine > Oceanic | place: Pacific Ocean | collected 2015-01-07 | reverse complement strand
GGTTCCACACAAACCATTTCAATAGTAAATAGTTTTACTATAAATTCCCATCCAACTAGTAACAAAACGATAAAATTAAACTTAGATAATTTTATAACCCCAGGAGTTTCTGGAGCATAAACATAAAACATGGCAGATAGAATAAATTTTGATAAAAAAATAAACGACTCAGTTCAAGTTGGAGACGAATCATACTGGGGCTTGATCGTTAATGGGGAAGTAACAAATAATTTACCACTCGGAACTATAACAAGTGTTGGAGATAAACACATAGAAGTTGGAGATGCGAGCGTTTTAACAGGTGCGCCTCTTGAGGATATCTTTTTCTCGTTTCGAAAACCCGCTTACAACAATTACACAAACACATCTAGTTTGAAAGGATATCACGCGGAGGTAGAATTCACAAATAGTTCTACATCGAAACAAGAACTATTCGCTGTAGGCTCCGAAGTGACAATCAGTAGTAAATAAAACACAAAAACTGTAACTATAAATACATAAATAGAATAATATGTCAGAAAATAAAAATAGTCCACTGCACGTAATACATCCCGCGCTCATAGCAGCTGGCGTAGTAGCAGGTGCCTTTGGTTTAGACGCGATCAACAAAGCCGGTAGAAGAGATAGAGCTAATAGAGCTAAATTAGAGGGATATGAGAAGGAATTTGACGAAAGAATAGCGACTTATGAAGAATCTGAATTCCAACCTTTAGACGCGGACGCTTTAAAGCAAGAGAATGTATTTGAAGATTTAGAAGTAGACACTCAGGCTGCTGACTACGCTAGAGAACAATTCCAACAACAGCAAGCTAATATAATGCAAAGTATGAGAGGAGTGGCTGGATCTTCTGGCGTAGCTGGTTTAGCCCAATCACTTAGTAATCAAGCCGCAGATCAAGCTAGACAAACTCAGCTGACTATAGGGCAGCAATTGCAGCAAAACAGAAAATTACAAATGCAAGAGCAATCTAGATTAAACGCACAAGATAGGCAAATACAATTAGCTAACATGGAGGGCGCTAGACAATTTGAACTAGATAAAATGAATACATTAATAGGTGTTAGTGGACAAAAAGTAGCTGGAGCACAAGGAGCTATAGCACAAAGACAACAAATGTATGGACAGATTGCTGGTGGAGTTGGACAGATAGCCGCAGCAGCAATTGGGACGATAAAATAAATAATATAACATGGCAGCAAATCAAACAATAATAAAAGCGGCGGGGCAAAGATATGCTCCTATTAAAACAGACTACTCTGGGTATATACAAGGATTAGCTTCTATAACAACTGCTTTAATAGAAAAAGAAAAGAAAAGAGCAAAAAATGCCCAATCTAATTATGATCTTCTTAAAAAAAGTCTTAAAAGCGAAACTCTTAGTCCGTACAAAAACTATATAAAAAACACGACTTATGAAATGGTTGGAAACGGAGAAGACCCAACCAGACTTTTAGAAGGAATAAACTCAGATTTAAATGATTATGATGAATTGATGAAAATAGTAAGCGATCCTAATGTAAAGTTTTCTGGTGGAGAGAACTCTCTTATAGCTAGCTATCTATATAGTCTTGGGGACAACGTTTTTGAAAACTCTATAATTATCAAGTCTAACACAGAGGTTGATGAATATGGTAATCCTTTAGAAACAAAATTAAATATAAGTACGGTATTAGATCCCGAAGATGGTAGATTTAAAATGTTAAACGAAGACGGAACGAAATATATAACGGTGTCTGAGGTGCTAGCAATGGCAAAAAACGCAACAAAAACAACAGATGGATTAGCGGTTGCAGATATAGTTACTGATTTCTCCGCGTCCACACTAGGTGATGAGGATAAGTTCGTATCTAAAAGAGGCGCTTCTTTAAACAAAATGAAGAAGCTTTTTGAGTTTGGAGTAGTAGATAGGAAAGGTGAAGTTTTAATATCTCCAGAAAAGGTTAAGGTGTCAGCAATGATTGATCAAAAATACCAAATAAGAACAGATATGAATGGAAAAGTTTATGGTGGCCAAGGGAGCGAAGCGCCTAATTGGAGAGATGGCACGAAAGAAGTAGACGTGACGTTTTACGATTGGTACCTTGATAATCCTGAAAAATTTCCTCCTGACAGCGATTTCCAACAACAATGGGTGGCTTTCCAAGAAAAATACCCACAAGACCACAAAGACTATGAGAGAATGAAAAAATTGTTAGTAGCATCCATGATAGAAGAAGACGGAAATATTGAAGAAGATTTTGTTGAATTCTATGAAGGAGTTTTAAACACGTATAGACAACCAGGTTCGATTCAATAAAATATTAAATTTAATATGAGTAAATATAAATTTTCATCACCTTTAAGACATAACGACCCCGACAATCCTCCACATCAAATACAATATGGTGAGAACCACGATAGTAGTGTGCATGACGGTACGGAGACTTCGAAGACATCTATAATTGAAAGTGGAATAAATTATAGAAAAGATATTGTCGACAAACCCATAATAACAGAAGTTGGGACGGCAGCAGACGATGCGATCGTAGTGTCTAAAGAAAAAGAAGTATTAGAAACAAAAAAGCAAGAGAAGATAGCTAAGGGAATTATACCAACAGACAAGGAATTAGAAGAAGATAAAAAATTAAAAGCAAAAGAAGAGGAAAAGAATTTCAAAGAAAACGTTTTATCATTTGAGGAGTTTTATAATCTTTTGTTAGGACCAGATGGCAAGGCTTCAGAGGTGCAAGAATCCTTTTTTGGAGTCAAAGCTACTACAGCTGTAACAGGTGAGGCTGGTTTGTTCTGGGACCTCGAGGGTCACATGGAAGAGAACTTAACGGCAATACATGGGGGAAAAGTTATCAATGGACATACGTTCACGTTTAGTAGTGGAAGATATTTAAATCTTGGAGATTATTTACAGATTCAAAAAATTGATGAAAACGGAGTTCAGGTAGATGAGATTGAAATACCTTTAGGTAAAACCGGGAATTTAACCGCAGAGAAGCAATATGAAGAATATGCTGAATTTGTATATGGTAAAAAATACAATGAAGAATGGGGACGAGAAGATATTGTTAATGCTTATGTAGAGATTGCTGAAAAATACATGGGCCAATCTGATTTCTTTCTTGACTTATCTAATGATAAAGAAAGTTATCAATCTTTTATTCAAAGAATTACACCCACAAAATATTATCATAAAAATCACGGGTTACAAAATACTGATGGAAGTACATTTTATGAAGAAGGAACAAAAATAGGTAATATAGTTAAATACACTTCTTACAACGACTACCCAGGGTCTTTTAATTACGGAGGCACAGTAAAGTACAAGTTCACAGACGGAACCGGCCAGGACATGTCTCAGGCTGAAATTAGAGAGGCTTACGAAATGTTACGTTTAGCACATCAAAGATCTGATGTGGCTGATAGAATTTTTACTAATATTATAGGTGGAGGACTAAGAACTATTGCTAGAACTGACGAAGAAGTAGAGACTGCTATCTTAGGGGAAAATATTATTCTTTCTGAAAACGAACAAATAGCTCTTACTTCAGAACAAGATAAAGCACTTAGACTAAAGATACGAGGCGGTGTGGATGGAGATATCCTAACAACATCCGATAATGTTATTCTTACTGGTGGCGAAATGGTTACTGCTACAGAGTCTGTGAAATATATAAACTCAAAAAACGCGCAAGCTATAGCAAATGTAACCGCGAAAATGCAAGGTTATGCTGATAAGGAGTTGGCTAAATGGAGCGCTAACTATGAGGAAGAGCTTGAAAATATTATTGCGGAGAGTGAAGTTGAGATACAATCTATAATAAATACTGAGTTTGGAGATGATATAGACTTAATAAATGCTGATTATAAGCTTTTAGAAGTTAAATGGGGTAATCAGGAGCAAGGTATACCAATGTCTGAGGAGGCTCAGGGTATTTTTCAATCTATTTTCGACCAAATCTACAATGAGATTAATGAACAAATTGAAAATGGTACATTTGAAGGAATTATACATCTTGGGCATACAATAGAGGACGAAGCTAATAAAAGAGCCAATGAAAAAGTTAACGCTATCTACCAAAGCGAGTTAGTTGCTATAGCAGAAAAACACAAACCTAAATTAGACGAGATAGAAGCTAGACAAAAAGATCTTATAGATATAAAAAACAAAGATTTAAATTTAAAATACCAAGAAGCTTGGAAATTATATTGGGAAGGAGATAAAGAAAAAGGTATAGTAGGTGTTAGTGAGCGTTATTACGATAAAATAGGTGAGTTATCAGATCACTATGACAACGTAATAGACGATGGTGTATTTCAAAAGCTTGGAGACATGCTTTATGATATGGAGTTTCATAGAGCTGGAACCTCTTACAAAACTAAAAAATACATGATAGCTAAGGTTTGGAACGATTACAAACTTACACTACCAGACGATTTGTCAGAGTCAGAAATAGAAAACCATAGACAAGAGTTTTATCATCGTATTGGTAAACAAATTAACTTTGGTAATAAGGGTCTTAGTACAAACGCTATAATATCAAACGCCGAAGAAGTTATAAAAAACTTAGGAGCCAAAGAAGATTTAACTGGCGATGAAAAAGATTTACTTAGAATAGCTGAAGATATTATAGATAAACCAGAAAACTTTAGTAAATGGGGTGTTGTAAACTTTTGGGAAGGACTAACTAGTCAAAGAGCTGAGTATTGGATACCTATAGCTGGTAGTATAATAGATGGCTATAGACAAAGTGAAATTAGGGATATAATTAGCATGCGCGACGAAGGTAAAGAACTAAGTTCTACACAAGAGTCTATACTAATGATGTACCAAGGTAAAATGCAAATAGACCAAAGCTTACAGAATAAATCTACTGGATATACTGTTGGAGCTGGAACTATAGACACCTTGAAGTTTATGGCTGAAATGATATTAACCAGAGGTATTGGTAGAGCTGTTGGAACAACATCTAAGGTAGTTATTGGTGTCAATAGAGTTCAAAAGTCGTTACAGGTTACAAACAACACCCTAAAAGGCTATACGAAAGCACAAAGAGCAGCTGCTGGTTACAGTCAATTTAAGTATGGTTCAATGGTAGTTAGCGAAAAAGCTATTAAGGTTTGGGAAACCATGTGGAGCTCTTTAGGTCAGACAGTCACTGGTGGTAGTGGTAGAATATATTCAGATTATCAAATGAGAATGACACCAGAAATGGCATTTTCAATATCAAACGTTGGGGAAGAATTAGTTGTTGACATTAAGAACCTTGGTTATTATGACGCAAAAACAAAGACATTTAAAGAAGACGCTGATCCTATTAATACTTTTTTTAAGTCACTTGGATCTACTTATACTGATTTCATAACGGAGAGATGTGGAGAGGCGCTACCGTTAATTGGTAAAATGTTTAAAGATAATCCTGGTTTATTTGGACAAGTAGTGCTAGGTAAGTATCTAAAAAAGATAGGATTCAACCCAGCAACACAAGACGTATTTGCTACAATAAAAAAAGCGGGTGGATATAACGGTATGATTCCTGAGGTTTTTGAAGAAATATTAGCACAACCTATTCATAATTGGATTGATGGTAACGACCTCAACGAGGGTATGGACTGGGAAACTTTTTACAAGCCTGTTATTGTACAGACGGCTATATTTCAAGTTGCTTTTATGGGTGGTGGTAAAATGTATAAAAAAGCCAAGGGCATTAAAGACCCTTCTTATCAAGCTGACGGAATTGCTTTTTCTAGTGAGGAAAATATGACCACTTATATTAGACAGACCTTAAAAGAAAACGGTGGTGTCTTACCTGAAGGATTTGAAATAACTATAAATAACGACGCTGGTGCTTTTGGTTCTATAGAGAATATATTAAAATCTACTGGTAATTCTAATATAGAAGTTAAATCTACAAATTTAGAAATAGAAGTTAATGACCAAGCTACAGCGTTAGAAATAGAAGCCACAAACGATCTTGGAACTGAAAAAGTTAAAGAGGTTGAAGAGATGAATACCGAAGTTGAAAAGTTAAAGGAAGAGCAAAAAGAAGTTGAAAAAGAACTTGGAGGAACTGATCAGTCTGGAGAACAAAGGCAAACTATTCTTGATAAAATAACTGCTATTAAAATCAAAATAAATAGCATTAACGCTAAGAAAAGGAAAATACTGCAACCTACAATAGAAAAAATAAACAAAAACAAAACAACTCCTAAATACCAAAAAGGATTAGATAATATAAAGAAGTTCCTTGAGAAAATTGATCCATTTACGTCTGTGTTAGAAATGGATAACAGCCAAGATACTAAAGCTTTTTTTAAGGAAAATGAAATGGAGATTCGGTATAAGGAGAAGGGGATTCAAAGAGTAGTTAATGCAGAGACTGGAAAAATAACATATATAGATATACAGACGAATCAAACTCTTGGTAAAACTGATTTAATTGAAAGAGGTATTGTTAAGGAAGGGATGGAGTTTGATCAAAGAGGTAAAGGAGTCGATCTTATACAAATGGAAGTAGATCAATTAGCTAAATCAGAGGATTTCTCTCTTGTACATGGGTTTCATGGTGAAAATGTAGATGGCAAAAGTTTTATTGTAATAAATAAAGACGCCGCTATAAAACTTGGTGCTAGTAATGTTTCTCTACACGAACTACTACATAGATTTTTGAAAAAAACATTTAAAGATCACCCACATACACAGTTAGCTATTGGTAACGCGTTAGAAGGTTATTTAATGGATTTAAATCCTAAGCAGATACAAAACAGTGATTTAAGAAAAAGTTTAATTGGATACCAACAACAACAAGGCGCTTTTGTTTCTGCTGAAGAAACTTTAACTTTGTTTTCTGATGCCATTGCTAAAGGTGAGATTACTTTTAACGAAACTGTATTTACAAAAGTAGGAGACATGATTAGAAGAGCTTTTTCTGCTGTTGGAATGAGAGTTGAGTTTAATACAGCTCGAGACGTTATGAACTTTATTAGAGATTATAACAAAGCTATGGAGAGTGGTAAGGTGAGCGCTGGTATGAAAGCAACGTTCAAAAAAGGAGCTAAAATCACCGGTAGAATGAAGCAGGGTAGTGATGGTTATGCTAAAAGCATGCGAGAACTTGGTTATGAACAAAATAAAGATGGTAGCTTTAAATCAGCTAGAGATGATAGTGGTTTAATACAGTTTTCTAGAGTTTATCAGGAAGTTGAAGAGATGAAATCTGATTTAATGTCTACAGATCCTAAAGTAAAGGCTGACGCAGCTATGATGGCCGCTTACACTTTGCGAAACGAGATAGATAGAAGGTTGCCTGAGTTAAAAAATATTACGCCCGCTGATAGAGAGGACATAGTAAACAACTTTATGTTAGATGATAAAAGAGGATTAGTAGGTACGTTACTGAAGTATGATGAAACCAGAAACGAAAGTATAATGGGATATTTAAATGCCTTTGTACCTGGTACGAAAATGTCACTTTTTGATGCTAGATTAATTGAGTTTTACAAAGACGATCCAAGATTTGGAAATATAATTCAATCAATGGAACAAGAGGGTGTTCTTGCGAAAATGGAAAAAGAATTAGGAAAACAGTTTACTACTCCAAAGCTTACTAAAGAACAAAAAGCTAGAGAGTTAATAAGTTTATCTAATGTGTACGGTATTGCAACCTCTATAGATTTAAAAAATAAAATAGAATCTATAATACGAAAAAATCCTAAAGATTTAGATGTTAAATTAAGAAAACTAGTCGAAGGAGAAATACGTAAGGCTATAGTCACTCAAATGGGTGATATTAGTTTTACAAAAGGAAAAGTAAAGGTCAGTGAAGAATTCAAAGCTTTTATGGCCCTGAACTATGAGAATATAGTTAGAGGGTTAGATGTTACTACTATTAAAAATAATTACAAAACCTTATTTGAACTTACTGAAATAGGTAAAGAAGATAGAAAAACTAAAAAAACAGATAAACCTACACTTAAAAAAGATAGTAATTACAGAAAAGGTGTATTTAAAATAGAAACCAACAAAGCTATATTTACTAAATTTTTTACAGATGAAACTAGTTTAGGTAAAGACGGTAAACCATTAGCACCTCAATCACATTATAACAAAATAAAAGATAGACAAAAAAAGTTAGCAATACTTATAGCTGAAGGAACGACGTCTGATATTATCAATGATGAGATTATAGAGAATTCTGAAGATACGGATGCTATTGTGAGTGCTAAATTACGTGATTTTGGTAATTCTTTGAACAAACAAAAAAACGAAGTTAGAGGTAATTATAACGACCAACTTAAATTTTCAAAAGAAATCTTAGCAGACGCTGTGTTTTTACAAGCACAAGTTAAAGGAGTGGGTATAGATGGGGTGTTTAAGGACGGGAAACTTTTGCCAAAATACAAGAACGTAAATCCAAAAGCAGCTAGTTTTATATATAACGATCTATATAAAGAGGGATTAATAGATGACGTAAGTGACATCAAGTTTATTCAACAAGCATTTAAAGACTTAATAAAAGCTGGAGATAGAGGTACTCAGTATGAGCAACATTTAATAAACCAAGCTATCGCTTTAGAGAAAAAATTCGGGACTGATGTTGTTGAGGTTGTTTTAAGAAAACCAACGGAGAAAGGTGGTAAGCCAGACTTAATAGTTAAAATATATGGCACTGAATTTAACATAGAGGCCAAAATGAGTAACGCACAATATAGTAGTGTTACTTTTGCAGATCCTAATAATGGTTTTACAATTAAGAAAAATTACACTTTTAACGAAGACATATTAAAATTAGGGGACGAGGTACAGCCGGGTATAGAAATCGCAAAAGCAAGGTTAAAGTTAGAAGGGTTTAATTGGACAAATCTTACTGAAATACCAACGGAGTATTACAATATATTGAAAAATGAATTTATAACAGTAGACGGTGTTGAGATGTCGTACATTACGGCTATGTCTGCTGAAATGGATATATCTTTAGACGTTGTTTCTGAAATATATAACAAGAAAAAAGGTTATCCAGTAAACTACATCCAAATGATGGGTAGGGGATTGTTTTATATGGGTGGTTTTAATGACGCTACAAACGTCTTTGGTGTACCAAAACTTGAAGGTGACGCAACTATTACCTTAAGAATATCGTCTAATACTAAAACAAGTGTTGCTACGGAGGCCGATGTAGCCGCTGGAAAAACACCAAACAATAGTGTTTATAAAAACGGTGAAAGCGGAGCTAAGTGGCAGATAAAAAGAGATGTAAAATCTATAGCTTGGAGAGCGATACCCCTAATACCTAAGTCAACTCTAGATAACTTAAAATCTAATCATAGCATTGGTAACGTAGCTAGTTTAGAAAATCTAATAAATAGTAGGGGAGCTCAAAACCTTAAAATGTCTAAAGAAGTAAAGGGTGAGATCCAAAAAAGTAAGGCAATAAACAACTCTAGAGTAATAAATATAAACACGCCATCAATAGGTATGAGTGCTTGGGATTTTGACGACACATTAGCAACTACTAAGTCTGGAGTTAGAGCTACAATACCTAACGAGGACGGCACACCACAGCCTGGTAGAAAAGTTATATTTTTAGCAGGTGGTGCTGGTAGTGGAAAATCTAATGTAGTTAGTAAGTTAGGATTAGAAGATCAAGGATTTAAAGTGGTTAATTCTGACATATCTTTAGAGTGGCTGAAGAAGAACTCTGGATTACCAGCTAACATGAACGATCTTACTAAAGAGCAGTTAAGCGAATTAGGCAAACTACAATATCAGTCAAGACAGATATCTAAAGGTAAAATGATGAAATACCAAGGTAACGCAGAAGGCGTTGTCGTTGATGGTACTGGCGGATCGATAAACGCTATGACAGGGCTTGTAAACGAGTTTAAGGCTAAAGGATATGATGTAAGTATGGTTTTTGTAGAAACCTCCTTAGAAACAGCCTTAGAACGTAATAAAGCTAGAGAAGAAAGATCTTTAACAGATAAGATCGTTACTAAAAATCATGAAGCTGTTCAGGGTAATAAAGACGGGTTTAAAGAAATGTTTGGTGAAAGATTCATGGAGGTTAAAACTGATAATTTAACTCAGGAAGACGCTATGCCAGCAGATCTTACTACTAAAATGAACGACTTTGTTAGCGGTTATAAAAAAGTTAGATTAGACGCAGAGCAATTTGCTACAGAAGGAGCCGATATACTAGCGCAGGGTGGAGAGTTTGATTTTAGTGAATTTAACGTGGTAACAGGGGGAGAAGTTGGACCAATGTTTAACACGGCTATGAATAGGGCTAAGAAATTTGGTACGAAAGATACTTATGTGTTAACGGCTAGACCACCGGCTGCAGCGGTTCCAATACAACAATTTCTAGCATCTCAAGGTTTAAATATACCTTTAGAAAATATAACTGGTTTAGGTAATAGTACTGGTGAAGCTAAAGCGGAATGGATGTTAGGTAAGTTTTCAGAAGGATATAATAACATGTTTTTCGCTGATGACGCAATGCAAAACGTTAAAGCAGTTAAAGATGTTTTAGACCAACTAGATATTAAATCTAAGGTAGTTCAGGCTAAAATACAGTTTAGTAAAAAGATGAAATCCACTATGGATGAGGTTTTAGATGGCACGCAATTAACTAATATCAAAAAGCAATCCTCTATAAACGACGTGAAGAGCATAGACAGGTTGACTAATGAAGGTGTGTATAGCAATATCAAGTTTTCTAAAAAACATAGAGGTGAATACGAAAACCTAATATCAAAACATCGTCCGGATTTAGTTAAAGAAGGATTAGTATCTGGAACTGTAGATAACATGTTTAACTACATTGATAATTTAGACGTTCCTGCTGATAAGAAAAGAAAATACGAAAGAATAACTACTAAGTGGATAGCTACTAGTAATATAAAGCTAAACGAAGATTCTTATAAAATTAAAGACGCTGTAGAATTATCTGAAAAATACAAAGAAGATATATTCTCTTACAACAATCCTAACGAAATTATAGAAAAATACGCTGGTAAACCAAAAGGACCAATTGATCCTAATACGGTAGAACAATTTAGAGAAAACAAATCCTTTGAAAATAAAAAATACGGAATTACAGAGTACAACGTGTTAGACGGAACAACTTCTGAAGGTAGTTATGTTACTGAAGAAGTCAAAGAAGCGCAAGAAACTGTTAGAAAAGTTATAGACACACATTGGGGTGAAAATTCTAATCCATGGTGTATAACGCAAAAGAAAAACGGTAAGTTAACAGAAGATAGTTTTGATAACTGGATAGAATATAGCGATGGCCCAAAAAGAATTGTGTTTCAAAATGGTAAGTTATTAGCTTTTTATGCTAATGATTTGTATTGGGACAGAATGGACAATGATACAGACGCTCCTGTTGTATATATTAAAGAAGGTAGAGTTACTAAAAAAGTAGAGCTAGTTCCTGTAGGTAAAAACAAAGTTGATGAGTTTGTTATGGAGGTTCGTACTGTTAGTGAGGACGGTAACACCGTTACAACAGAAGTTGTTGGGGAAACAGATTCAAGTTACGAAGTTGGAACTAAAATTGTGGAAAATAGAGTTAACGGCATAACCGTTAAAAAGACTAGATCTACTGCTGATAAAACAAGTATTGAGTGGGGATTTGAACCTGGTAGCGTTCAAGAGGTACAGAACTACAACAAAAAGGGTGAATTAACTAGTAGTATTTTCTACGAAAGCGCTGGTGTTATAGGTACTATTAACTATGCTGAGCAGTTTGGAGGTATAACGGAATCCGAGATAGTTGAGGGGAAAGGAGATATAATAAGCCACGAAGGTGGTGGAGAGTTCTTTGCTCAAATTAATCTTGCAAAACAAGGTATAAAAAACGCAGATTCCGCCGTTACCACGGAAATAGGTTGGGAAATGGACGGAAAACTAGAAGATGTTATTACTACGTCTTCTAACGGTGAAATAAGAGTAGACCTTAAGAAAATCCTCAAAATAGATCCTGAGCTTCAAGGACTACCTAGAAACATACAGTTTAGTAAGAAAATAGATGTTGATTTAAACCAAATATTAGAAGAGTCAATGAACGTTGATGCTAAAAAACGTTTCTCAGCAACTCAAGCAAAGTTGAAGGGCGGTAAGTTTAAAGTAAGAGGTGTTATACCTCCTTCAGCACAAGACTTTATGGGGTTATTATACAACTTTGTAGGTAAAGGCAAGCAAGGAGATCAACATTTAGAGATGTTGAAAAAGGCATTAGTAGATCCATTCGCTAGAGGTATTGATCAATTAAACACTGCGAGACAAAATTCTTCTGAGGACTATAGAGCATTGCTAAAGCAATTCCCTGACGTTAAAAGAGATTTGAATTTAAAGTTAGGAAAGCTTGACGGTTTACCGGATCACATTAGCGATTTCACAATTGACCAAGCGGTAAGAGTTTACCTTTGGAACAAGTCTGGTTTTGACGTGCCGGGATTGTCAGCTAGAGATTTAAAAGCGTTAGATAGTTTTGTTAAAGACGATTCTGAACTATTGGCTTTTGCGGATGGATTGGGTATAATTTCTAAAAAAACAGAGGGATATACAAAACCTGGGGAGTACTGGTTAGTTGAAAATATAGCTTCAGATCTTATGAGTGATGGCGCTATTGGAGATGCTAGATCTGAGTTTTTAGCTGAATGGTTAGAAAATAAGAATATTATATTCTCTGAAGAGAATCTAAATAAAATAGAGGTTATATACGGTAGTAAATTTAGAGAAGCACTAAAAGACGTATTATACCGCATGGAAACTGGTAAAAACAGACCGCAAGGATCGGGTAGAATATTGAATATGTATATGAATTGGGTTAACAACTCTGTTGGAGCTATCATGTTCTTTAATATTCGTTCTGCTGTTCTACAAACTATATCTGCTACTAACTATATAAACTGGAGTGATAATAATCCACTTAAAGCAGCCGCGGCTTTTGCTAATCAAAAACAATTTTGGTCAGACTTCGTGATGTTATTTAATTCTGATTACTTAAAACAAAGAAGATCTGGAAATAGAAGAGGCGTAAACGAAGCGGAACTTTCAGCAGCAGTAGCGGGTAGTGAAAACAAAGTAAAAGCAGCGTTAGCTTGGTTACTCAAAAAAGGTTTTACCCCAACACAAATTGCGGATAGTTTTGCGATTGCTTCTGGTGGTGCTGCGTTCTATAGAAATAGAGTTAAGTCGTTAATGAAAGAAGGTATGTCAAAAGCAGAGGCTGAAACTCAAGCGTTCTTAGATTTCCAAGAAACAACAGAAGTATCACAGCAGTCAGCTAGACCGGACATGATATCGCAACAACAAGCAAATCCATTAGGTAGAATAATACTAGCGTTCCAAAATACTCCGATGCAGTATGGTCGTATAATGAACAAGGCCTTTAGAGATTTAGCTAACGGTAGGGGCGATGCTAAAACTCATGTTTCAAAGATAGTTTACTATGGAGCTGTACAATCTATAATATTCACCGCTTTACAATCCGCTTTGTTCGCTGTGTTAGGATCTGATGATGACGACGAGAAAGAGGAAATGATAGACAAGAAGACTACTAGAATGTTAAACTCTATGATTGACACTTGGTTAACTTCTATAGGTTACGGTGGGAAGGCTATATCTACGGTTAAAAACACTATAATGGAGTATAATAAGCAAAGAGCTAAAGATGTAGATGAAGATTTTATGACAAAATCAGATCACGCTTACACTTTATTACAGGCGTTAAGTTTTTCTCCACCGATAGGGTCTAAACTACGTAAGATATACCAATCCATTCAAACTGAGAAGTTTAATAGAGATATAATGAAAGAAAGAGGATTAACTCTTGATAACCCAGTTTGGGGTATGATTGGTAACGTTATAGAGGGTGTTACTAATATTCCGCTTGGCAGAATCTCTAACAAGATGTTGAACCTAGATAATGCCTTAGATTCTAGAAACGAAACATGGCAACGTATAGCTATGTTGATGGGTTGGAATACTTGGGACTTAGGTATTAAAGATCCAGATCTAGTTGCTTTAGGAGAAGATATAAAAGAAAGAAAGAAGCAAGAGAAGAAAATGGAAACTGAAAAGAAGAAGTTTGAAAAGAAAAGAGAAAAGCTTAAGGAAAAATACCCAGGTAAAACAGACGAAGAGATAGAAATAGCTGTTAAAAGTAAAGAGTTGTTTGATTTAAGTAAACAAGATCAAATTGATTTATTAAAAAAGTTAGAAGTTTCAGATAAAGAGATTAAAAAACTTAAAAAAGAACAAGATAGAACTGATAAGATAGCTGAGCTATATAAGGAGAATAGCAAACTGATCGACGACTTTGTAAAAGAAAGTAAAAATAAACCTAAGAAAAAGAAAGAAAAGAAAAAAGAGGTTAAGCTTTCTAAGTCCGAAAAAAGAGAAAAGGATTTATTTAAAATGAATAAGAAAGACCAAGTAAACTTGCTGTTAGAATTAGGTTATTCTCCTAGAAAAGTAAATTCATTAAAATATGAGAAAGATAGAGTTCGAGTTATAATGAAGTTGGAGGGTAAAAAAAGTAAATAAAGTAAAAAATACGTAATAATATAACAATAAAGTAAACCGTAAAAAATGGCTAAAGAATTAAACGAAGATACAACGTTCAAAATGAGTATTAAAACCATGGGTATGGTAGCCGCTGGAATAGCTGTTGTTGTAGGTGGATGGTACTCTCTTATGCAAGAAATACAAGAGGCTAAAGAACAGCCAGTACAAGTAGATGTTAACATTCTTAAAGAAGAGATTTTAAAAGAGATCCCAGAAGCTGAGATAACGAGGATGGAGTTTGATATGAAGGATCAAATGATTAGACAAACAATACTAACCACTCAACAAGATGTAGAGGAAATGAAAAAGACTCTAGAGAAAATTGAGGACAAACTCTACGACAGATGAAACCAATCTCTAAGATATTCGGCATATATTTATTAGTATTACTGCTTATATTATTAGCAAACACTTCTTTTAGTCAAGTAGTAGTAACGCATTTTAACGCTGAATGGAACGAGAACAACGGTGCTGATTGGTTTATGGATTTAGAAGATTGTAAAACTAAAAGCTACGTAGACATAAGTAAACAGCCAGAATTGCAAAAGAAACACAAGATAGCTGTAATACCTACTATCATAATATTTAAAGACGGGGAAGAGGTTGCTAGATTTCAAGCTGATTTATCTTTCAAAATGGTAGCAACTAGAGAGGAGATACAAGAAGAGATAGACGAACAATTAATGAGCGATTTTTAAATGAAAAAAATATTAATATTACTTTTACTACCAATAATAACTTTAGCACAGAAAGAAGTTGTTGTACATATTAAAACAGATAGTTATCCTAGCGAAACTAAATGGACTTTATATAAAGACGTTTATCAAGGTGATACTTTAGCTCATGTTCCTTACGGATACTATAGCTCTACTAATCTCATGAATTACGACACGGTATATATTCCAGATAGTATAACTGATATATCATTCGTTATATTTGATAGTTATGGAGATGGTATCGTTAATGGAGAGTATTATGTTACTATATGTGGAGATACGGTTGTAAATTACCCTGTATCTACATTTCAATCAGGTTTGATACACAATAGAACCGTACCGCAGTGCATGCCTCAGCCACCGCCGTTACAAATGGTGCCCGCTAAAGTTATAATAAACTTAGATCAATACCAAAGCGAAACTAGTTGGGATATTAAAGATACAAACGGTACAACGTACGCGTCAGGTAGTGGATATAATTCTCAACCTGATTATGCTACTGTAGTTGTTCCAGTACAAATACCTAAAGGTCCATTAGTGTTTACTATTTATGATACCTATGGAGATGGTTTAAATGGAGCTTTATGGCAAGGACAAGATGGTTCTTATTATTTAAAGCAATGTAACGATACATTAGTATATGGTACGGATCCTGCTTTTGGAAATGATACTTCTCATGTATTTATGTCTGATTCTTGTCCACCTATATTAGGATGTACAGATGATGATTATGTAGAATGGAATCCTTTTGCAGACGTAGATGACGGAAGTTGTCAGACATTTAAAATATTTGGTTGTATGGATTCTACTATGTATAACTACGATCCTAACGCTAACACGATGGAGTTGATAGACACTTGTGTTTACACTTTAGTACTACATGACTTAATGGGCAATGGTTGGGTTGGATCGCATTTAAAACTTATACACCCTGATACAACATATCAATTTACTCACACAGGAGGATTTAACGAAATATACCACGTGGGGTTAACAGCTCCAGACCCTGTGACATTTAGATTTCATATATCGGCACAAGCTAGTTTAACCACGATAGAATGTGGATTTACTTTTATAAACCCAGAGGGAGATACTTTAATAAGTATACAACCTCCTTTTATACAACCTTTACTACCTTATAACATAATCACAAACTGTGGTAATACTTGCGAAGAAAAGATATTTGGTTGTTTAGATTCATTAGCTGTTAATTATGATAGTACGGCTAACACAAGCGACACTAGTTGTTATTATATACCTGGTTGTACTAATTCTTCTTATTTAGAATATTACACTCAAGGTTTTGTAGCTGATTATGATGATGGAAGTTGTGATATAAAAGCTGTTTGGGGATGTACAGATTCATTAGCGTTTAACTATGATTCAACAGCGAATATAGATAACGGAGGTTGTGTGCCAGTCATAATGGGTTGTATGGAGTCATTAGCTTTTAATTATAATCCGAACGCAAATACGCCTGATACATGTATAGCATATTTATACGGTTGCACAGATCCAACAATGTTCAATTACAATCAGTTAGCTAACGCTGATGATGGTAGTTGTATTCCATTTGTATATGGCTGTACAGATACAACAATGTTTAATTTTAATCCTTTAGCAAATGCTGAGTATACTCCTAGTAATTGTGTTCCTTATATTTATGGTTGTACTGACCCGAGTATGCTTAACTACAACCCTGACGCTAACACAGAAAACTTCAGCTGCGTGGAGTATATGTATGGGTGCATGGATTCTACCGCTCTTAATTATGATTCACTTGCTAACACAGATAACGGTTCGTGTATCGAGGTTATTACAGGTTGTATGGACCAAGATGCTTGGAATTACGATATCATGGCGAACGTCCACGATACTAGCACTTGTCTTTACGACGCTGGTTGTATCGCTGGCCCTGGGAATCCTTATTGGTTAAACGACCCTTGTTATGAATGGGTAATATTAGTAGATGAATATTGTTGTGAAAATGAATGGGACGAGATATGTCAAGCTACTTACAATCACTGTGAAGGAACTTGGATAGGACCATTACCAAAAAGATTTGATAGAGAATTAATTATGGTTACTGATGTACTAGGTAGACCAGCAAAACCAGGTAGTAATCAAGTATTGTTCTTTATTTATGATGATGGAACAGTAGAAAAGAAATTAACAAAATGAAAAAAATATTAGTATTACTCCTATTACCATTACTTAGTTATTCGCAAATAACTTACAAAGGATACGAGTATGATATTGAAAATATTTTAAAAGATCAACTTAAGTTCTCTACGATATATGGAGCTGTAAATGGAGGTACTTCTATATCTGATGTTAAACAGTTTTCAATTATTGATGGTTTACAAACCTCAACGATAGAAACTCCTTACGATTATTCTTTTACTATAGGTATAAGAAAGATAGCTAGGTTTGGATACGAAAACAAAGCTAATACATTTTATGACGGTACAGAGTCTAATTACACGGATGCTGCTACGGTTGGTAAGGTTAAAGGATTCGAATACTTATTTGAAATAGACTACGCTAGGCAACAAGGTATAGATTACATAGACCAACATCACTTTATTAGATATAGTTCTGATGATGACTGTGATGATCCTTTATGTATAGATTATTTCGCTGCTAAAGTAGAGTATTTAAAAGATGGCTTTGCTGATATAGAATATTTTGAGTTATCAGAAAGATATAGACTTAAAAAAAGTAAAGACTTGGCTTTTAGTATAGGTCTTACTCATAGATTGGCAGAACCATACGGTTATGATCCGCTAGAAGAATGGATCTTGGATAATGGTAATTTACATTACACTTACCTGGCAATTCAAGAAGGTTACACTATCGACGTTGCAAATAGTGAGTATAAAGATCCAAGCGGAAACACCGTTGCAAATAGTGCTGACGTATGGAAAGAGGTTGTTATACCACAGGTATTAGCAGATTACACTATTAAGAAAAGAAATGAATTAAGCCGTGTTATACAACATTCTGTAGTTGTAGGATTTGACTACTATAAGTATAATAAGAGTTATTGGTTGCACGCTTGGGGTAATTTATTGCCCTATCATTATGATGATGGTAGTGAGTTTTCTTACCATAATTATATCGAAGAAGATCAGTGGTATGATTACTCTGCTGGTGTTATATTTGGTAGAAAGATAGATAAACAGTTAGGTATATTTGCAGAAGGTAAATATAATAAGTATTGGAATAGAGAGTGGTATGACTTTAAATTTGGTGTTAACTATATAATAAGATAATGTACGATTATAAAATATCTCCACTGAGAGTTATAGATGGAGACACAATTGATGCTGAAATCGATTTAGGTTTTGACGTTAAAATTAAAAAGAGAATAAGGTTCATGGGTATTAATACTCCAGAATCTAGAACTAGAGATTTAGAAGAAAAAGCTAGGGGACTAGCGGCTAAAGATAGAGTTAAACAACTATTAGACGGATGTAAAAACGTAACTTTAAAATCACATGGCGTTGGTAAGTTTGGCAGATGCTTAGGAGAGATCATGTTAGACATGGTGGACGGGCAAGAAAAACTAACTCTAGAAAACTTAAACGAATTGTTAATAAAAGAAGGTCATGCTGTAGAATACCATGGCGGAAAAAGATAAAATATGAAAATAGATTGGATCAATGGTTATAAACCAGGTAACAAAAAAGAAAAATACGAAGTAACGTTTAGATTAGGAACGTTTACAGTTTTAGAAATTAAAGCTTGTTTATTCTGTGAGAAAGGATGTAGCTCTAAGAGATTTAGATTTATGTTGTTAAACTTAGGATTTCAAATATAATGAAATATACTAGAGAACAAATAAAAGATACTGTAGAAGGATTAGGATATAAATACTTCACGGGAGATAATTATGATGTAAATATTATTGGTATTAGGAACTCTGAAACCGAAGGTAAGATTACAAACAAGTTTGATGACTTAATTACTATATCTTACAAAGATGAAAACGGTGAGTGGCAATACTTAGAATATAATTGTACAACAGATCCTGGTGATGATTGGATGGAAAATCCTTGGATAGACAAGATAGGATGTGCG
>Ga0098036_1000389_pt1 | contig 19548 bp, 33 predicted proteins | sample 4_EtaG_FD_77064 | JGI IMG/M metagenome (GOLD analysis project Ga0098036, IMG submission 77064) | Marine viral communities from the Subarctic Pacific Ocean - 4_ETSP_OMZ_AT15127 metaG | ecosystem: Environmental > Aquatic > Marine > Oceanic | place: Pacific Ocean | collected 2015-01-07 | reverse complement strand
CGAACAATATCCACTTTGTGTCTGTTTTCATATCTCGGCCCCCTCATCTTCGTCGTAGTAATACACATTGACTTGGTAGGAGGCTGTAGTTCTATACCCATCTCCAAAACCGATGCCTGTTACGCCTGACTTCTTCACACCCTTCACACCACGAAGTAGTGTGCTTATGTGCTTGGCGTTACTCACCTTCTTCTTCCTCTTAGGGTCAAGTTGCTCTAAGATTTGGTTAGCCGTTATTCCTTCGGGATTTGCCCGAATCACTTGGACTAAAGCCCTGCGTATTCTCTTGTGCCTCATATTATCTCCGACATAGTTAGCACACTTAAAGGCTTCGGTCGTGCTTCACAAGCGTCGGCAGTAAGGACATCCTTTCTCCGGTTCTGTGTCGTGAAGTGGGCATGAGCAGTCTGCGATGAGTCGCTCCACATAGACGCAAGCATCCATCAGTTCCTCTTGGAGATGAACCAACCACTCAACGATGCTGAGGTCCTTTCTCTCCATCGTCACGCCATACTTGGCTTCGCCTACTTTGGCGCGTTCCATTATTTTTTGTATTACTTTTTCCTCAAACTTACTCATTCAATTCCTCTCCCTCTACACCACATACATTGTTCAGGTTCCTTACCACCACAGGCGGCATAGACTACTGTGAATCCTCGACCCTTACAGGCGGTGCAATTCATCCTTTATCCCCTCGTCAATTAGGAGGAGGTCAAAGTCCTCCTCATTTAGTTGAATAGTTTTACCGTTAAGACACCATGATGTGATATTGGAAAGAACCGTATCGCCTTCCCAACGGAAAGCGACGGAGATTTCGTGGTCGCCCTTCCCCTCCTTCAATAACTTAAGCATGGCGTGGTATAGTCCATCTACAGTCATACTCATAGTTTCCACTCCTTCATTCTACGAGTATTTTTATCGTGAGGGTTCTCCAAGAAAATGTTATCATCAACGACGCGCCAAAGAACAGGATTGGATTTGTTCTTCCCATCCTTCCTGCTCTTGAAGGAGGAGTGTCGTTGTAGGCGGCTTGATAGTGCCCGTCTGCTTAGGTCTATGCGTGAGCCTTCGTGTCCTTTGCGGCGTGGTGGACTTCTTGCATTGGCTAAGATTTCACTTGAAGTTGCCTCTCCTACATCTTGTAGGTAGAGCGCAGCAGCACGCAGCATCCACCAGCCTCTAACTGTGAAGCCCTTGATTGCTCGCGTATTCCTCTTTGCGTTACTCATTATTCTTCCTCCGGTATCAACCAAATGGGTTTTCTGTTCTCCGTTAAGAGTTCTTGAAAGAAGATTATCGGTGTAGTGCATACAATGTTTCTTCGCTCGTTGCAGTCAAGACACACGATATCAACATCGGTGACTATCACATCACCCACGCCAACATGAACATCGAACAGGGTTTTTCTCACCCATACATGACCCCCATGATGCCTCATGTCGGCAGGACATACTTCTCTTTCCGTCATTACTTTCACCTTTCTATTACGCCATCGGATAGGAGAGCATCGTAGTTCTCCATCCAAGACACCAAGACTTCTGATGCCTCGCCTTGCGACAAAGCGTATGCCTCAGCCAAGTAAGGGGCTGCACCGAACATATTAGTGATGCCCGATTGCCTCAACCCCTCAAGGTATTGGTAGTATTCTATCCATGATACTTCGTATTTTTTGTCGCCCTTTTTCCATTCCATTTTTTTCACTCCAAGTATTGTCGCAGGTATAGTCCTTGCTTCGTAGTTGTCGGTTGTTCCTCACGCTTATGAACTTTAGGTTCCTGTGGCGCAAGCGTTAAGTTAGTTTTACCAAAACATTCAGGGCACTCAGATAGTTTCCTCCATTCGGCATCCGACACATACTCGCCCTGTTCGGGAATAGGTGTGCCGCATATTCTACCGCGCCCGTTAGAGATGTGCTTCATCATTCTTCACTCAACCCCTTATGTCGGCCTTCCCATGAACCCCTGCCTATTTGATGCTCAAAGTGTGGGTCGTGGTCGCTGTCGCGTGTGAAGGTATAGATGGCGATAGGGGAGTCATGCTTAGAGTATGAAAACCATGACTTACTCATTATGATGTCGTCGTAGAGAAGATGCGCTCTTTTCTTTAGCCTAAGATAAACTTCATGCTCGCTCTCTCCTCTCGTCACGGTTGATTCATAGTGGTAGTGCATCATGCCTTCACCCCATCTATCATATCGAGAAGTTGTCGTTCCGCCCAAGCGATATTAGCGATTGAGCGTGGTGTATCACCATAGAGTCTTGACTCCTTTTTGATGATGCGTAAGTAGTAGTGTGCATCCTTCATGCCTTCACCTCGTAGTCTAAGTGGTCGTGAGGCAGTCTGTGCTTACGCCTCTCGATTAGATTCTGTATCAGTTGTGCTGCCGATGCTGCGCCCTTCTCAAAGCGAGTAAGTGCGACATCATCTCCTGTCGGGCACATCTGTTCTTTTAGCATAGATATATCTATCTCGTCAAGTATCAGATTGAAGATTTCGTATTCAACATGGGGTATAGTTTCTGCTCTCATAGTTGTTCAGCCGCCCCTTCTATTTCCTCGATTCTTTCATCAACCATAGCAAGAGATTCTTCTATCTCCATTGACGCATGATGCGACAGACCACTTGAGTAGCCGAGTCCGGTGCTGCTGAAAACACACTCGGCGTTTTCCAGCGCGTCTAACGCCTCGTAGATTGCGTCGCGTGCGGCCTCTAACTGCTTTAGTTCATCGTGTAGGTCTTGTAGTCGTTGGATTGCTCCTGATAACTCACTCATATTTACTCCTCCTCGTTGTTGCTTATGAAGTTTGTCTTCTCGCTACGCAAGCGTCGGCTATTTTTCTCACCTGACTTGACTCTCGATTTATACTTCTGATTGTATCGCCATCGTTGCGCCGCTCTTTGCTTTTTGGTCGGCATCATTCCCACTCCTCGTAGTAGTAAGGGGTAGTGTTATGGTTCAACCACTCCAACACAAAGTCTAACTGTATCTCGCCCATGTTACTTTTACCACAAAACTCACAGACTATTTCGACTTCAAGCATTGGGTCATCCAACTTCTCTCCTCGTAGTCCGTGAGTTCTCTCATTGACTATTTCGGTGACTTTCCATTCCTCATGCTCGCAGTTCAACAACCGCTCCTCATGGAGCAGGTCGTAGTGGTGGTCGTCAAGGTGTTGTTGCTCTCTATCCCACTTGCCTTCGTCATCCATGTTCACTCCTCCTCCTCGCAACGGCTACACTTGCCGCTATCACTCCATCCGTTGCTATCATAGTATTCGCCGCACGCACACTCTCTACAGTCACAGTTGCCGCCACATGAGCCGCAAGCCGATGAGCCGCAGCCATCGCACCACCACATTTGGTCGTCGGTTGTGACGCTGCCGCACTCACATTCGTAGTAGTCGTCACCGTGAAAGCCTTGAAGAAGGACATAGCCCTCTAACTGTTCTCCGGTTTCAAGTTCGGGTCGGTGAGAAAAGAGTATGCCCATATCACCTGCGCGTTCTATGCCGCCCATGTCTGTTCTATCACAGAACTCTCTCGGCACGACAGCAAGGAGTCCGGCATCAACGCCCATCTCCTCTCCTGCTACCCATCCACTCATGCTTTTCACGGTGTTAGAGAAGCCCCAACAGCCATCACCAAAGGGGCTGCTCCATACTTCGATTTCCCCTACGGCGGGGTCGCCGTCTTCGTCTAAGCATTCCCACTCTAAGATGTAAGGATAGTTATATCTTCCATATCCCTTCTTTTCTTCTTCCGCTTGTTTAGCCCATAGAGCATCACAGAAGTCGCTCCACTTCTTGTCGTCTATCACATAGCAGGGGTCGCCCACATAGTAGTTCCATTCGGTCATAATTACTCCTCCTCATCCGTCGCTTTTATACTTTTCTTTCGCGCTACAGAAGCGTCACATACACGGCAGTTATTTTCACCGTGAATCCTTCCATGCGAAGGGTCGCTGCAAACTTTCTTGCTCATAATATCACACTTAGTATTAGGGTGATGATACACAGGAATGCGATTGCATAGATTCTAACGGTGGCTACGACGGCATCATACTCGTTGTCGTAGAACTGCTGCATGGCTTCTCGTATCATGTTATCATCTCTTGAGTAGGTGGGGGTGTGTAGGCTTGGGCGCAATTGTCTAATCTCTCTCCGACCCTTCGCTGTTGGCTTATCCATCGGCTCGCATCTTTTCGGTCAGGCGTGACTCGCGGACCCCTGTGGGTCCTATACTGTGCGCCATGACCGCACATTTACCACTAAGCCCGATGCTCGGAATTGGTTTGGACTACCCCGAATGTGTAGCCTCGCCAACTCATTATTCCTACACGACCCCCTTATGTTATTTTTATTGTGAATGTAGGTGGAGGGAGGCAGTAGGATAACATGGAGGAAATAATGAACCGCCTTCCCTCCTTTTGTGAATGTTAGTTTTATCTTGATTGTTGGTGGGGGAGGGAGGGAGCGCGGTCTGATGAAAGGCCACATATACGGCGGGCCTTCCCTGTCGTGCTTCTTTCAACCTCCCTCTCCCCTTGTTGTTTTTATTGGTGGGGGAGGAGGGGGGTGCTGTGGGGATAGTCAAGCATCCACCTCGTCAGCAATCCGTTCTAACCCTCCTCTCCCCTTGTTGTAAGTCTGTCTTAGGGTCTGTGTCGGCCCCATGCTTCCGCGCAAACATCCAGCCACTCATTAAGAGTCATCCTGCTGTGGTCGGGGCGATGGTGGTAAAGTTGCCTCATCGACCTCTCCATAGACGGGATTAACAAGTCCATTCTAACCCCGACCATTCAAGCCACCAACCTTGCTGCTGCCTTCCATGCCCTGTCCTTTGTCCTCATGCCTGTGCCGAGTAGTGCGCTCTCTACGCGCTTCTCATTGACCTTCTCGCCCTTGCGGTCATAGACCCATGCGTGGTCGAGATACTCGGTGACTACATTGAAGGAGGCCCATGCCGAGCCAGCCATTCCGTTAGTCGTGTTGGTATCAGCCAACTCCAAGTCGAACAGGCGGTCAAGGGTGTTATTGCCGCGTGTGGTTAGTCCGTGTGGGTTGTTAGCCTTATCCACCAACTTCTCGTCGGTCTTGAGGCCCATAGCGTCTATGTAGAACTCGGTTCGCTGTCCGATGTCGAGTTCGACTTCCATTAGTTCAGCCGCTCTCTCACAGAACCGCTCGTTGAGCATATCCACGACATTCAGGGCTGCTACAGCCTCGTCTATTCGGCTCTCTATCCGGCTTGAGTGTCGGCTTGAAAGCACGCGAGGATTGAGGCCCGCTTCCTTGAGCATTGACTCAAGGTAGGCGAACTGATTGGTGCATCCGATACGGACATTGGCTGGTATGTAGCGCACGCCTGTTGAACCGTCGTGGCTGGTTATCATGTAGAGGTATTGGTCTATATCATCCCATCCAGCGATAGAGAAGCCTTCGGGCATCCTCATGCTGGCGAACATCTTGCGGCCACCGTCTATCATTCCGATTCGGTCATACTCGACCTTACCCTCTCCGACCAAGCGGTCAAAGACCTTTAGCGCATCAACATTCTGATACACCTGATAGGTGTTGCCTACACTACCAAGAGCCGCGCCTGTGTCGGTGCGGTAGGTGATGGTGTGCCCCCTATGATTCACGAAGTTACCTTTGGGGTCAATGTAACCCGATGGGGCCTTCTCAACCCGAAAGTCAAGCCCTGCATTACGCAGGACTTCTTCGGCAGTCGTTCCTTTGGCTTCTTGCCCTAAGAGGGCGTATGATGGTAGCAGGTTTCTGTTTCCGGTCATGTTTAGTCCTCCCCGTCACTCGTATTTATAGTTTGGGAATGTGTGTCGCAAGCGTCGTTAGGCTCGCATAAGATGCAGTCGTGTTCCTCTATCTTTCTGTAGAGTGTTACGAGATGGTCTATCAAGTCGGCGCGAGAGAAGTCATCAACCACAAACTCAGCGTCGAGTCGTAGTTCATTGAAGGATTGCTGTGAGGCTGTGATAAACTCCCAATGCTTCTCAAGTTGATACTGTCCTATGAAGTCGGTGGAACCCTTGTGGTCGCCGTCTTCTCGTCTTACGGAGTGAAGTGTGTTTCCACTATCTGTTATCTCACTACCTATGAGTGTGACTATTCTCCCGTTGTATTTATTGCGGTATTGCGTTAAACTCTCATGTGTGCCCATATTACTCACTCCAAGAACCATGTTAGTTTGATTGCGCCGTTAGGCGAGTCTATAGTCACTCTATACCACTCGGTGTTACTATCGTCGCTGTCGCTCGCATGGTAGGTTCCCGTAGGGAAAGAGTCAGGCAAAGTCCTGAACTCGTCTTCCGGTAGGTTGTAGGTTACTGTTACTTCAACTCGGCTGCTCATATTATCTCCTCAGTTTAATCTCGCTTTTATACTTATCTATCCTGTGTCGCAAGCGTCATCAGTCCTCAGTATAGTTCATCATGTTGGCGAACCCGTCTGTATCTCCAAAGTATGCGGTGATTGCTTCGGCAAAGATACTTTCAAGGTAGTCTTCATTGTGCCTTATCCACTTGGAGGTGCAAAAGGTGGTCGCATCTTCAACCGACATACCCAACTCTCTCGCTGCGATATAGACCGCATTGTAGCCTATGTTACCGAGTTTCCTATGGGTGAAGTTCCACATCTCGTCGTAGAGAGCGTCGAGTTCTTCGTCGTAGGTGTCGGGCCAATTTGGGTTCGTGCCGTTCATACGGCGCAGGTGCGTAGAAGGCTTCATTCTGACTCCTCCTGCTGCGCAAGCGTCGTCACTTCTTCTTCTGTGAGGTCACGGCTGAACTTCGGGAAGATACGCAGCACCCACGCGAGAACCGCTTGGTGGTTGTGGTTGTCTTCGTCAAAGTCCGGCATCATGTCGGTGTAGTTTGTTTGGTTAGCAAGACACCATGTGTCCGTGAGGAAGTTCATCGCGCTCTTTTGAGTCATCTTACCATGCTTGGCCTCGTAGTGAGCGATGGCTATGTTAGCATCGCGTGTTATCCCCGATGGGCCGAGCAGCGTATCAGTTCCATCTAAGCCTATGCACCGATAGCCGAGTATCATGGTGCATTCCTCCGGTGTTAAAACCTCCGGCTCCGGCCTCACAGTCATCATTATTCTTCCATTTCTACGCACACAGATTTCGCCGTGTGAGCCGTAGTTCCTTCGCGTCATATTTTCTTCACATCCTGTTTTGCTTTTAGTCTTTTTGTTCCTGCCTCGCAAGCGTCATTGGTCGCATCCCCCACAGACGACCCGAACGGGGTTGCTGTGGATGTCTGAGCGATGCACCTTGATGGCCTGTGTCGCAGGAAGGGATTGATTGCAGCCTGAGCATACTCCACTCACGCCGTGTAGGTAGTTGCTGACCGCACTCACGGTTAGGGCTTGGTCGAGCCATGATACTTTTTGGATATTGAGTTTCACGCGAGCATTTTTTCCCGCGTGGTAAGCCGCGACAAGTCCGAAGTCCTTTCGGTGGGCGTGGCTGGCGTGTTCGCAAGTGACTCGGTGCTGCCTCACAGGACATCCACATTCCCTAACGGTTCTAAAGTTGCCGTTCGTGCCTCCCAAGCGTCGCTTGCTCTCTCCCTCTCCATTCGTGCCTCCGGTCTTGCCTCTCGCTGATGCGATGGGGCACTTCTCACCGTGTGCTTTGTGATTGCGCCCCTTGCACTTCTTGTAGCGGCAGGGCTTGCCTACGATTGGGCTTGATTGAGGGGCTGGTTGAGGCTTGCTGACTGCAACTTCGATACCTGCGAGGCGGCATAGCCTACGATACTGTGTGGTGTGCCCTCCAAGCGAACGCGAGGAGTATTTGATGCCCTCCTTCATCCCCTTACGGGCAAGGGCCATATCTGCTTTCTTCTGTGCGATTCTCTCCAACATTTCAGGGGTCGGCTCGGACTTCATTATTCAAGCCGATGCAGTCATACTACTTAAAGGCGACGATGACTACAATTAGTTATGTAGTTACCGTTATGTAGTTTCAAGGTAGAGTTATGTAGTATTTTCGCAGGGGTTTGTGAGCCGAAGCCCAAAGGGGGAGGAAGAACAACTACTTAAAGGTTCGCAATTTGGATTTGTTATGTAGTTTTAGGTTTTGCTTCAAACACTAAGTGCATCAGTCACACCTGCTGCTCTTTTACCACTAAGTGTAATTCACAACACTCGGTGTTGTTTTTGCACCGCCTATGTTATGTAGTTTTGAGGTCGCCGGATTTTGGAACTACAATTTGTTATGTAGTTTTGAAACTACAATTTGTTATGTAGTTTTCATCGGAGGCTTTCAATGTTATGTAGTTTGTGGTCGTGCTACGCAAGCGTCACTACATAATGTTATGTAGTCACCGGAGGGTTCATAAGGGAGGGGCTGTTGGACCAAACATGGAGCAGGAATATAGAGTAATGAAGACCGTGACTGAATACCACTACTTCACCATAGAAGCAGAAAGCCAAGAAGCCGCAGAAAAAATCGCAGAAGATAACGATATATGCTACTGCGACAGCGACTGCGCAAATGAAACCGTCGTTGAAGTTGAGTCGGTTAAGCCGATAAGTTCATAAGCAGAAGCCACTTCGACACAAATAAGGAGTTAGAAACATGAGAGTAATGAACATGAGAACAGCGAGCGGAGGACACGCAGCGAATCAGTTTGAAATATGGACTGATGAGGGCGTGACCTTCCAATCGTATAGAAGCCAAATAGCAACGAAAGCCAACGACGGAACCGTCACCCTGTATGAACCTTATTGGAACTTCTACAGCGCGACGACGAACCGTTATCTCTTGCAGTTCTTGAATGAGGACTCAATAAAGGATATCAGGGTAAAAGTAAAGTCGGGCGAATACCTAACCGAGTAAGAATCTTAACCTCCGAAGGCATCCCGCGAGGGTGTAAGTCCTTCGGTGTTATGTAGTTTTGAACTTACTTTTGTTATGTAGTTTTTCCCTACTACTACCACCGTGATACTACTACATAATGTTATGTAGTTATGATAGCATCAATATCGGCAGGTTCATATACCCCCCCGCCCTCGTAGGCTACATGGAGGAAACAACCTACATGGATATAGAGCCATCATGGGAGGACATCGCACCGATGTTCTGTGAATGGTTAGAGAATGGAACGAAAGAACAGAAAGCCCTTGCGCGTAGCGAGATACAGAAGATGGCGGTTGCCGCCGCACATCTACGCGCCCAACAGAAGGCTGAGGAGAAGGCCGCACGCGAAGCAGAAGAATATGCAGACTGTGACGGAGAGGCACGCGCTGAGGCACGCGCTGAGAGTTGGTATGACTCACAGCGAGAGATAGCCGCCGAGAGATGCTACGGGCCGGACTACGACTTCTGAACTGAGGGGGTAGGGGCTTCGGCCCCTCCCTTTCTTTTCATGGTAAGAATACTCGGCTACATAATGTTATGTAGTTATGAGGCGACCACCGGCAAGTTCATATACTCACCCCGACTCGGAGGGGTGTAAGTGGGGGGCGAACTGAACACTCGCCCCTGAAGATACCGAGAACCCGACCAACACGACGAGTGTTTGGGGAGTTAGGACTTGCCTTCGGTATCAAGGCGAAAAGGGAAGCGAAATAACAGAAGCCGCAACACTTACCCCCCCTGCCTTGTGACGGGTCGCTCCCGTTGCTTGTAGGTTGCAGGGATGTTAAGGCACTCCGTTCAGGAGGATGGCTTGGGGGGTATTACCTTTCCATAAGGGGGAGAAGCGGAAGCCCAATATACCCGCGACGCACCCCCACCAATCTTTACATATTGTTATGTAGTTTTTATTTTATTCCCCCCCCAACCGTTGCTACATAATGTTATGTAGTTATACTTCGGTGCAAAAAATACACTCAACTACATAACACAAACACTTAAGTAGTCAAGCCGACTCGGAGTATCATGACCGACACAAGCAGCAGCCCCTTTGAAACAACATGGACTGATATGACCCCTGCATATATTGATATGCTGTTAGACGACCGACACAGCGAGAACGCGAGGATGTTAGCCGCGAGGGAGATACTACGCATGGCTCGCGCCCTTGACGCTTACAATGGTGATGCGGGCAAGTGGGATATGGAGAACTATAGGTTAGCCGCCGACCTATACAAACGCCCCTCAGAAGAAGAATAAGCCCACTACCATGTTATGTAGTTCTATGGTAGGACTATTATTTGTTATGTAGTCGAGCGTATGCGTGATGCGGGGTTAGTCCTACATAATGTTATGTAGTCATAGGAAGGTTCATAAGCAAACGACGACACGGAGGTTTGTAGCAGAAGTTGCCGACGCGGTGAAAGTATTGGGACCGACCCTAACGCTTGGCTCGCTTCGCCTCTTGTGCTACCCCGCGTCTGTGTGAAAGCAGATGGGAGGTAAGGCCCGTCGAAGGTGGCGGGCGGCGCGTCAGGGTAGGCGCAACGCGGTTCATCACCGCCCCTCCTAAGCGCACCTCGCCGTGATGAAGCGGGGGCGTTGTGGGTTTTCTTTTTTCCTCAAATTACACCTACATAATGTTATGTAGTTCCGACCTCCCCCCCTCCCCCTGCGAGCGACTACATAACATCGTGACCGGCAGGTTCATATACTCAAGGCCGCTCGTCTGTTCATGGCGAAAACCTATGGGCGACCCCCACACACAGCAACACACCCGACCTTTGAAACCACCAACGGCTTCGCGTTTGAAACCTTTGAAGAAATGATGGCGCACCTGAAACTGTGCAACGGGTGGGACTGAGTGTTATGTAGTTTGGGGGGCGGAAGCCCCCCTTTCTTTTTCGCTCAAAATGTTATGTAGTCGAGCGTGTGTGCGGTGCGGGGTTGGGCATACATAATGTTATGTAGTTATGCAAACCCTTAAGTAGTGAAGTCGAGTGGGTCAATCATGGCGGAAATACCGAAGGATAACGACGACCCATACGACCTAAAAGACGCATACCCACATTGGGAGGACTGTGAGCAGTTCTTAGAAGCCCTCAAGGAAGGAGCAATAGGATATGGAGGCGAGTGGGACTTCTGCCCCTTCTGTGGCGACTACATCTGAAACTCAAAGTCCTCGCTCCCCTGTTATGTAGTCATGTGGGGGAGTGGGGCACATTTTGTTATGTAGTTTTTCCTTTAGATTTTGTAACCCCATAATGTTATGTAGTTTTGTAATCAGTTTTTGTTATGTAGTTTTTCTTTTTGTTTTTGTTATGTAGTCGCGGTGTTATGTAGTCGCGGTTGGTGCTACATAATGTTATGTAGTTAGGGGCCAGGATTCCTCCTGTCGGTGTGAAAACTGCACTAAGTGAAACGAGGGTTAATATATGACCCTTCGACTCGCTCAACTATGGAGGAAGTTCGCGGAACTACAGACCTACTACGACTTGTAGATAGGCTTCGTGCAGAAATGACCGAAGCATACTACGACGATAACGACGACAGAATGAAGATGACGAAACCTAATATCAAGGTGAGCGTCAAAGACACCTATGGAGGATGGTTCGGGGCAAGTCTTGACCTGAACATCACCCTCAAGCAACTGCGGTCTATCACAGACCAGCACAACGCGCACATAGCAGACGCAAGGGCATGGATGGGAAACCCACGCTATGACTACAAGGTGTGGAAGGCAACATGGAGCAACACAATAGACATCACCATGTCCTTCGACTTCGATGACCTACGAGTGAAGAACGACGAGGACAAGTTCGTCGGCTACACCAACTCAGACGGCGATACCGTTCTGTTCAACCACAGCACAGACGAGTAATCGGACTGATGCAGACTACGCAACCGCCCCCCGTCTAAATGGCGGGGGTGCGGCCCCATTATGTAGTTATATTATGTAGTTTTTGGATTTTGTTATGTAGTTTTGTTTTTGGATTTTGAATGTTATGTAGTTTTTTCCATTTTCAAATGTTATGTAGTTAATGTTATGTAGTTAAATGTTATGTAGTTAGGGGCCAGGATTCACAATGTTATGTAGTTAGCGACACCCTTAAGACCCCCCCCCTCCTCTCAGCAAATGGAGGAACCAAGCATGACTACTGTGACCTACGATGTCGTCGTTCAGATGACCGTTGAAGTTGAAGCAGAAGACTTGATTGAGGAGAGCGCACGCTCCCTCATCGAGTCCGGCATCGACTGCATCGGCATGGCCGACATCCACGACATAGAAATCTCCGCCGCGTGAGCGGCTGAGATGGACCGGACTAACATAACCTCTCCCGCCTCTAAATGGGGCGGGGGAGGCCCCCACATTATGTAGTTATATTATGTAGTTTTGGGATTTGGAATTGTTATGTAGTTTTGGATTTTGAAATTGTTATGTAGTTTTAGACTTTGATGTTATGTAGTTCTATGATAAAATGTTATGTAGTTATCATGTTATGTAGTTATGAAAATGTTATGTAGTTATCAAGAACACCGCACCGAAGGGTATAAGAGGAAAGCCTCGCCTCACCTAAAATATGAGCAACGACGACGACAACAAGCCGCGAGAACTTGGGGCAATTAGCAAACACGCATTCGACCGTATGGAGGGCAGGGTAAGCGATGAGGAGAAGACACAGATTGAGAACGCTGTTCGCATCGCATGGGGTCGTAGGGATTGCCTCTCGCTCGCTGTGGTGTGCAAGGACTTAGGCAAAGAATACCGAGAAGCAGAAGACGGAAGCAACGGCAACCTAATTATCGCCACCGTGAAGTCAGGCGGCAAGTATCACCATGACGGCGAATTGGTGACGGTGATGCTACGGTCAGACAGGCAGTTAGTCAAGAAGGGTATGCTTGAGTGCAGCCACCTCGCATGGATGGTTCCCAAGAGGCCGACAGGAGAACACGCAAGGAAGCAGCAAAGGAAGCAACGCCGCTTCTTGAACCGACGATGAGTTATGTAGTTCGCAGACCTGCGACTCCTTGTTATGTAGTTCCACGACCTACAGACTGTTGTTATGTAGTTAGAAGACCATCACTACATAACAAAAAATCCTGACCCCGACTACATAACATACAACCGGAACCCTTAATAGCAAATGCCGAGTAGCGATATCATGGCTTGCAGACACGCGCCAACTGATGCCCTAATGATGATTGAGTTCAGCGAGGAGAGCGGGTGCGCTCTCATCGTCTGTTCGTGTATGGTGGTGGCCTGAATGGATGACGGCACTTACGACCAAGACCGCCAGCCTGTGACCCACGCGGGCGGTTATCAGGTGGGCCTATGGACTAAGACCATTGACGCGGGCGATACTGAGCGCGTCGAGCATCTCATCAACGAGATAACAGGCGGCGACCTAATGTTTGACGGTCATGATATGTGGGAGGGCGAGTGGGGCGTTTGGACTGACTCGGACACAGGCGAGGTATTCATTGAGCCGTGTGTATGGTTCGCATCTTGGGAAGCAAGGTATCGAACTTTCGATTGGGCCCTTGAAGAAGCGTTCGCCTTTGGTCGCAAGCATAACCAACGGGCGGTTTGGTGCTGGTCCACAATGAGCGAGATACCCATACCTGTTATGTAGTTCTCGTTTTTGAACTCCTTTTCTTATGTAGTTTTTGAACTCTATTTGTTATGTAGTTTTTGGATTCTATTTGTTATGTAGTTTTTGTTTTTGACTCTTAATGTTATGTAGTTTTGGATTTCGTAATGTTATGTAGTTTTTCCTTTTTGTTTCGCCTGGCCCTTAACTCGGTGTAGAAAATGCACTAACTGTAAATTACAGTTAGTGAGAAAAATGCACCGAATGTTATGTAGTCACTACTGAACCGTTGGTTGTATAGTGAGAATATGCAATCTCAAAATGTGGCCCAACTCAGACAGAAAAGACCCTCAAAATGACCCCCAAAATGACCCCGAAAAACGGCCCAAAATGGGGTCAAAAAAAGGGGGCGCGGCGCTGTTAGTAAATCACCTAAAACGCTCAAAAACGCAGGTTATGAACGCTGGGGTTATGTAGTAGTCAAGGCCCCGCTTGGGATATGGAGCAGTCAACCCGACTACTACAGAAGGAGGAAGCACCCCCGTTGAAGGGTGCATTGAACGAGGTGAAGAACTTGGTCGTTCTTCAAGCCCTTGCCCTATGGTTCGGTGAGAGTCTACGAAGTGCCGCAGGAGCGGCCTACTCGACTCTTGACCGAGCGGTTAGGTATGGCTTGAAGACGGTCAATGTTCCCTATGTGTCCGGCTGGATATCCAGCGACGACATCAACCCCGCAGACCGAGCAACCGTGAACGCTGGAACGCACCGACAATCTGTGCAGCACCGCGACCACACAGGGCAAGTCATCAACCCTGCTTACGCTTCGGCCTACAAGAACCGAGTGTCTACGGTCAATCTTGCTGAATCAGTCCGTGAGGAGTGCGGATGCGGTCTTCACGGCTGCCTTATCCACCCCGTCGAGAAGACCGGCGGCGGCGAGCGCGTCATGGGTGGAGCAAAGGGGCGCAACGGCGGTCATATCGGCATCCCTACGGGCCGCATGGTCGTTGTGGGCGATATCGCCCTTGACTATGCAAACAAGGTCAACGACGGCAGGGGTCGAAGGCTCCGCGTGCCTGTCCTCACCATGAGGGGCGGTCAAGTGGTAATCGGTCAATCCCGAACCCTCATCAAGAGGAGCGGGAACGGCAAGAACCCGACTCAGCCGGTAGCATACCGATACGCCACAACCCACACCGACGGCTGCGGTCGCAAGACTTGCTTCGGCCTATGCGGTGAAGAAGTGAGGGGCGAGCATTCGATGCGCTTCACTATCGTCAACACGATGGCCGGTCGAACGATGGTCGGTCTTGACCCACGCGGCCCGCACTCGGTCGCCACAATCCGAGCCGCTCTTGAGGCTCAAGAAGGAGTAGAGGCAGTAATCGTGCAGCCTGTGCCCTTTGAATCGGGGGTGGCTTCGGCCACCCCCACCACCACCCACTACGACAAGACGGGGCTTGGAATCCTGACGACTGATGAAGGCGGGGTCGGCTTGCTGACTGCTGACGGTTGCTCCGTCGAGGGAGTCAAGTTCAACGCCGACGGAAGCATGACCCGCGACGGGTCAGGAGAGTTGAACTGAAACCGTTGGGGGGTCATCCCTTCGGGGATGGCCTCCCTTCACCCTCTCAGGGCCGTTGCTGGGGCGCGTTGCCCCGCTTAGGTCCCAACCTACCACCGACCCATTCAACGCGCTTAGACAGCGCCTTGAAAATCGGGATTCGGATTCGGATTTTACCGCCAATACTTTCAATTTTCAGGGATGACCTATAGCCAACCACCATACGCAATTTACGATATTTTTTTTGAAAAAAATTATTCTGATTTTTTCCACTCGCGTATCATAGCATTGAATGTATGGTTCCAAGTATAGCGTTCTTCAAGGGGTAACTCACGCATATACCTAAACACACTTGAAGGATAAACGGGGGTCCATCTATGGGGAACGCCCTTATTCACAGCGAAGCAAATCTCGTTCGTTGCTCGCCAATTATCGAAGAAGCCATCGCTCACTAATTGTTTAACAAGATGTCTATACAACTTCTTACGAGGTAGAGGACCAGCCATCAAAAACCACCCCTGTTGATTACTTTTCCGCCAACGCCTGACTTTGGGCGAACTAAGCCCTTAGTCGCTCCACCCATCCACTCACCACTACCCATAGTCTTCATAATCACAGGCATATCAGGTGTTCTGTATGTGAATTGGTCTATAGCATGAGCAAAAGCCATTACACAGTCGTTGTGTCGGCCCAAATCTACAATCATACCATCACGCCAAGCGTGGGTCTTGAACTCCTCAAGAATAACCTCGACCATACGCCTTGTTTCATCGTTACCATAGGGGAATGCAATCATCTCACGCTCAAACCAAACCCTCAATCGGTTTAGAAGACCTTGCTTCAAAGTTCTATTACCTACCTTGCTTGGTCGGTAATCTACAACGGCTCCCTTCTGTTGAATAAGAGCATCATACATTTGTTGGAAGCCTACATCCTCAGCAGCAACTGCTGCGCCATATCGCTTCGACCACTCAATAAGAACATCAGTTTGCTTCGCTGGGGGGAAGTCATTACGCCTCCACATATTTACAAAGTGAATGAAGCCATCATCGTCTTGCCTCAACACAATAAGAACTGAATAGTCCTGTCCTAAGCCGTGTGCTGGGTCAAACCCAATCACATATCGGTTGTTATCCAACTTCTCAGGCTGCATAATGGTATCAAGGTCAAGATGCTTACGAATAAGCGTTTGAGGATAGACGGCAGAATCGTCATCAACAACCCTGCATAAGAACTCCTGTGCAAACTCCAAATCGCCAATAGCCTTCCGTTGTTCCAAGAGATAGTTGATATTTCTGTGTTCAGGCCAAAGAGGAATGGGTTTAATCTTACCATCACTACTTTTCCACTCATCGTAGTTCTTCACAGAACTCCAAGTGCCTGTTTTCCAAGTATCGTTCTCAAGCATCTCCGTATGGTAAAGGTCAGTCATACTCATAGGAGTTCCGACTACATAGATAGATGAATTAGGGTCAAGCATTGGTGTAATCGCCTTCCTAAACCATTGTTGTAGTGTGCGAGGGTTCATATCGTCAGAATCAACCAGCACATCGTCAAATGCTACACACGCGGGATGCTCCCCACGAATAGCGGAGCCAACTGATGTCGCCATAATCCAAGAGCCATTAGTGAAATGCACCTCAGTCTTATTGCCCTTCTTCGGGTCAAGATACCTCGATAATTGAGGATGTCGCTTCATATCATCGCGTATTTCCTGTAGCCTCCTAATGGCCGTATCTTTACTCGCAGAAATCAACCAGCAGGTAAAGGGCCTGTCGTTATTCCACTTCTCAAACAAACATTGATGAAGTAGTTTAACCCTAAGAGTAGTTGATTTACTGTGACCTCTTGGAGCGATAATACAGACACGATGCACTTCCGCACCCTTTCTATCACCATACATCTGCATCCAATCACCGATATGGTCGCCCCATGTGTAGCCAAGCCACTCATAGAAATACTTTACAGACCTACGCGACCTTTCCATCGCCAAATCTTGCTTCAAACTCATATTGGGTGCAACTCCTTCTTACCACAGTAAGGACAGACTCTCGTAGATGCTTTTTCCATCATCATACGGGGTGCTTCCCAACCGCACCAACGACATTTAGCCGAAGTCCAATTACTCGTCATCGTGCATCACCGGAGCAAAGAGGCTTCCTATCAGGCCCATTTCCTTATCAATCAAATACGCGGATAGTCCTGCGCGGGCCATAGTATAGCCGTTCCTCGCATGGTATCTATCTTCACCGGCAAGACTTGGTAGTTGGACTACCAAACAGCCAGCCATCTCGCGCATCTGTTGATGATGCAAATGTCCGTGAAACCACAGGTGATTAGTGGTTTGGCCCCAACTCTCTCTCGCTTCGTGGGCCATTAGCATTGATAATTTATTCATAACCTTCCCATCGCCATGTGTAAATCCGATGAGATTCTTTCCGTAGGTAACATATTGCCTAACATGAGGACTTACTACGACATTTACATCATCGCATTCCTTGTAGTAGGCTTCTAAGTAAAGCATGAGCATAATGCTCGTATGCTTATCGTGGTTACCACCCATGAATACAAGTTCAACATCGCTTACAGTTCTAAGTAAGTCAATGTGTTGTCGTGCAAGGTCGCAACCCTCCATGAGTATTTGAGCAGGAGTAGCGGCCATATCTTGAGCCGTTCCCTTTGTAGTAGTTCCAATATCATTATCAACATGGAACCAATCAGAACCAATACCCACATAGAACTTCTCAGGCTTACTTGGTAGCCTCGCTAACAACTCCTCAGTTTTACCTAACACGCGCTCGCGTGCTTCGTCTAAGTGGTATGTAGTGCCTACTTCATCAACCCAACCATACTTACCAAAATGTAAGTCAGTAGGAGATAAGACTACTGCATATTCCTTACCAATCTTCATATCCCTGCTCTTTACTGTTGCAGGTTTATGGTCGGCTAAGACTTCAAAGAAAGAATCAGCAAGACCTTCACGAAGTAAGAGATACTGTTCAGCATCCTTCTCTATTTGCCTCCACTTCTTCTTGTCTGCCTTCTTTAGAATCTCTAACTTGCGTATGTCTAAGAACTTATCAACCATGTCGTCAAGAGTATGCGACATTACTTCTTCATCGGTGAATGGCTGCATACCATGCTTCCACTTATTGACCTTGATATACTCGCTGATAATAACTGCGGGCATTTCAAACTCACGCGCCATCTCATCAACTGTAAGACCTCCGCCAATATCAGCATAAGACTCCTTCATAGCGCGGTGTTGCTCACCATCAATGATAACAAGGCCGTCAGTAACCTCCATCATTACAATGTAGTTATCATTATGAGAATCATAATACACCTTAGAGGCAGCGACAGTAGTGTCCTCAAGGTCGAACTTACGGAAGGTATTACCCTTCTTCACCCACCTATTTACTGCCTGTCGCCAAGCATGAACGCTTCGCGCTGGTTCTATAGTGTTTAGAAACTCAGCAAAATCCATCGTAGAACCAAAATGCCGGTCCTGTGCAAACTTCTCAATTAACTCGTAGCCACCTGTGTAGTGCCCCATATACCAAGCCTCTAATGTTTTGTGTTATAACTATTGGGTAGAATGGTATTATTTTCATTGTTTTGCTAATTCACAAAAATAATAAATCGCGTTACTGAAAGCCACTTTTCAATTACTTCAATTTCTTCAAAGGTATGTTTGGTATAGCCCGCCCCACTTTACTACTAACTACTTAGTTCCTGTAAGGAACTTCTCTATACTATAGAAGAAATTGAAGAAATACAAAACAAATCCGCAGTATCACACTTAATTTCTTCTGAAAAACGCATAAATAATGAAAATAATACCCCAATGGTTAAAAGACAGGTCATTATTCGTTATATTATGGCCGAGCGCAGACGATGGAACCTATTTCGTTCCAAAGCGAAGGAAGAAGTGAAAAACCCAATTATTGAGAGGGTAGGGATGATGACGGAGCCGTTTTCGGCTATTGCTGGAATCCCCGACATGGTGAGGAATACAGAAAACTTGAGAAGTGATAGTAACTTCGATAATGAGTTCGACCTATTCGACAATATGCTAAAGTTGGACCCCGAACTCAATGGTGCGGTGCGTGCAGTATCGCTAACCGCTAACAACTACGAGATTAACTACTCACGCGGGAAGAACGCGCAGATACGCAACGCAATAAAGGAACTCGTTGAAGAAACGATTGACTTTGACGATATTATGATTAACGCCATGCGTAATCTTATGGTATATGGAAACGATATCAATAAGATAGTCGGCAAAGAGGGTATTGGTGTAACAGGCATTCAGAACCTCCCCATAAAGCAGATTACCATTGTTGATGAGCGAGGTGGGCTTGAATCCTACTTCGTAGCCGATGAAGATAACCCTATCATCAAACCTGTTACTTACATGGTGCGAGAGGCCACTTCATACGAGCGTGCTATACCTGCGCGTGAAATCATGCACATTAAGATAGACTACAGGAGTAATTGGTTCGT
>Ga0098036_1000384_pt1 | contig 19632 bp, 31 predicted proteins | sample 4_EtaG_FD_77064 | JGI IMG/M metagenome (GOLD analysis project Ga0098036, IMG submission 77064) | Marine viral communities from the Subarctic Pacific Ocean - 4_ETSP_OMZ_AT15127 metaG | ecosystem: Environmental > Aquatic > Marine > Oceanic | place: Pacific Ocean | collected 2015-01-07 | reverse complement strand
GGGAGAATCACCCCCTCAATTTAATTTCCTCAGGTGTGTTGACAGTGGGAGCCGATGGGCCTATATCATGTCCATACGCTGATCGCGACAGCCTAACAACGCGAACCCACTGCCCCGAATGAGTAGCAGTTGAGGAAGGCACTTTCCCAGTGACACTACACTGGGCGACGAAAGTCGGACCCGACCCAGCCAAGCGCAGATGCAGGACAAGCAGTGAAAACCCAACCCGTCTATCGGGAGCCAAGACGCGCATGAAGTCGTGTAAAGATGGTCAGCCTAATCCAGCATCCCGCTGGTGCCGCCCTGAACTAGCCATCCTCTGGGAAGTGTGTCGGGTGCTGATACTGCACTCCTGATGAGCCGCGTGGTGCGGCCTTGGCCCAAGCATGGGCGAAACACACAACTCCGAAGGGAATTACACATGACTTACCTTATCAACGAAGCCACCAACGTCGCCAACACCATCGCCGCCAAGGAAGCCGAGATTTCACGGGTCCGCAGCGAGATGGAAGTCGAGGCCGACAAGTTCAGCCTGATCGCCCTGATCGCAGTCGAGGCAGTCAACGCCGACATCCTGCGCCAACGCAAAGGCCGCAAGGCCGATGCCGGTGCATTCCTCACCGCCGTCTGCTTCGACGTGCTTGGCCAGAAGAGCAAGTCGGGCAAGGGCAAGAAGCTTGCGGAGAACGCTCAGAAGCTTGCCAAGTCGGACGACTTCGCCGAGGTGATCACCGTCGCAGCCGAGGCGATCAAGGACGCTACTCAGGAAAGCAGCGACTGGGATCACGCCATCTCGGAAGTCAGCCGCGAGGTCGCTGACATCTGCGATGCCCTTGAGATCAACAGCTACAACAAGCTGGTCGCTCACCTCAACCCACAGGAAGAGGTCAGCGACGAAGAGAAAGTGGTCGCTTTCGCCCAGAAGCTCATCAAGGCAAACGGTCTCGACCTCGACACTGTCGAGGGCATGACTGCTGTCTGGGAATTGCTGGAGCGGTCAACATCTGCCGCCGTCGCAATCTCGAACGGCCATGAGAACGTGACCGTGCTGAAACAGGCAGCGTAACCGATCGCCGGGGCTTCGGCCCCGGCACCCACTGAGGAGACTGACATGGAACATCAATACAAAGGCTGGATCATAGAGCGCATGGAGGACGGTCACTTCAACATGCGCCCCGCCACCGAAGAATGCTGGACCGATGGCGCAGAGTTGCTGCGCGAAGCGAAGGCCATGATCGACCGCTGGACCGACTAATCCCACTGACGAGGCTGGATGATCACCAGCCGAAACGCCCTCCGGGGCGTCTGGGAAAATCATTTCTCAACAGCAACTCCGAAGGGAATTACACATGACCGAAGACGAAGTAATTAACGCCATGATGACGCTGACCGAGAGATTGGCAGCGGATGTGCATGAGCTGTCCAGTCAGATCGTTAACCTCACTCATACAGTCAATACGTTGAGACAAGAGGTCAATTACAAATTAGACACCCCACCAACCAAAGGAGACACACATGGTTGACCACTCCCGATCCAATCGGATCATCCAAGCCGCGAGAGAGGTTCTGGATATGCCTCGCCTTCATGAGCGCGGCGACATCAAGCCGATACCGACGCTTGATGTTATTCGCAAACGTCTTCGTGCTGACGAAGACCTGCGCTTCATCGCTGATCTTCCCGATCAGCCTCTGGAGACCCTGAGACAATGTGTTCTCGGGGACGACTAGCCCACTGACGATGGCCTTCTGGCAGGGGCCGAAACCGTCGCCATCAGGCGGCGGTCTGGGTAGCCAATAAGTTACCAGTGACTCATCAACATCAACTCCGAAGGGAACTATCATGGAAATCTTTGCAAGCTTCGTCGTCATCACAACCGTCGTCTTCTTTGTCATCACCATCATGGGTATGTGGGCAACAGGCGTCTTTGGCGACGAACAGGTCGCCGCCGTCAAGCGCCAGCACAAACGAGACGAGAAACTTGCTCGTGAACGTGAGCGTCATCTCCGCGCAATGGTCGCGGCCCGTAAGTAAACCAACACCCCAACCCGAAAGGAAATACTCATGAAATACTCTCAAGCACTTCGCATCACCCTCGCCATACTCAAGTCGGGCGGCGTTCCCTACCTCGAAGGCGAACCCGGACTGGGCAAGACTGCCTTGGCCCGACAGATCGCCAAGCAACTGGGCGGCAACCTGATCTACGCTCCGGTGCCGACGATGGCCCGTGAGGACTGGACGGGCATCCCTGACGTGTCAGGGGCAATGACCACGTTCAAGCCGATGGACTGGCTACCCCGCGCAGATCGTGACGGGGCTGTCGGTGTGCTTCTCATTGACGAGTTGCCACAAGGTGACGAAGGCGTCCTCAACGGTGCCGCACGTCTCCTGCTGGAACGTGAGTTGCACGGCTATCAACTGCCTGACGGCTGGTCGGTGATTGCCACCGGCAACCGCTCGAAGGACAAGGCGGGTTGCCGCCCACTGCCAACCCATGTGCGTGACCGCCTGACTGTCGTGCCGCTCGAAGCCGACGTGGATGACTGGGCTGCGTGGGCTGGTCAGTCCGGTATCGACCATCGTGTGGTCGGCTATGTGCGGCATCGCCCTGATGCCCTGCAAGAGTTCGACCCCAAGGCCGAGGTCAGCCCGACTGCACGGTCGTGGTCGGCGGTGTCTGCGCTGCTGCCGCATATCGAAAGCCGGGACTATCTTCCCGCGCTATCCGGTCTGATTGGGCAGGGACGTGCGGCTGAGTTCGCGGGGTTCCTCCGCATCTTCGACCGGCTGATCCCGGTCAGCAAGGTGTTCGACGACCCTGAGAACTGCGAGGTGCCTACGGATACCGACGTGACTATCGCGCTGGTCGCCAACATCGCCAAGCGGGTGGACGAGGACACCATCGAGGCCGCGCTGATCTACGGCAAACGACTAGGTCGTGAGTTCGGTGTCGTGCTGGTGCGTGACATTCTCTCGCGTCATCCCGATCTGGCTGAGACCAAGGCGGTCTGCCAGTACCGCGCAGACAATGCCGACGTGGAACTCGGCTGACGCTAACGGTGTGGGGGCTTCGGCCCCTGCATCTACCAGCACATCACATCCGGTGTGCTGATAGATGCAAATGCATCTACGAGTCATCAGTGACTCGTCAACATCAATCCGAGAGGTGAACTATGTTATCAGAAAAAGCACTGCTTGTGAGGCTGTCGGTGAAATACCCCAGCTTCTCCAAGACTGACAAGGGCGTATCGCTCGAAGTCGCAGACCAGAAGAACGCCAACCAACGGGCGGTCAAGGTCATCAAGACGCTGATCGATACCACCCACCCTGCGTACAAGGCAGTCAAGACTGCTCGTGGTGCGCTCTACAATGTGTTCGCGGCAGAGACTGCGCCGTGGTCCGAGGATGGCTGGTACATCATCAAGGCCAAGGGCTATGACCGCTTCACCGAAGTGATGCGTGAGAAGACCGATGCTTTCGACATCGCGGTGACTGATTTCCTCAAGGTCTATCCTGAGTTGGTTGATCAGGCACCGCATCGACTGGGCGACCTGTTCGACGCTGACATATTCCCCAGCGTCGAGGCATGTGCCGAGTTGTTCCATTCGGATGTCGAGGTTCGCCCTGTCCCTGAGGCTGGGGACTTTCGGGTGGCCATGTCTGCTGAAGACAAGCAGAAGATCGTCACGCAGATGCAGCGCAAGAATGACGAGCGTGTCACGCAGGTGACCAGCGAGTGTTTCGACCGCGCCTACTCTGCCATCAGCAACATGGTCGAGCGTCTCGAAGCTTTCGATCCCGACAAGAAAGGTGCCAAGCTTTACGACAGTCTGGTCGGCAACGTGCGTGACATTGCCGATCTGTTGCCATCGCTGAATGTCGGGGATGACCCTCGCTTGGAACAACTCGCCAAGGAGATCGGGCTGCGCTTGACCGAGACCGATGCCTCTACCCTCAAGAAGGACGAGGGCAAGCGTCAAGAAGTCGCTGACAACGCTCGTCAGATCATGAACCAGATCGATGATTTCATCGGTCAGTAAGGAGGTATTGATATGTCACTAGCACATCAGAAGATCACCAAGGCGCGGACCCAGCTACTGCTGGACAATCCGTTCTTCGGTAACATCGCCATGCGTCTTGATCTGGTCGAGACCGATCAGTTCGACACGATGGCGACCGATGGCAAGCGCATTTTGTTTAACCCTGAGTTTGTTGACAAGCACTCGAACGCTCACCTCAAGGGCGTGGTTGCCCACGAGGTCTGCCATGTGATGTTCAAGCACCATCTGCGTCGAGGTCAGCGTGACCAGAACAACTGGAACGTCGCCGCCGACTACGCCATCAACGCCATCTTAGTTGCTGCCGGTTTCTCTCTGCCCGAAGACGGGTTGGTTGATCTGGCTTGGGACGGACAGGCCGCAGAGGACATCTACGGAAAGCTCTTTGAGGATCAGCCAGAACCACCAGCCGCTGGTCAGCAAGGCGAGGGCGAATCACCAAAGGGTGATGATGAGGGCGATGCTCAGGGTGATGCTCAGGGTGACGACGCGAAAGCCGCAGAGAACGGCGGCTCTCAAGACGCTCCCGCTTTACCTGCTCAGTCGGGTGACGACCAGCCAGTGGACATGCAAGGCCACGGGGTGGTGATCGACGGCACAAACGACGACGGGTCCGCACTGTCTGCCGCTGACGTTCAGGAGCAAGACGACCAGTGGACCGAGATCGTGCTGAATGCCGCCATGATATCTGGCGAGGCTGGCAAGGAAGACAGCCCGTTCAAGCAGCACATTGACATGCTTCGTCGGCCACAGGTTGACTGGCGGTCAGTCCTGCGGCGGTTCCTGTTGGACGGTCGCCCTGCTGGTACGACATACCAGCGGCTTGGTCGTCGGTCTCGTGCGGTGGGTGTGCCGCTGCCTAGCCGCCGTGTCGATGTCGGCGGTGAGATTGCAGTTCTGCTTGACGTGTCATCATCAGTCGATGACGAGATGTTTGCCCAGTTCTGCGAAGAGTTGCAGTTGATCACGTCCGAGTTCGACATCACCAGTCACGTCATCAAGTTCACGCACAAGGTGAGAGATGTACAGGTGGTCGAGGCTGGTGACGAGATTGACCGCACTCGTTTCTATGGTGGCACAAACACCAAGGGTGCTTTCGAGCATATCGAAGAAGAAGGCTTGGATGTCGATGCGATCATCGTGTTCAGTGATTGCGAGGATTACTACGACGAAATCCCTGAGCCGTCATGCCCGACACTGATTGCTGCATGCATACAGCATCAGCATTGGCTTGAGACCATTGAGAAACAGGCTGACTGGGCGCAAGTCGTCCAGATCAGCCGATAATCAAGGCTTCTCTCGTTGATCTCGTGGGTAGTTGCACCACCAACTACTCACGAGGTCGATGAGAATCGCCGTTATTTTGGAGGAAATCATGAATAAACACCGTCATGACTGGGCCAAGCGAGACAAGAAGGAGATCGTTTTAACAATTATTGTCAGCGTTATCGGTGCCCTGCTCATCGGTGCGATGCTTGTCGTCGCACCGGCATTCGACCAAGTCATCATTGAAATGAAAGGCCATTGACATGAAGAACGATCCAGACCTGTTCGACATCGCGGAAAGCAATCGCCTGAAGCAAGAAGGCATGACTGCCGCAGAGTATGGCGGCAAGCATATGCTGCTCGACCATGCGCGTCACGTCGCAAGACAAATCGCCATGCTTCGCGACAGCAGAACCGTAACTGCTGACGATGTTGGCAAGGCATTCGAGAAGGAAGGCATCACCGAGTCGCTGGGCAATGCGGCTGGCTCACTGTTCCGAGGAAAGGAATGGGAGTTTACGGGTGAAAGGATCAAGTCTTCTCGAAAGTCTAACCACAGTCGCGAAATAAAGGTCTGGCGCTTCGTCGGATAGTGACTGTGGGGGGATCAGACGGCGAGTGCCCTACCCAAAACCCCGTCAGTGAGCAGAGGTGTACAAGGTAACCTTTCGGAACCTCGTGGCTCACGGGCGGCACCTAATCATGGGTGCCGCCCTTTTTCTTATAGGTTACCAGTGACTCATCAATCACAGAAAGGAAGGTCATCATGACCAGTGAATATAATCTGGCCGATCAAACGCTGGCCGCTTTATCTGCGCCAAAGGTTGGCCTCATCTCCTACGAAAGTGTGCCAAACATTTGCCCTAGTGTCGCCCGACGCAACAGCAAGGGAGAGCGGGTCAGGCTTACCCCTCACTCGCGTGATCGAATCAAAGGCGCTTACAATGGCCTTCGTAAAGCTACTCGTTACACAGTAGACGAATCGATGGTTCGCCACGCCGTTTCCCTGTCGATGACAATCGATGCCGACGAACTGTTGGCTATTATCGGCGATGCCGTGCCGCCCAACACACCTATGTGGATTGAGTGGGACGAGAAAGTGAGACAAGAAGCAATCGGCGAACACTATCTCACGACCAATAACACTGTTGCTCATTCAATGTGGTCGGCAGGTCTGTCGGGCACATCCGATTACGTTGGTTACTTTATAGAAGAACTTGACTATCCCTTTATCGGGACGGGCGAGGAGGATCACTACTGCTTTTCTCCCGTGTACCCATTGGGAAAGGAAGGGCAAGCGGTTACCCGTCAACGGATTATGTTTGATGGGTCTGCGTTTGAACTGTCACCACATCCTTGGTCAGACAAAGACCATCGGGCGTTTCATCAGGATTTTTCCTTCACCCCTTTCGACAGTGGCGAGTATGAACAAGAATACAAGCAGCACTTAAATACCCACGCGGAAAATGTTCGCATGTTGCTAGGCGTTCAGTGGTTTAACGAACAGTTACAATCTGTCCCTGAGGACAGGTATTCAGACTGGCCCTTCATTGGACTGACGAATCATATCCATGCCGTGCAGTCGAGGTCGATTGATTGGATGGTGCCTCGCATGTCGGGCGATGACCCCGACTACAGTGGAGAAGATCACGAAGCAATCACCAAGCTTTCTGGCACGATAGCTTCTGCTGGTGACGCAAGGTTTCTGATCTGTCTGTTGCACGTTCTTAACTATGACTGGGTGATCAAATCACCAAGACCTATGACAGGTCGCGGTGGTTTGAGATATGGAAAGCCGATCAAGTTCAACTCACACATAGTGCTTGAGATTGATTTGCCTAAAGTAAACGGCGTGTCGATAACGCCTGACGACTACCTAGAAGAAGTGCGCGGAATGAAAAGATTGCACGATGTGCGCGGCCACTTCCGCAGACTGCACGACGGTCGGCGAGTGTGGGTCAAGTCTCACAAGCGCGGCAACAAAGAACTTGGCACCATCACCAAGGACTATCTCTTAACTAACAAATCGAAAGAAAGGTCATCATGATGCACAGCGTTAAATCTTTACGAGACAACGCAAAGGGTCACCCTCCGCAACTTTTAAGCGATCCAAGCGGCTATAAAGCAGTTGTAGGCGACCCTGTTCAGCAGGTTTACTTTGTTCTGAGAGATGGAGTCGTTGATAAGCGGTGCTATGATAATTTTGAAGGCGCAGACCAGAGGTTGAGATACTTAAAGCGTCATCACTGGTCTGGGCAGTTAACTAGAGACCACGAGATTGCTAAATCTAGTCTTTCTAACTGGAAAATAATTTCTGGCTATGAAAAAGCTATAAATATCTGGAAAGAAGATCAGCAGGAAAGGATCACACAAGGTCATACAAGGCCACGTCTTAGCGAATTTGAGCGTGGAATAAAAGAATGGCACAAAAAAAACAATCCACCCCCTGCCGCGCCGCCTAATAAGAACTTGCAACGCCAACCCCAACCCTTGGTCGAAACTGTTGAACAGGCGATCAATAACCATCCTCCCCTTGGCACAAGCCCACCAAAAAGTTCTAAGCTGCCAGCCTCCAAATCTTTGAGGGGTTACAAAAGTCTTTACATTGTGGAGTGTGAGCAGCCCGAAGAATCTGATGACTGTCTTATTAAGATAGGGGTTTCGACAAACCCCAGCGATAGAATACGCGGCCTACAAATCGGTTCTCCCTTTGAATTACAATTTGTTTACAAGACAAAAGACAGTCCTCTAGCTTGTTCCCTAGAGAAATGGCTGCATCGAAAAATAGAGGAAATGTGCGTACGCGGTGAATGGTTCAAGCTAAATTGTTTACAACTTGAAAAGCTCAAGAATTTTTTAGCTGATGATCGCTTGTTCAATACAGTTACTGATAACGCACAAGAAACTTGGGACAGTTCTTGGGAGGAACAGCGCCCATTTTCAGATCGTAATTGGATGACGCCTAACAAAAAGGAGGAAGCAGATGAATGACGGCAGCATAAAAGAAGCTATACAAGCCACCGACAATTCGCAAACGATCAAGGCTTTAGTTAAGCTTTGTATTGAGTCGTCGGTACGAGTTCCAGTGATTTACTCTTGGCGAAACGACTGGGATGAAATCATTCCCGACTTTGATTTTGACTGTCTGGATTGCGAAGGAACAGGAGAAGTCGAGGGAGAGGTGACTGTCGGAGGAGTTAACGCCAACGGTCCTTGGCAAGGCTACGATCCCGTAGACATAGAGTGTGAGAGATGCTGGGGTAAAGGAAACATTGCATGGGAGGATGTGCCAGATGTTTATACAGACGAGTGACTTTCTCAAACAGCCAAAAGAAGTCCACGCGGATTCTTTGGGCACCTTGGCTGCTCAACTTAGCCTTGCTGACATGGCTGTGCTTTTGGAGGCCAAGCATCAACAGTTGCTTGTGTTTCTAGGTATGCGCGGCAGCGTGTGCCTAACGAGCGAAGTGGAGAGCGTGACCGTAAATGGTGATTGCATACAAATAAATCTGGAGACCGCAACCTATGATGACGTGCTTCAGTCTCCAGAGTTTCGCGAGATCAGTCAGAAGCTACCATCTGCTGACATCGTTAAGCTAGTGCCGAAAGATTATCCAGAAAAGGGCACACCAGATGAGGGGGCGTGATTGCTACGGCCCACGCAGTGTGATAGAAGGAGTATCTATGAACAACGTAACCAATCCGTCTGAACAGGCGATCAATGTGTTGAGGAGATTAAACAATGCAACAAGAACAAGAGAACAATCTGACGAGCGAGGCGAAGACTGGGCCAGCACCTATTGGGGATCAGTCGAACTCGCCCTCCGTCGTCGTCTCGACACCTTCAACAATTCAAGCAGAGACTGGTGAGAACACGCGACTTCACATCGTTCTAGACCAGACCTGTCTTTCTAAGTTAAAGAAAGCCTGTGATGATAACGAGCGGACCACGTCTGCCCAGATCAGATACCTGATCCGTAATCATCTCTAGCCCACAACCTCGACGGCTACTACTCCGCTCCCTGTTGTGAGGGGGCGGAGACCACGTCTTCCCCAGTATTCATAATCTGACTCGTCAATATCTGATGCTGCTCTTCAGTCATCATCGTGATGTTGCCACTGATTGAACGCCGCTCACCCTCACAGTCGAACGGGTAGACCATGTGGTTCAACCAGTGCGGGAAGATCACCATCTTCCCCACCTCTGGAATTATATTCAGAACTTTCGGCCAGCGAAACGATGCCGCAGCTTTCTGGCTTGTAGGCCCGTTAACAAAGCTGATGCAACCATCCATCCACCCAGAAGCGTTCTTCATATTTGATGCGTCTTTATTTCTCATGTCAGGTGGCACCTGCGTGTAGATCACAAAACTCATGGCACCGTCGAGACGGTTACCGTGATCGTGGATAGGATTATAATCCCCCCTGAAACTATGAACTGACCACGCCTCATAACAATCTGCGTGAACATAATCGACAGCACCCTGCTGTATTACATCTCCAGAACCGATCATCATGAACCTCTTGGCGTATTCCTTGGCCAAGCTTTCCGCTACGCCATACACACCGTGGAACGCCTCGCATCTGTCTTTCTCAAGAAGAAGCTGTGCCCCGTTCTTGATCTGCCCAACAAGGTTTCCAGAGTAATCCTTTTCCTTGACGTTCTCTTCTGCCAGTAACTTGTCAATCTCTTCGTTAAGAAGGGCGACGAAATCGGGTGGCAGGTTTGTTTCAAGCACAAAGAAATCTACAACAGAGTGCGCTCTAATCTCTGCCTTGAATGTAGACTGGGGATTGAACTGCTCCTGTGTATTGGAAGGGTTCTTTGTACTGTCCTGTTGATTTAAAGTATTCGACATCTCTTACTCCTTGCTGTCCGATCCACTTGAAGCGCACCTTCCAGCAGTGGATTTCTGACAAATTTGTGTCTGGTTTTCTGTGAACCGTCACGCCAAGATCAGCCTTAGCAAACCACGCGGCTGACCCTGAAATGTCGTAGCCCTTTGGCGCAGGAAACTCTCCACCATCTCGCATCATCTTTGCTGGGTGCGCGACGAACCAGACGTGAACGTCATGTGCCCGTGCAAAAAGACGACACCGTGTCAGCATCTGACTGATAGCTTCGGTCTCGCTCACCTTTGACTTGTCAATATCAACATAGTTGTAGGGATCGATGATCAAACCCCTCACCCCATATCGCAGGATGGCGGCTTGTGCCCTCTCCAATATCGACTCGATAGTCGCTGGTTCTCCGTCGTTCTGCTCGACAAAAAAGAAATGCCTACCGCACCAGTCCTTCGCTTCGGCAAGTTCTTCCCTCGTCATCCTCATGCTAGGACCGTCATGGAAGGGAACACCCGAATGCTTTTCCATAAGCTTGATGATGTGGGTTGGGGGATCGTTCTCGAATGAGCATACAGCAAACGACCATCCGTATGCCTCGGCCATATTCACCATGATCTGATCTATAAACTCAGACTTACCTGATGATGGGTGCCCCGTGACAATCGAAAGCTGACCGGGGCTGATTGTGAATAGCTCATCTATGCAGTCCAGACCTGTAGACAACCCGCGCTGATGGCCGCGCTCATATATCTGGTCAACCTGATCAGCGTAATGATCGACATCGAATAGACCAGTGATAGGCCACGGCTTCGAGTCACCGATGACTTCAGCTAACTTCTCGCTGCCGTGCTTAACCAGTACGTCATTGGGGTCTTTGCATCCCTCAGGCCACTCAACCTGCCAGCACTTGATCTTGCCAATCCGTCTGGCTAGTTCTTCTGCGAGGGCTTGGCCCGGACCATCGATGTCAACAGCCAGAACAACCTTATCAACCTGTTTCAGCAAGTCCTTTGCCGCCCAGACAAAGCCGTACTTACGATCATTGTCAGGATCAACCTCGCCCTCCGATGCCTTCATCGGGGCACCATTCGGGACGCTGATAGCATTCAGGACACCGGCACTCGCTAGGCTTAACTGATCAATCTCACCTTCGCATATCACTAACGTGTCGGCGTCTGCTGCTACCCGCTCAATACCAAAGAAACTCTGGGCACCGCCAGTGCCCTCTTGGGTATGCGCCTTCTCTCCACCAGAAGTGCGGTACTTAACTGCGTATACCTCACCGTTGTTGTAAAACGGAAAGCCAACGCAGTCTGCTTCAGCCTGTAGTTTCTGAAAGTATTTTCGTGAAGCAGCAACTCCGTAGTCCTTGACGACCTGAGGGCTGATCTTTCTCTCTTTGACAAGCCAGTCGATGGCTGAAGGCGGGGGGCTGTCCACCCGCTGGACTTTAGGATAAGAGCGCCGAGGCTTTACCTCCTTGCGGTCGTAAGCAATGACGCCTTTCTCGTCGCAGTGATGGCACTTATAGACAAGACGGTCATTAAAAAAAGTGACGGCCATCGACCTTTCGCCGTCCTTCTTTCTTGAATCCGAACAGACCGGACACCTGATCCTTGCGGTGGTCGAGTAGCCCGACCTTGCGCTGTTTGCCCTTACTTCAATTTGGTCTTGAATGTAATTGTCTTGATCACTCATCTGCATTATAATTCCTTACGTCTTGTTCTGATTCCCAATTTGAACGTGACCTCCCTGATAACTACCGCCTCCTCACGGAGGCGGTATTTTTATTACTCTAATCTCAGAGCGAGGGTTGTCTTTGTCGAGACCCCAACGGATGTGCTTCTCCTTCACACACCTGTCGTTCTCGTAGATGCGCCCCTGCATACAATCAAGTATCAGCGACTCATCAAGGTCAGGGCGGCGACTGGCATAATAGATTGTCATGTGAACAGCCACGTCCTGCTTGTCTTTTTTGTTGTATGGAATAATCGGGTCAAGCACAGGGCATTGAGCAGCAAAAAGTTTTTCATACTCTATGGCCTGTGGAGATTTAATGAAGGCAGGGCGCTTGCCAAAATAGACCAGCCTTCTGCTGTTGGCTTTGCTGTGGGGCTGTCCCTTGATTTCAAACTTGATCTCGGTCATTGACTATTTATATACAGGCTTATATAACTCATGGCAACAACAACCCATAGCGTGATATCTAATGGTCACAAACAAATACGGATTACCACACCAGTTCGAGAACCTTTTGGCTCGTGACAAGTATGATTCCGGGGACAGCCGCATAACTATAACACGCCTTCTTTCGTCGCCAAGAATTTCGTTGCTTCAGAAGAAACATGAGGACGACATCGTCACAGATATCTCCGACGATGTATGGAAGCTGCTTGGAAAGTGTATCCACACCGTGCTGGAAGAAGGTGCCGACGATAATGACATCATTGAAAAGCGGATGTTCGCAGAGATCAACGGATGGAAAATCTCAGGGCAATGTGACGCCATCAGAACGGAAGGCGACCAGAAGTTCCTGATGGACTGGAAGTTCACCAGCGCCTACGCAATAGGAAAGAATCAGTCGGGTTGGGAGCAGCAATTAAATTGTTACGCCTACCTCGCTCACCATGATCTGGACATCGACATTGATAGGCTACAGGTGATTACGATTCTTCGTGACTGGCAAAAAAGCAAAGCAATGAACAGCAACAGTTACCCTCAAGCGCAGGTTCATGTGGTCGAAATACCAATGTGGTCACGAGAGGAGCAGCACAAGTTTATCTTACGGCGGGTCAGCGCCCATCAAGATGCATGGTTTGAATACGACATTGACGGGTCTCTGCCACTGTGCAGTGACGAGGATCGATGGAAAAGGGATTCGATCTGGGCTGTTCAAAAGATTGGGGGCGTCAGGTCAGTGAAGAACTTCGACTCACCAGAAGAAGCAGCATCGTTTTACGACAAGATGAAAGCAAAAGAGGAGTACCAAATAGTCGAAAGGAAAGGAGAGCCAACGCGGTGCGTTGGGAATTACTGTCAGGTCGCGCAATTTTGCGACCAATATCAACAGGAGGTCAGGAATGACAATGAATAGAAAAGATAGAAATCAATTTATCATTGACGAGTTTGAAGAAGGCGCAAGCATCAATGATATTGTGGCGAACTCTAGCGTCAACATCCAGTACAGCGCGGTGCGGCGAATCATTATCAACAGCATGGGGTATCAGAAATATAAACAAATTCTCAGGGGAAGGCGGAAGGTAAAGCCTGTCGCTGATAAGCAGGAAGAACAGAGAAAGTTGAAGCGTAAGAAGACTTTCTTGGAATGGCTGTTGGGAGAGTAAAGAATGGCTAAATTTCACGAAGACCTAGTGGCAGCGTTGTCTGAAATCAGCAACCCGCCTTTAGATGGTAGAGCTAACTACGGCAAGTACGCGACACTGCCAGCGTGTCTGGAGACTGCCCGTTCAACACTGGCACAACATAACCTTTGCGTGGTGCAGATCACATTGATTGATCCAGATAGGTTGGTTACTCGCATCGTTCATTCGTCAGGAGAATTTTTAGAAGACGGTGGCGTTCCCCTACTGTGTGAGAATAATAACAACCCACAAAAGATGGGATCAGCAATCACTTACGCACGTCGTTATGGATTGTGTAGTTTGCTTGGGATTTGTGGCGAAGAGGATGATGACGGACAACGCGCTACTCCGCAAAAAGAGTTGCCTCAAAAGAGAGTAGCCAAGCCAGCGCCTGACAAGTCAGCGGCAGAAGACATTGATCTTCTTGATCCTGAGAGCATCAAGGAACTCTACTGTGTTCACTTCGACAAGATCGGAGCGGCGACAGAAGAAGCTGTGAATGACATGGGCATTGACGACGCTCGTGACTCTAAGCGCAACCTTGTAAAATTTTGGAAGGATAACTCTGAGCAAAGACAACAGCTACAGCAGCGAACCGACAAGGCCAGCGTCGAAGCCTTTGAGTTTATAACCAACCAAGTCAAGCTGACTCAAGGCTGGCTTAAATCCCGCATTACAAACCTAGAGGAGATTAACTAATGCCACCGTGGAAACTTGAGAACAAGCCCAAGGAAAATAATTGCAACCTTCGTCCAGCAAAAAACAAAACGAAGGACTCGCAAGCTGACTTCCGAGGGAACCTGCACATCTCCAAAGACCTCGTAAAATTTCTTATTGAGTGTGCGAAAGAAGGCAAGGAACCGCTGCTGTCTGTGCAGGGATGGGACAACGGAGTGGTTAACCGTGCGAAGGAAGGACAGTACGGTCCTAACATTCGGTTGTCCGTTCAACAGTATGACGAGTCATGGATGGATAAAGGACCGCAGCGTCCGCAGCCAGCAGTTGATAATGACATCGATCTTGACGACGACATTCCATTTTAAAAGGCGGTGTTATGAGTGAAAAAACAACATTTAATTTTGTGGTTGAGGCTGATCAACTTGAACGATTGCGGCGAAGATCGAAGCAAGAGGAAAGGAGCATCGGGTCTTTGATCAGAGAAGGTCTCGAATACATCTTAACCAATCGTAGTTACGAGCAAGGCATTCGTGACTGCTGCCAGTGGTTGCGTAAGTCTACCATCATTGATGGCAAAGACTTGCCTGACGGTCGGACATTCAACGAGTTTCTTTGTGATGAAATGTCCTCTGCTTTGAAGACTACTGACGCATCTGAGAAAGAGGGTTCTCAAGAGCCTTCTTAATTCTATCTGCTACTGATGTTTCTAAATCTTTTATGGACGCCTTTGTATCTTTTTCGAGGGCGTCCATATTTCTTCTGACTGCCTCTCGTCTAGCATCAAAACGATCTTGTTCTTTTTCAAGAACCTTACGAGTGTCGTCCTGAATTGCTTTGATGCGGCGGTCCATATTCTCTGAAATTCTTTCAATGCGAATAATCTCACCCTTGAGATCGCGCTTGATTGTCCTTGCTTCGTCTCTTGCTGCGTCAGCAGAGTCTTGGATATTCTGCTCTAGCTTTTCAAAAACAACCATCTCTTTACGAAGAGCAGACATATCTGTGGTTAAGATTGCAAGTCGCTTATCAAATCCTGACAAGTCAGGAGCAGCATAGCTTTCTATCTTTTCTCGCATGTCCATGTAGTCTTTATAAAACTCGAACCCTCCCCACATCGCGCCGCCCAAGCTAGACAAAGCAGTAAGAATGACAGCTATCTTACCGCCTCTAAACTTAACCCCGCCTACCTCGACCTCTGCCATCTCACTCGCTTTCCATTAACAACCAATTATTTCTGTGGGCTTCTTTGATCTCTTCCTTGCTTTGACCGTGGTATGCGACAGCATTGTGTGTCTTGATAAGCAAGCTATTTACAGTGGTGCTATCCACCACAAACTCGCCCAAGATGCGCCCAAACTTTCCCCGTGACTTGTCAACCTTGGTCCTCAAAATCTGAGAGCTTTCAAGCGGAAGGTGATGCTCTACAAAAGCTTTAGCTCGAAGGCCGTACTTCTTCTCTTCCTTGTCGCGGGTTCTGCTTTCGGGAGTGTCTACCCCATACAAACGAACTCGCTGCTTGGACAGCCAAACATCAAACCCCAAGTCGATGTCTACATCTACCGTGTCTCCATCAACTACTCTGACCACCTTACATTTATATTCGTACATATCTGCTACCTGTATTGTGTGTCTATCAAAGCACTGTGACCTGCATCGCTGCCGCCGAACAGCATGTACTCGGCAAAATTATTCTTAGGCAAAGACCCGTCTGGGATAGTTGTCGGCTGGAAGAACCCCTGTATATCTTTGAGTGCTGACTGCTGCTTGAATATACCGCTGCTGGCTGAGATCACATTCATAACCGCCAGAGTTCTAATCTGATTTGTTGCATCGTAGCGCGACTTGTCGTTCATCTTATCCATAATTTTTTTACCGGCCTTCTCCTTCGCCTTTTGCGCCACGGCTTTTTTCGGCTCCGCTTTCTCTTCCGGTTGCTCTTCCTTAGCTTCCCTAGTATCTGCGGGTCGCTCTTCCGTCGCCTCAGGCTGCTCCTCCGGTTGCTCTTCCGGTTGCTCTTCCGTCGCCTCAGGCTGCTCCTCAGGCTCTGACTCGTCAGGCTGTGCTTGTTCAGGTTCCGATTGTGGTTCCGCCTCTGGTTGCGGCTCTGGCTGCGGCTCCGGTTGTGCCTCAACCTCTGCTTCTATTTCTGCAACTACCGACTCTGAAACTGAAACTTCTTCGGGAGCCGCTGGTGCTACAACAACAGGCGGCGCTAATTCGATTGTTGGTATTTCTTGTACTTCAGCTATCTGGATAGGAGCAAGCGGCGCTACTTCAGGTTCAGGAGCAGGTGCTGCGATCACAGGAGCAGGAGCAGCGGTGACTATCGGGGCGCTAATCTCTTCGGTAATCAAGTCAATAACTTCTGCCTCTACCAACGTAACAAGGTCAAACGTAGTTGTAAGAAAGGGTGCCTCAAATCGTGGTCCAAAAAACCCGGTCGAGAAGCCAGCGTCAATGCCGAACAACTCGAACCCCCCAGTAAGCTCTGTAAAATTGTTTGACGGTATAATCTGCGAGAAGTCAAAAGAACGAACGCCTGTAAAATCTAACTCAACCTCATGCTGAAACTTGTGAACAACAGAGTTCTGCTCTGATAGCGTTAGAGTTAAATTAAAGATGTCCTTGCAATCTGAACCCTGCATTACGTTTCCGCCTACGCATGACGAAAGAGTAGAGTTACTGGGATGCGACTCAACGTCTACGCCGTAGTCCATTGTGAACCCGCGATTGATGTCATCGATGGTCATGTTATCTTCAAAATTAAACGTGGTGGAGTAAGTTCCCCCCGGTCCTTGAGTACCCGCTGTGCAAAACTTTCCAGCTTGGCAACCTCGTTGAGCGCCAGTGCCAGCAACCGTCTTAGTCCCACCTGACGTAGTAAACTCACTCATGCCGGGGAGTTGATTGGCAGTAGTTTCTGACCCGACTACGACCTCTGTGCTTTGGGATATCGCAGCGCCAGAAAAAAGTACGACGCATACAGCAGCACAGACTGACGAGTAAATATAATTACTCAGCGTTTTGATTGGGGTCTTCATCGCGCCACTCGTTTTCTGATTCACTAAGCCTTTCGGCCCCTTCTTTTTCCTGCGCTTTCTTTACTAAATCGATATAGAACATGGACTGGTTAGGGGCTTCGAGATAATTCTTTTCCCAAGCCACCACTGCATCCTTACCAATTTTCCCGCGATAGGGGCACGGTGTTGCGGACATCATCATGGCGTCAAACACCCGTGAGTCCTGACACAGAAGACTAACTCCAGCGACTTTCATACCCATGCCGTAAAGACTACGAGCCAGCTTAATTCTTTCGCAGTTCTTATCGATGACAGTGTGGCCCGTGGACAATCCCAAGAACCCTGTCTGTGCCCCAACACTCATACCTGAGCGGCATACATCATTATTGTTTACCACGATGCTGGGAGCAGATGCTGTAGGCGGCGTCTTGTCAGTTACCACCGTAGAACTGACTGTGTTTGTGTCAGCAGAATTTGCTTCGCTAAAAGGCGCAAGCCCAGCAAAGAGAATGACGAGTATGAAAACAAATGCACTCTGTTTCATTTCTTCGGCTTGTCATTAGTGCCTTTCTCAGGCTTCGGCTTAGGCTCTACCGCTTGCTCGTAGTAAATAATAATCTGTTTTTGCTGGCCAATGTATCTCTGTAACTCAGCCATATTAAGAGAAAGAGTTTCGTAGTCCCTCACACTAAATGCGTAGAACAAAAACTCCCCATTTCTCTTGGTGTATTTCTTTTTGAACTGATCAAAGTTCTGATCTGTTACGACATACCACGTTATATCACTCAGCTTCAGTGGGCGTAGCCGCTGCTGTGTGGGAATAACCCGCTCAACTTGAACGGTCTTTACCTCTACCTGCTTAATCGGGTTCCAGCTACCGCAACTACTTAACAGCAGCAGGGTCGGGGGGCAAAGCAGTAAGGCTTTCCAATCTCTCAAAAAGCTTCTTCGTTCCATTGTTAATCTTATTCTCCACCAAGCTAGGCTTCTTCTGGCTCAACCTAGTCAAATCGTGTTTCCGTAATTTATCTATCAAGTTATTCCTGTACTCTTCAGCCTCCTGTAAATCAGTTGCCAGCTTCTTATTCAGGACACGGAAATCTTCCGCATCCTCAACAAGCGTTTGAATTGTATCGTCTTGCAGTTGTTTGGCCACTTCAAGTTTAGCATTGTTCTCTGTCAGCGTTTTGATTCTTTGCTGAGTGTCCTTATAATAATAATACCCACCGTAGCCCACGCCGCCCACAAGACCCAGCACCACAATAAGAGCGTAAACCTTTAGCATCGATCTAAGCTCCTATTTTTTAGCACTCATATAGGCTGTCATTCCCATGTACGCACCGACGACACCAGCCATTCCGATGTAGAAAAGGCCAAAGAGATCAGCCAAAGCTTTAATCCGAGAATCAGGAAAAATAGGAAGGAAAAGAAAAGCAGTAAAAACGAGCATGGATATAATAGAAATCCAAGCCATCTTTCTTTGAGCGTCTGCCTTTTCTTCTGCAACTTCGGCTTCGTGTATGGCTTTGACTGTTGCAAGTTCAGCATCGCTAACCACACCATCCCCATCAACGTCGTACTCCTCGTAGACACTGTCCTTTTGGAGGGTTTTCTTTCCCTTAGTAGCCATTGTCCTCTCCCGTCTTCATCATGTCACTCAAAACATTTGCGCGATCACCCACCTGCCTTGCCCACTTCGAGTCAAGCATCTCAACACTAGCCTCTTCGTAGCGCCCGTTCTCAATGTGAGCGAGTGTGTTGACAAACTTAGACAGGGAACCAAGGCCCATGTTGAAAGCCATGTCCACCACAACCCTCTGACGCACGTCATCCATATCAGACCACCACGGGAAGGCTCTCTCTACTTCTTCCTGAAAGTCCCTGATGTCATTGGCAAGCATCAACTCAATCTCATCATCTGACAGCCCACGGTCTACCAGATTGCGTCCAACGCCGATGGTTTCTATGCCTTCTGTGTCGAGGTAAACAAACTTACGCACCCCTTCGTGAACCTTCAACTGTGTTATTAACCTGTCAATATCCATAATGCCTAGCCTCGTTTAAGTTACTGGTAACTTGTAGCCATAGAATTTTCGTGACCAGCGCCTGTGCCTTAGCAACGGTCTCCATATGTATGGAAAGGCCCAGCTTATTTTCATGACCGTTGAGTTAATCAGGTTATACGGAAACCTCATAGGTCTCATATAATCTATAAACAGTATCACCCGTAACTCGTCAGTTTCATTGACAGCGTAGTGATTGTAGGTGTCATCAAACAGAACGACCTTGCCATTCTGCCAGTGATACTTATCGCCCTCTACGTTGATGTGGCACTTCTCTGGGTCGGGTATGATCAAACCCATGTGCATACGCAGCACCCCAGCCCACGGCCCTTCGTGTGGGTT
>Ga0098036_1000378_pt1 | contig 19704 bp, 32 predicted proteins | sample 4_EtaG_FD_77064 | JGI IMG/M metagenome (GOLD analysis project Ga0098036, IMG submission 77064) | Marine viral communities from the Subarctic Pacific Ocean - 4_ETSP_OMZ_AT15127 metaG | ecosystem: Environmental > Aquatic > Marine > Oceanic | place: Pacific Ocean | collected 2015-01-07 | reverse complement strand
TGGCCGTGATATGCCATTACAGTTATTGTCGCCAATACTATAGCCCTAACCTCCTCCTTCTTGATGTAGGCTGGGCACTTCCCGTTTACAATTATCTCTGTCATATGTTCTGTCCTTTCTGTTCTTGGTTTATGCTTCTCTCCATAAAACAACATCGGTGTCCGTTACCGTAGTCCAGACTTGGCCGTTATTATCTTCTACCGTCAGCTCAACGCCGCAGTTTATAATCAATGCGTCCTTCTTTTTGCGCTTTCGGATTCTCACAGGGCATCCCATGTCGTGAGAAAGAAGTGCTTCAGCTAGTATTTCTTTAATTGTTACTGATTTCATTTTGTTATCGTTTGGTTAGACTTCCGCGGACGGTTTCGTAATCGGCCCCGCCACAGAAAATTGAGTAGACCTCGCTGACCTTGTGCCTCCTGTACTTGCAGTCCTTCATCGAGGTGCCCTTCGGGAAGAATGAATCGTAGAGCATACCCTTGTGCTCGAGCAGCCAGTGATCCCCTGCACTAAGGATGTGGGCATGGTCGTTCTCTATAAGTGGGTGATCCCCGAGGCACCTCACCTCGTTGAACCACTTGACCAGCGTGGGCTTGGCTTGGTTCCTAAACGGCTGATAGAAGAGCGTCCTCGTCTCGAACTTGAACTGGTCGAGCACCAGCTTGAGGTCGCTGAAGTAGGTGCCCTTCACCACTCGGCTCTGCCGCTTCACTCGCTCGCCCCGCAGTGGGACTCTGAGGTGTTGGTGTGTGCGGATGTGGAGGGCTGAATCCTCGGGGCTCAAGCCGGTGAGCATTGCCAACACGGCGGGGCCACAGAACACGTTCTTCCTTCCTCGAGTATGCTTTATTGTATGGATTGTAATCATTCTTCTTCTTTGATTGGCCACTTGCCATCGAAGGCAAACGAGCCGAGTTCCTTGTACCTAGTTGTCCTCTTGCCCTTCAGTAGCTGGAGGAAGGTGACCTTCCCCGGTGACCCTGCCATGCAGTCCATGTCCTTCACTGAGAGCAGAGCCATGCGGTGTGTTCCCTCGAATACAGTGTCGAGCCTCACATGAGTTGTGTGTCTTGGTGCCTTCATCTTATCCCCAATCCTCCTGCTGGTCGCGCTTCCGCATGAACGAGAGCATCCCCGCTTTGCGCCTTGTCTCTAGCTGAGCCTCGCTCACTGCGCCCATGTAGGCAGGGCGAATGGGGAGCGGCTTGGGCTCGTTTGTTTTCTTGTCCTTCATTTTCATTTTATAACTTTAACTAACAATCTATAATGTAGGCATTGGATGTTGTATCCACCAGCGGTGATCGTGTTGATGTTCACCGTGTTCTCCTCGCCCTTGATTCTCCCGTTGATCTCACCGTCATCCCCAACGCGCAGGCCGCTTGCATCAATAATCCTGCCAGCCTTCTTTTCGACTCGGGTGATCAGCGCCTCACGCTTGCGGTCAACTTCCTTGTCGAGCAGCGTGTCAATCTCGCCCATCTTCTCGGTGATGATGTGCATGAAAGTGTCGGTGTTAGATTTAATGTAATTGTGGAGCTCATTGCACAGCTCAACAAAGCGGGGGCTGGACTCGATCAGTAAATCCGATGGCTCGGGCTTCGGGCGCTTCTCCCCACTGAAACTGTCCCGCCCGTTCTGGCTGTGCCACAGGGCTAAGTGGGAGCGATACCAACCCATGGCCTCCTTAACTGCACGATCCCCGGCTGCTTCATATAGTGAGCGCAGCTCGCTCAGCATCCCTCTGAATTTGGCGGCTTCCTCGGTGTAAACCTTGAGCGCGTTGGCTCGCCAGTTCTGGAGGAATTTTTCTATGGCTTTTATTGTCATGTCAGTTTCCAAAAGTGTAGGTTGCCGCCCCGGTCACCCAAGGTGCTGCGTTCTCGGGAATGAAAACGTCATCTTGGTAGACATAATAAGCGTAGTGCTTTCCCGTGGGATTCCAGACATACAGGTATGTCTTGCCGTCGAGGTAGTTCATGGGGATTTCGGTGCCCCCGCAGCCAACCTCGTAGTCTTCATGCCAGAAGGTGTATTCCTTCCCGTTTGTGTCCTTGAGTGTCATATCAGTTTGCAAAAACGCAGCCGTACAATGCTGCTACCCTCTTGGCTTCCTTGGTTGCCTTGGCCTTGCTCGTAAAGAGCCCCTTGGTGACCAGCAAGTCACCCTCCGCTAGGTAGACAACGTGCCTCCCGTTTCCTTGTTTTCTGGTTTCAACTTTCATTGTTCTGTCCTCTCCCCTTCCTCGGGGAGCCCCTAATGTACATACAAGTAGGGCAGGAGTCAACCCTGTAAATACATTTATTTCACTTTTTTTTTAGGGGGGGTAGGACAGCCTGTGTCCCAGCTAGGGCGCTAAGGTGCCCGAGATGGATCGAGAAATTAAGTTAACGGGATGGGCCGCTCAAGAAGTGGAGCGGCTGGCGAGGGTGACGGGAACCAGCAGGGAGGAGGTTATTTCTTTTTGCCTTTTGAAGTTTTTAGATAGTCCTCGAAGTGTGCCTTCCGCTTCTCGAAAAGGCAGGCAACATAGTCAGAAGCGTGTGCTCTGACGCACTCTTCAATGATCTCAGTGCGGCTCACCCCCGCTGTGGTGGAGGCTTCGGCCAGTAGGTCAAGCACCTCTTTATCAAGGCGAATCCCTATCGCCTTCTTGTTGGCTTCGCTCTTCGATTTGGCAGTCATCTCAAAGGGATTCTACCACTCTGTACATACAGACCAAGACTAGATTCTGAGGTTTTTTTGAAAAGGGGGTTGACGGCATACATACACGCATATACAGTCCCTCCCTTTGTTGGCCCCGCTAGGGCAAACGCCAAGGACAGACATGGACAGTATCAATAAACATCTTTGCTCATTCCGATTCGCGAAGGAGCACCTCAAAAAACTCAAACGGGTAGCTGTGGCTAGGAACACAAGCATGACCGAGATTCTTGAGTTGGCGATTATAGCTTTACCCGAAAGGAGTAAAAAGAAGAAGTGAAAGTGCCCCCCCAGCCGAGCCGAGTGGCTTGGGCGTATCTGGGGAGGCTGGACAGAACATACGCGAAACAAAGTAACCATAAATGAAACTAGCAGTAAACATAAAAACAAATAGCGACAATAACAGTAAACGAGTCCCATGCCCAGAGGGTGTGCATAGCGGCGTCTGCGTGGACGTTGAGGACATGGGATGGATCAAGTCCAGCTACGGCTGGAAGGGCTACATCAAGGTCTACTTCGAGGCCATGGTCGAGGACGATGACGGCAACACCAAGGCCATGCTGGTCAAGACGAAGAGGCAGAACGCCGTGATTAGTGGAGGCGCTCGGAAGAGTAACCTGTACAACCTGTTGGATGGTTGGATCGGTGATGGCTTCACTGGTGACAAAGAGTTCGACTTCTCGTCACTCATTGGCAAGCCAGCCACGTTGGTTGTCGAGGAGACCAGCTTCATCAATGACAGTAACGAGGAGATTCAATACTCGTTCGTGGATGTGGTGAAGAAGAACAAGAAGGCAGTCGAGCCTTCTGGCGAGTGGACAGTCATCACCGAGAGGGATGGCTACGAGGCGCCCGAGTTCACCGCCTTTGGTGAAGGCCCACAGGAGGCACAGGAAGAGCGCCAAGCCAAGCGGGATCAAGCCAAGGCTGACCGTGAGGCCAAGTCGGTCAAGGAGGAGCCAGCCAAAAAGGAAGCTGAAGGCGATGACGTTCCATTCTAAGCCGCGCATCCCCGAGATAGGGGACTCACCGAGTAAGCTCCGGGTCTGTTTCGATATCGAGACGGGCCCAGAGCCCCTCGGCAGGGTGAAGGAAATGTTGCCCCCGCCCAAGAAGGTGCCTGCTACCTACAAGAAGGAGGAGGCCATCGAGGCGTACAGGGTGAAGGCAATGAAGGAGGCCATAGCCAAAGCCCCACTCGATGCCACTACCGGCAGGGTGTTGGCGATTGGCTACATCTTCTCGGATGACGATGAGGTGTATGTGATTGCCAACGACGAGGAAAGACTCCTCCTAGAGGCATTCTGGGCGCTTTACAGGCCGCTCTTCTCATCCCACTGGATTGGGTTCAACTCCAACTCATTCGATTGGCCTTTCCTCGTTCGCCGTTCCATGCGGTATGGGTTGAATATTCCCATGGAGTTTTATCAGCCGGTGAAGTGGCAGAAGAACCTCGTTGACCTCATGGAGCTGTGGGCCTGTGGCGAGTTCCAGAAGCGGATCAGTCTCGACAGGTTGGCCAGATATCTGGGTGTGGGTCAGAAGAACGGCAGTGGCGCCTTCTTCCATGAGCTGTGGAAGACCGACAAGGACGCTGCACTCGAATACCTCGAGAACGACATCAAGCTCACCAAGGCGGTGTGGGACAAGATAGGATGGTGACCATAGGAATAGACCCCGGTGCAGGAGGTGGAGTCGCTGTGCACGATGCCGGTGGAGCCATCACCCTGCACCGTATGCCCAAGGGTGAAGCAGCCATAGCTGAGCTCGTCACACGGCACCTCCCCAAGGTTGCGTGGGTTGAGCAGGTTGGGGGCTACATTGGCACCCCACACCCCGGCAGCAGGATGTTCAATTTCGGCGCCAACTACGGGTGCCTGCTGGGTGCCCTGTATGCCATCGAGTGTCTCAACGCAAAGGGGTGCAAGGTCAACCTCGTAAGGCCACAGACATGGCAGAAGTGGCTCGACATGGGCAACCGCTCGTCTGCCAACGTGGACAAGCAAGAGTGGAAGAGGATGCTGAAGCGTGAGGCTGTGCTTAGGCACCCCGAGCTGAAGATCACAGACAAGACAGCAGATGCCCTGCTGATATTAGATTATGGGTTAAGTAAACAAAAATAAACAATAATGATAACAATGACAGAACACAACCCCAAAGGATTCGCCCCGCTCATGGCGGGAACCTCTTGGGAAAGAGTTGCTCGAGCTATTGCCGAGCACTTTGGACAGACCCTTGACATGGTTAGGTCGAGGGGTAAGCAGGCTGAGTTAATAACTCCAAGGTTTATAATATACTACGTCCTGCATAAACATCACGGGCTGAGCTCTAAAACTGTGGGGCGAATGCTCCACCGAGATCACGGTGCCGTGCTCAACGGATGCAAGCAGTTCAAGAACTGGCTGGACACAACCAAGTCTGCGAACACCCTGCTAACACGGTGTCTACAGGTAGTAGAACAGATCAGCGAACAGGATGGGTTCAGTGTGGGCATTGAGGTTCAACCAAGGAACCAACAGAGTGTGAACAGTGGCAAGGCACCCAAGACTAAGAAAAAGCCTAAACGCTCAGTAAAAGCTGAAAAGCCATCGGAGCTGTTCACAGTCTATAGCCAAAACACCGAAAATTCCCCTTCTCTATATAAATATATATATAAGAATAGTAAGGGGGTTGTTAAGGGGGAAGCGGTCGAATACACGCTCCCTCCTAACCTCGACAACCCAGACTTTTTCGGGGTCTGGAACGAGTGGCTGAATCATCGGGGAGACATCAAGAAGCCCCTCACCCAGAACATGGTGAAGGCGCAACTGAAGATGATGGCAAGAGAAGGTGCTGCGATTTCAATCGAGACCATGCAGCATAGCATGGAGCAGGGGTGGACAGGATTATTCCCAGACAAGACCACAGGAAACAAAAACAATGCACGTTTCAAAAACAATAAAAGCAATAATGAAGGATTCAACAAGGGCGATGGCTCGGCCTACGAAGCCAAGGCTAGATCAAGAGGGGCTGAAGATGTGGGCGAAGCGTTTTCGCTTTGATCCCTGCCAAGACCCCGTGCTGATGAAGCTACTCAGAGGTGCTGCCGAGTTTGCCCAAGACCTGTGCGACAGGTACGAGCACCCTCGCTGGCTCACGCTGGTAGGCAAGAGTGGCACGGGCAAGACGCACTTGGCTCGGGGCATCTGGAGGACTTGGAACCGCAAGGCGATGTGGTACGAGTCACACGGGTGCCGCCTTGTTCGAGAGGGCCAGTACCACCGATACGCTCGGATGGTGAACGACATGAGGGCAGGCGGCTACGGTATCTTCCAGAGCTGTGCCGACTGTGACTTCCTCACGCTCGACGATGTTGGCACCGAGTACGCAAGCGAGTTCAGCCAGAGGCAGCTCGCTGGGATGCTCGACCAACGTGAACGCAAGTGGACGGTGCTCACCAGCAACCTCACGCTTGATGACATTGCCAAGATCGATACTCGGATCGTTGACCGCATGATGCGGGGCGAGAACGAGGTCATCGAGGTAGACACAACCAGTTATTCACTCAGAAACTAAGTATATTCCATGGACAGAACATACGATTATCACAAGGTACCAACGGGAATACGAATAGTCCACGCACTGTGGGTAGTGTTCGCATTCGGAACTATAATCTCGCTACTCGTTTTCGGGTGGCAGTAAACGCAAAACACAAAGAGAAAGGACAGAACATGAACAGAACATTCAAGGCAACGGTCACCCTCAACAAGACCCAGCTCGCTGAGCTGATTATCTGGGCGGTGAAGAATAAATGCTCGGAAGGCTTAACCTTCGGGGCGAACTTCGACGATGACACAGCTCGGATGGCAGTGTCAGTAGCAGAGGCACGGGGAGCAATAGCCGCAACGGCTGACCTGCCCCGCAAGAGGAAGTCACCCAAGCGGATCAAGTCACACGCACGGCCACTGGTGAGGACAGCCTCGGGAACCATTGACATCGAAGAGTCGCTTCTATCACTGGGCATAAGCCGCGCCAATCTGCTCCGCAAGAAGTGGAAGCGGGGCTCCAACCCTCACAGGCTCAAGGCGGCTATCCGCTGTGGGTGGAAGGAGGCGCTGAAGGCTAAGCGTGAGCTGGAGAGCTCTAGGGCTCACAGCAGCCGCTACAGCACCAACGGCAACCTCATGGGCAAGGCCGAGATGAAGGAGAAGGGGCTCAAGGACACATCCATGGCATAAACCAAGTTAAGGGTAGGCTGGGTAACACTGGCCTGCCCTTTCTTGGGCCTAGAGGGTATACTGAGGACATTATTAAGTGTAAAGAGTATGATGACCGCGGAGGAGGAACGAAAAGCCCGTGAGGAGGCTCTGAGGGAGGACAGAGAGGAAAGGGCCGCATTACACCATTCCGAGGAGGAGAAGGTCGAGGCGGCTCAGCGCATAGGCATCAACACCACAGGGACATGGGGCCGCAAGACACAGCACTCGTTCAAGCCGCGCTTCGATCCACCACACTACGGGTCGATACACTACTGGCTCGCCTATGCCAGAGAGGTGCTACTCGAGGCACAGCGGCGCAAGGCATACACAAGCGAGCTACGGTGCGCTATAGAGGGGCTCAAGGGCTTCGCTACAACCCCAAGGGACTCAGCACACCATGTGGCAGCACTAAGGATTCACACAGAGCTCACAGAGATCAACAGGGGCTATAGCCGGTCAACAAGGTGAGCGTAGGGTGTGAAGCACTTTACATAGCCATAAGAGGTTTATCACGCTTATGGTGTGGGCCGTGGCAGACTCGAACAGCTACAAGCACAAGCGACCAGACAAGTATCAAGAGATATTGTCATTACGGAAGGAGGGCAAGAGCTATAACGAGATCACCGCTATCACCGGCGCTGCACCCAACACGATCAGCCGCATCTGCTACGAGAATGCCGAGGAGCTGGGTAAGTGGAAGAAGCGCGTCAGCAACAAGCTGGGTGAGGCAATTGACCTGCTGAGCGATAGGTTGGTGACTGAGGGGGATAAGTTGTCGGTTGGTCAGATTCCCGTCGCCATCGCGATAGCCTTGGACAAGAAGGCCGCTCTCGACGGGGACAATATTTCCCATGTCGTTCACCACAAAGGACTTAGCCACACCGAGATGGCTGACCGTTTAGCTGAGATGAAGTCAGCCAAGGTAGTGGAGGTTGACCCCAGTTGATAATGAATCATCTCCCAACACCCCCAGAATGGAGCACCCAGAGCGATCTGGGGCCAATTGGGTGTAATTTGGGTGTGAGCAGAGGGGGCGGGGGGGGGTCTATCGGCTCGAGGCGGCGAGATCAGCACGGGTTGGAGCCACTACTTTTTTTTCGACAAAACACCTCCTCCTCCACCCCATTCACCCCATTCACCCAATCCACACCCTTTAGTTTATGAGAAGATCGTTTAAACGGCGCCCCGTGTGTGTCTGTTGCCGGGGCAGGCTACCTAATCTACAGAAGCACGTTTGCGGTCATTGCGAGCGCAACCATGGCCCGTTTAGTTTTAAGCGGATGACAGGTGCCTCCACCCCAGATTGGTATTGGGTAGACCCAGCTAAGGCTGACCCCGAGCTTGTATGAGCCCTAGAGAGCGGGAGGAGATGGCTGGCTTGAGGAACTTGGTTGCGGAGGTTTTTGTGCAGGCGGCAAGGGATTACCGTAAGCTGAAGGCTTGCAAGGGTGAGAAGACGAAGATGGATGGGGCCACTACCTTGGTATCGGTGGAGTTGGCTCGGATTAGGGAGTTCTTTCTGAGTGGGGGAGCGGATGCTTACATGGAGTTGTTGGATGACATGGAGCTTAAAGGGGTTGACCTTTGGAGGAGGTTAACGAACAGCAAGGGGAGTGAATTTACGAGTTTTGTAGCTTTGTGACGGCTAGAACAGAAACAACATACCCGGCAGTTAGAAGGGCTGCCATTATATGGTGTTATGGTGACTGAGCTGGGCCAACGACCGTCACAAACCCCGCCCCATGATTGTGGTGTGCGGGGAGACTTTAGTGCAGGGAATAGAGGTGCAGGAGAGCTGCACACAGGCGGTTACTCTTGGCTGCTTTTGTTGAACACCCTGCGCTTTCCCTTTTTTGGGGGAATCCTGTGCTTTTCCTCCTTGGAGGGAATCCTGCGCTTTCCCCTTTTTTCCTCTTGATAGACTCGGAGCTCAACATGGATGAGCCCGAGATGGAGGCCGGGGATTGGTACATTTTGAAGTACCTAGATGCGGAAGGGGGCAGCGTGGACGCAGTAGCGAGGCAGAACGAGGACGGTGAGATTATGGTGAAGGCAAAAGCGAGCTCGAATATGTGCATTAACTTTTCCAACGAGCTGGTTGATGAGTGGGTAAGGAAGGAATTTGATGGGGAAAGCATGGATTAAAAAAGCAGCGGAAGGCTTGGGCCTTACGGTTGAGCAGTTAAGGGGTATGCCGGGGGTGGATGGTTACATCACCTCGAGGAAGGTTGGCCCTAACTTGGGCTATATGATTAGTGACGAGGGGATAGCCTTTGCCCATAACAGGATGAACCCCGTGAGTAGCCCTAACTCTAATGTAACGGTGAAAGCCAAGATCGTCAAGCGGCCAAAGAATCGGCGCCTGCTGATATGTCGGCTTGAGGGGGATGGTATGCCCCTAGCGGAGGGCTCAGAGCAGAGCGAGGCTATTGTTAGGGTGAGAAATAATCAAAACTGGTCAGCGGGACAGGTTATAGAGCTGGACAGGGTTGATAAAGAGGGGTTGTGGAGCCTAACGCACAGGTGGACGCAATGGGAAAAGAGGAGAAAAAGCTAACCCAGTGCGAGATGCTGGAGGGAGAGGTTATGAGCCTAATTAGCCGAGCCTACGAGGAATACGACCTACCACAGGAGGCTATATGGGGCGTCCTACTCAAGAGCTTGATGAGGGAGATGATTTTCCATGTCGGCAGCGAGTACTTCCTCACCGAAGAAGATTTAGATGATGAGTACTGAGATAAAGACAGCAATGGGCAAGGAGGCCCACACTTTGGCACTGAAGTTTATACGGGTGCTGGACAGCAAACAGCAGGATTATGGATCGGAGAACATAACTATAAGCGGCGAGCTTGGGGTTGTTGTTCGAGCCCAAGACAAGCTGTGCCGGTTGAGGCATTTATTAGCAAAGAACGGTGATGTAAACCATGAGAGCGTTGATGACTCATGGATGGACTTGGCCAACTACGGGATAATTGGTCATATGTTGCATAACGGGGTTTGGCGTTAAATGTAAACACAAAGCGAGGGCAGCAGAGCCTTGTGGATGAACGCAGGGCCATGGAAGCATTCTCGACTCGTTTCGGCTTGGGCTGGGTGGAGACCCCTCGAGGTAAACCAGCTAGGGTTGATGGTTTGCTGGTTAAGAACGGGGAGCTCAACGGGGTTGGTGAGGTTAAGTGCCGGTACGACCTCACACTGCAACATTTCACTAATGCGTTTGACATGGAGTGGCTTGTTACCTTGAGCAAGATCGAGAAGTGCAAGGAAGTGGCCCAAGGGCTACAGGTGCCGTTTATAGGCTTCATGTTTCTGGCAGACGAAGGGGATAATGGCCTGCTTCTATGGAAGCGACTTGACCAGATAGAACTGGAAACGAGGTGGACAGACTCCAAGAAGAACTGTAACGGGGGTCACGCCCACAGGCTAAACGCATTCATCCCCATGAACCAGTGTAGGGCTCTTCGGTTATGATTAAGCTGACCGACCATCCAACCCTATACAAGCCGACAGAGGATGAGATTCTCGAGTTCGAGAAGGCCCACGGGAAGAACGCCACTGTCGAGCTTCTCATGGGCAGGGAGGAGAAGATTCGCCTCGAGAAGAGCGACCCATTCAACCACAGGAATGTTTTGCCACACTGGCAGAGGGCAAGCGACCTACTCGACAAGCATGACCAGCTACTGATCAGCGGAGGTAACCGCAGCGGCAAGACGGCTTTTGCGAGCTGGTATGTGACGAAGCTGCTGGACGAGATTCCCGGCGCCCGTGTTGCCTGCTTTAGTATGACTCACCAGAGTAGCATACGGGATCAGCAGCCCTCGGTGTATGAGATGCTGCCCCAACGCTATAAGAAGATTAAACGGGGTGTGGTGCAGAACATCAAGTACACCCAGAAGAATGGTTTCTCTGACGGCACATTTGTTTTCCCCATAAAGCCCGATACCCCAGACGAGCCGGGGAGTCAGTGCTGGTTCAATGCCTACCAGCAGCCCATGGACATCCTAGAGGGATTCGAGGCTGACCTCATATGGTTTGACGAGCTGGTGCCGTTTAGTTGGTACGAGACGGCTGCTTTTCGGTTGGTGACAAGGAAGGGGAAGATGCTGATCACAGCCACACCCATAACCGGCTATACACCTGTGTACGGCAGCTTTGTTAACGGGGCACAGGTCACCGAGTCGAAGCCTGCCAGCTTGATCGATGGCCCAACGGTTCAAGGGGTGAAAAACGGTGAGATGCCATATGTGATGGAGTGCATCGACCCCAAGAGGGCGGTAATGTTCTTCTTCACCGACATGAACCCGTACAACCCCTACGAGCAGATGGAGAGGACGCTTGCGGGGGAGAGCTCGGTTCAGATTAAGATACGGGCATACGGGTACACCGATAAGAGTAGTGGCAACTTCTTCCCGAAGTTTGGCAAGGCCCACATCATCGACCCAGAAAAGGTGCCGAGTGAAGGAACGAATTATATGTGTGTTGACCCTGCTGGCAGCAGGAACTGGTCTATGCTTTGGCTTCGCGTTGATAGCGATGATAATATATATGTTTACCGTGAGTGGCCCGACAAGGCGTCTTACGGGGAGTGGGCGGTGCCGGGGGACAAAGCCGAGGGCTCGATAGGCCCAGCAGCAAAACCAGAGGGCAGGGGACTTTCGGAATATAGGGACTTGATCGAGGAACTCGAGGGGGACGAGACTATAGAGTGCAGGCTAATCGACCCCAGAGCAGGCGGCAGCAAGGCAATGACAGACGAGGGGGGCGAGACTCTCATCGACCTGTTAAACGACCTCGGGTTGGACTTTTTCAAGGCGCCGGGGCTACCCATCGAGCAGGGGATCAGCTTGATAAACGAAAAAATGAACTATAACCTTGACGAGCCACTGAGCGTATGCAATCAGCCGTCTCTGTTTATTAGCAGTGAATGCGGGAATCTCATTGACTGTATAAAGGAGGTCTCGGCGGCTGGAGGGGACAAGAACAAGTACAAGGATTTTGTAGACTGCCTGCGCTACCTTTTGACTTTCGATCCTATTCATGTTGATGCCAACACTTGGAAGGCACACGGGGTTGGAGGAGGTTACGGATGAACAGTTTACTGAGAGATGACTCGGTTTTTGTGGGGTTCAAGGAGGCGAGCACTGCCTTGAACGTGAGTATCAGCTACTTGCAAAAAGTCGCAAATGCTGGAGCCTTGAAGACGTTTACGATGCAAGGGGGCAAACGTAAACTGTACAGGGAGGATGTTATAAAGGAATTTAGGTTAAGGGAAAAAAATGAAAGATAAACTATCGAGGGCGACCGAAAAGCCCGATGTACTGGAGCTGCACACTGAGTATAGGAAAGCCGTCGATGATGGATTCACCTCTGAGCGGCTGGATTACTGCGACAAACAGAGGCTTGCCGTCTGGGATGGCCAGAGCAAGGACTTCAAGAAACACGCAGATGACGAGGCTGGAGCCTTCCCTTGGGAGGGCGCCGCTGACACACGGCAGAGGTTGGTTGACACAACTATAAGAACCTTGACTGACCTGTTGATGGTCAGCTTTAGGCGAGCACAGGTGCGTATCAATCCCGTGGAGGCTGGGGACTCCGAGTCTGCGGCAGCACTGAACACACTGTTCCGCTGGTTGGTTGGCTCCAAGTTATACAACGAGTTGCAAAAGGAAGCTGAGCTGTATGGTGAGTATGCGCTGACCTACGGCTACTCGGCAATGTTCGTTGGCTGGGAGCAGTCATCGATCCTCAAGCCGCAGGAGATCACCTTGGAAGCGTTGGCGGCAATGTCTGAGCAGGGCGGCGCCGAGGTTGGTATCACCTCGGAGATCATTGAGATGATACAAGACCCAGAATACGATAATCAAGTGGCCGAGTTGTTTGTTGGGTTGGTGCCGAATGTTAGGAAGCGCAGAGCCCTCAAAATGGTTCGGGAGCTTAGGGAGACGGGCGCCACTGAGGTGCCCATAGCTGAGATGAACAAGAATCAGCCGGTCTGTGTGGCCCTAAAGCCATTCGAGGACATTGTGTTCCCAGACGAGACGGTTGACCTCCAGAAGGCGAGGGTGATCTTCCGCAAGACCTATATGACCGAGGTCGAGCTAAGGGCCAAGGTGCAGGAGGATGGCTGGGACGAGAAGTTCGTTGACGAAGCGGTTGAAACTGCTGGCAAGTCGCAGGACGCATCCAACGTGATGATAAACGCCACGACACTCACCCCGCTGTTCGATACGAACCGAAACATGATCGAGATCGTCCACGCCTACACTCGGCAGCTAAATGAGGACGATGTTCCCGGCATATACTGCACGGTGTTCAGCCCCTACGCGACCCAGCAGGACTCCGAGGAGCCCCTATACGGCAAGCATGAGCTGGTTGGATACGCTCACGGCAACTACCCGTTCGTGGAGTACCGCAGGGAGCGCCCCAGCCGCAGGGCAATCACCGAGAGCAGGGGTGTTGCCGAGGTAAGCGCCTGCGCTCAGTCCGAGCTGAAGGCACAGCGAGATTCTATAATCGATAGGACTTCGCTGGAGACAATCCCGCCGATTCAGTATAACCGCAGGCTGGGGATGGCCAACAATCTCGGCCCAGCCGTCATGGTGCCGGTGAGCAAGCCGGGGGACTATCAACCACTGCAATTGACGGCAGGGGTTCCCGCTACATCGATGCAGTGCATCGAGATGATCATGCAGGATACGGCAGACTACTATGGACTGCCCCACTCGAACATCCCGCCGGTCACAACCACACTGAAGCAGCAGGCACTGGTGAACAACTGGCTGTGCTCATGGACTGAGATTTATCAGCAGATGCTGGCTTTATCACTGCAATACCTTTCGCCAGAGCAGGTCGAGCGAGTGACGGGGGTGCCCCTCGAGGTGAATGACCTGTCAACGATGCCCGACTTCATTCTGAAGTTCGATGCGCGTGACATGAACGATGACTATGTCCTCAAAAAGCTCGAGGTGATAGCCCAGCAACTGCTGCCGCTTGACGCTGGGGGCTCCATCGAGCGAAACGCGCTTGTCGAGAAGTTGGTTCGCAGCATAGCACCAGAACTGGCTGACGAGATTCTAGTTGACCAAGGCTCGGCCTCCCAGAGGATATATAACGAGACCAAGGGTGAGCTGGTTGGGATGATGGCAGGCTACGAGGCCAACTACCAAGAGAAAGACCCCGCAGCCCAGAGTAAGATGCAGTACCTCGAGCAGCTCGTTAAAAGCAACCCCAAGGCTTTGGAAGCCGCACAGGGCGACGAGCAGTTCAAGACGCTCTTGGATAACTACTCGCAGTCACTGCAATTCAACGTGCAGCAGCAGCAGAACGCTCAAATCGGACGAATCGGCGTCAAGCCCGTCCAACAGGGCCAAGCTCAGCAATGAACTCGATGAACTCAATAAGCGACAAGCTCGCCACTGGAAACGCAGACGATCTGCTGGAAGGGGTCAATCTCCTTATAGATGAATCCGCTGATGCGGAGGTTGGGTTTGTGTCCGCTCCCGGCATCGATGACAGCGAGAGAGCACACTCAGCGGGGAGGCTGGATGCGTTACGATCACTGAAAAGTTTGATCAACGATGCTGTGTCCGCAGCCAAAAAGAACAAGTAGATTATAGTACAACAGGTTTAACAGGTTTTTCCTGTCAGCCGAACTAGTAAACAGAGCCCATGCAGCGTTACACCTGCGTGGGTTTTCTGTATTTACCCATCACAAAACAAATGCTGACGGGGACTTGCTCCCATAAAAGGCATGGCTGAAGGACAGAATACTGGCGACTCACTGCCCGAGTCGCAGGAAGCAACGGAAGGGCTGAATAACATTGGAGGTCTTATTGACCAAGCGGGACTTGCCAGAGTCTTCGGTGCAACCGAGGAGACTGAGCAGGAGGCTACAGAACCCGAGCCTACGCCACCTGCAAATGAAGCTGAAGAAGGGGTAAAGGAATCTGATTCGCCAGAGTCGAGTGACGCTGGAAATGACGAGTCGGAAACTGAGTCAGAGGTTCTTTCTAATAGTGAAGATGATGACGAGCCAGTTGACGCTAAAGGTCAAGACGGGCTCCTCAAGCGGATCAGTAAGCTAACCGCGATTAGGCGTGAGACCGAAGATAAGGTCACCACACTTGAGGACGAAAACGCTTCGCTGAGATCGCAACTTGAGCAGAAGGACGAGCAGTCCCCTGCGGTTGTTGATGACAGCAACCCATTTGGGGATGTGAGGACAGTGAAGGATGTTGAAAGCAAACTTCGAGAAGCTCAAGAGGTATATGACTGGGCCGAGGATCACCCTAACGGGGCGACTCAAGGCGAAAAGGATTATACAGAGGAGGACATCTTAGGGATCAAGCGGAGGGCTCGGCAGGCATTGAGGGAGTTGCCCAAGCGCAAAGAGTTTCTGAACTCCGAGCGGGAAAACTCAAGAGTGGTGGAGGAAGCCTTTCCATATTGGAAAGATCGATCCCACGCAATGTACCAACAGGCGCAGGAAATCTTGAGAAACCGCCCAGAGATAAAGAGACACGCTGAGTGGAAGGCAGATGTCACCATATATCAACTAGGGTTGATGGCCTATAGCGAGTTGCAAAACTCGAAGGGCAAGAAAGCCAAAGTTGCAAAGGCGACAGCTCAACCAACAAAGCCTGCTGCGGCACCGAAGAATACTGATGCCGACACGAAGCGGAAAACTAACGCCGTCAAAAACTTCACTGAGAGAAGGGATCGAGACTCACTAACTGAACTAATGAAAGGTTTTATTTAAGATGGCACAATTATTTGAAGCGGACTTCCAAGGAAGCGGAAGTGCGTTAACAGCAGGCCCGACCAAGCGGGAGGACTTAGCAAACTATATAGCTCTAATCGACGCCAAGGACACTCCATTCAGCTCCATGGCGCCGAAAGGGAAGGACTTAGGGAATATGTATCACCGCTGGTCAGCCGACCAGTATGAGGGTGCGACCCACGAAGGGTTTAGGGACGGCAAAGATGCCACGACCACTCCAAGCTCTCACGCATCTGACTCCACTGCGGTGTTGGGTAACGATGGTGGTACTTGGAACGATCCATCTGCTGGGGCTGCTATTGACTCAACAACTCACGGCACAGCTTATGAGCCACTGGTGATGAATCATGCTCGCCAGCAGGACGAGCTGAGCAACTACGCTCAGTACTTCCGCAGGGCGACCAAGGTCAGCCCGTTGGCAGCAGAGGTTGTCACCCCTGTTCAGAGCCAGAACTTGCTCGCCGCAGCGACTGCTAAAAAGACCGTTGAATTAAAGCGGGATATTGAGAAGACGATGCTGAGCAACAACACGCCAGTCAAGGAAACGAGCAGCGTTCCCTATAAGACTCGGGGTATGGGCTCTTGGATTGCTAACTCGCCTACGGCTGGGGATGCTGCTGTTCCTGCCGCTTATGATACGCCTGCCACTAGTATCAAGGATACGGGCACTGGAGCCGCATCGGCTACGACAACCGACAAGGTTGATGAAGCTGCTATTCAAGATGTTCTTGAAAGCATTTACGGTGTAACGGGTAGTGTTCGCTCATACGATCTTATTTGTGGGGCTAAACTAAAGAGGGCGTTCACTAACTTGACAGCTACGGTAACTGACACCGCAGCGAACAGTGCGTCCTCTTCGGTTCGCACGTTCAATCAAGATCTGAACAACACTACATTCAAGAGCACCATCACGGTGTTCGAGGGTGATTTTGGGACGCTCAACATCCATGTGGATAACTTCATGCCAGCATCTGACAATGGCTATGTTATCCCGATGGACAAGACCGAGATTCGGTACGGGATGCTCCCTCGGGTGCAGAACATTCCCAACTCGGGATCGGGTGAAGGCCGGATCGTGGAGGCAGTCGCCTCGCTTGTGGTTAAGCAGCCTCAAGGTTTTGGTAAATTTGCCGCCGCTGCTGACTGATGTTGGTAAGTCTTGATGGCCTTGATGAGGGTCTCGTTAGCGGAATGCTTGACGAGTTCAAGACGGGCTGGAACAGGCAAAAGGTTGTAGCTCGAGCCGCACAAAAGCGGCTCGGGCAAACCAACCAAACGGAGCGCAAGTCGGTTGACGGTTTGGGCGCCATTAAAGCGCAGATTAGCGCGGATAGTTATCACTACTGGGGTCAGCGGTTAGGTTACGATTGTTGGAGGGACAGGAAGTTCATGGACAACTACCTAACAGACAACCCACAGTGCAGAGTTAAAAGTAAGGGAACCAAACTACAGGTTGGGCACGGTTCCACTCCAAAGTATAGGAAGAGTTACGGTTGATGCTAACGCTTGATTTTGGAACAGTACTAAGTGGGGTTGCCCAACTAGCGGGGTTGGACAGAGATAATCTGCCAACCCATTTTTTTAAGCAGGTCAGAGACTTGGCAAATCGTCGGTTAGCGATTGTCTACATATCGGCTCCTTGGCCCGACTTGGTGAGGGTAGTGAACCTCACCACAGCAACCTCAGACAAGTTCACCATGACATCAGCCATGGGCGACATTATAGAGGTTTACCAGAAAGACCCACTACTAACCACAGAAGCCATCCCCCAGAGCTATAGGCTATACGGTGATGGCACCGACAGGTTCATATACACAAGAGGAGGCCAGACGAGCGTGTATGTGGAGTATAGAGAAGCAAGAACAGATTTAACGGGAGATGTGTGGGCGGCAGGCACCTACGCAATCGACGCGCAGGCATATAAGAGTAACAACTTCTACTCAACGCCAAGCAGCACGGCAGAGGTGCCCCCAGCTTCACCTTGGGTGAAGGTCAAGATACCAAGCCGCTTTATGGGTTACTTAACCCAAGGAATTTATACAGATTATTTAACCGCGAACGGAACACCCAACCCACTGGAGGAGCAGAAGGCCGAGGGGCTACTGTCAATCGAGTTGGATTCCCTACACAGGGAGCAGGGGCAAGTTCGTAAACCAAAGGTGAGCACATACTAATATGAGTAAAGTAAGGGTAGTAACAGGCGCAAGAACAATCACGGCGAATAGCAGTACCTCGTTTAAGACGGGAACGGACGCCTTGGCCGCGAACGATTACCGAAAGTCGTTCATTATAACAAACATGGCAACGTGCAAGTTGTATGTGAATCTGTCTGGAACACAGCCAACCGCCACAGCTTGCCACTTTGTCCTTCCCGGTTGTAGTTCGGTAGCAGATGGCACGGGCGGCACGTTGAGCGTGGACGGGTATGTTGGAGCGGTAACTGTCGCTGGATCGACTGCTGGCAGTTACTCGGTTGTCGAGTTCGGTTAAAATAAAAGGAATATTATGGGAGCAAATTTTAGCGGCGGTGGAGCCACGGTATTCCACGATAGAACGGACGCCCCCGGCGAGATCACCCGCGAGCTAGTTAACTCAACCGATGGTCAAGGTCTGCACTTCGACGGTGCGGCTGGCACTTATGTCGATTGCGGCGACACGACTATCCTCGACGGTGCGACCAAGATTTCGCTTGAAACTATCGCGGCGACAACGACTACAAGCGTTGACGTATTGATTTCAAAAGTATATGATAGTGATTGCTACAGACTTTTTTTTGAGTCTGGTCTTGTAAAGTTTGCAGTAAAAAATGGAGGCAGTATCGCCACTGCAACATCAAGTGGCACTTACAATGATGGTAACCCAAAGCACATTGTTGCAACGTGGGACAACGCTACATTAAATATCTACGTCAACGGCAATCTCGATGGCACGGCAACGCTGGCCGGTGGCTCGATTCCCAACACGACAGACAAACTTGCTTTGGGGGCATACCTAAAATCTGACAACACAAACGGGAACAATTTCGAGGGGATTCTGTATCGGGCGAGGTTGTGGAATAAAGCACTCACCGCAGCGGAGGTAACGGCGAGCTACGAGAACGCTACCGTGCCGTTTGGTCAATTAGGAACAACTCAAGCCGAGTTGGTAACGAATGGTAATTTCGCCAGCGCATCCGGCTGGACGCTTGGAACTGGTTGGAGTGTTGCAGACAACAAAGCGACTTCAGACGGTTCGCAAACCGGCTCAAGCAACCTTTACCGCACAGCCGCGCAGACGGTGATTCTCGGCAAAAACTACCGAGTTACTTACACGGTCAGCGGTAGGACGGCGGGCGAAGTTTGGGTAAACATTGGGGGGAACACTAATTTAACGAGGCGTTCAACAAACGGGACATTTACAGAGGAGATTGTGACCGTCACCAGCGTTCACAGTAACATTTACTTTCAAGCGGGAGTTGATTTTGTCGGAAGTGTTACCGACATTACAGTTACCGAATCTGGATGCTCCGTTGACCTCGACCTCGCATTCGCACAGCCCGAAATTTCCACCATCATACAAGATCGTGCTGGTGCGGCAGACGGCACTTCGTCTGCAACGGGCGTCACGCAAGTCACGCCGATTGAGCAGTTGAATAGCAAATCTGCTCGTATTGGAACGAGTGCGGCGACACCGGCTGATGGGGAGCTAGTGGCAAAGCAAATCCGCATTGGCGACTCGTCGGCTACAACAGTATACGCGCATTTAGAAAGCACCACTCGGAATCAAATCAAAGTCCCAAACGATTCAAGTTTGGAGTTTTGGGAGGGGGGAAACCAAAATCTCACAATAGACCCGTACGGCAACGTGGGGATTGGCGTTGCGCCCGCTGCAAATCAAAAATTGCAGGTCAAAGTTGCCAGCAACGTCAACCTGTCGGTTTCGCACGATAGCGGTAATGTTCGACTAAACGCCGTCAACGATGCAGCAGATACAAACGTGCCGATGGA
>Ga0098036_1000372_pt1 | contig 19987 bp, 35 predicted proteins | sample 4_EtaG_FD_77064 | JGI IMG/M metagenome (GOLD analysis project Ga0098036, IMG submission 77064) | Marine viral communities from the Subarctic Pacific Ocean - 4_ETSP_OMZ_AT15127 metaG | ecosystem: Environmental > Aquatic > Marine > Oceanic | place: Pacific Ocean | collected 2015-01-07 | reverse complement strand
GTCGAACTGGTCGCCATAGTATTGATCGAACGCTTTCATTAGTGCCATCAGTTTAACGATAGGTCTAGCCTTGCGCTCGTCTTCTTGCATAATTTTAAGTAAATCTTTGTCGTTAAGTTTCATCAGCTCTTCCATGTCTGTTTCGGATAACTTGCTTTCTTCGATGTACTCTAAAATATTCATGAAAGACTGTTCTTTTCGAGCCTTCTTAAGATAAAAATATAATCGTATGTGTTTAGGTACAGTCTCCCAATGATTGTATTTGTCGGCCACCCTACGAAAATTTATCTTAGGTGTTAGGTCTAATACTTGTCCCACATCGTTCTCCTAGCTTATGTTGTTCTTTACCCACATCTCTAAATGTTTTTCTCTGTCAGCACTCAGCTGCATAAGATGGTTAGCTTTAGCCGTTTGCAAAATAGTCTGAGCGTTCTCTAATAGCCTAATATTATCGATAGGCGGATCGTCTAACAAACTATCGTTTATGGCCTTCTCCACTACCTCAAACTGCTCTATGGTTAATGGTATGTTCATATTCTCTCCTTACACTAATTGAATAGATACCGATAACAGGTTAGTTATCTTTTTAAATTTAACCTGATTTAAAGGGTTTCTGCGCCACGCATCACTGACCATGATTAAGATAGGGTCATCGCTTTCTGAATCGATACGTAACATTACGCTGCCCCAGTCAAATACCATGTATACCCCCAAAAATAAATCGTAGTAGTCCTCACAATTAGATTTACTTTCAGTGTAAGACTTGCCCATAATCGCAGATAACTCTGATATGACTCTGGTGATTGCATCATGATCCAATGACCTTGGTTGTTTCTTTTTAAAGTTAAGCACGTTGTTCATATAGCCTCCTCTGATCTTCTTCTCGTTCTCTTATTTCATCTATAACAGATTCTGGAATGATTTTCCATTCTGTGCGCCTATGCCATTTATGTTCGAAAACACCTCTCTTTTTCAGTTGGCTATAAATTTTATGCTCTTCTGCATATAGTTCGTCTAAAGCCTTTCTTTGCTCTAGCGATGGTTTATTTACCAACATATCAACTTCAGCGTAAATAAAATTAAACTCCATATTGTTGCGAATGTAAGCCTTAGCCAGTTCTATTTCTTCATCATTTTTCAATGGCAAAATATTAGCCCAGTCGCACATGCCTCTCGCACTACAATCGCCTTCAACCGCATGTAAATATAATTTAACCATTAGTTTTCTCCCAGTCGTTAGTCTTCTCCTCAACCTTCAAGACCTTGCTTATTTTATTAAGAAATTCATAAGCATCCTCTAATGAAGGATTGAACCATTTAGTTCTGTACCGAGAGGGACAATCCTCGTCCGCATTAGCACACACCGTTTCTAAATGTTCAGCGCATTCAACCAATAGTTTTTTCTCAGGGATTACGTAACTATGCGTTGCATGAGCCGCACCATCGATCAAGTCCATAATGTATTTACCATCATATCCCTCTAAAAATTCTACTACGTGGTCTTCACAATATTCATAAAGTTTTTCTTTATCCCATTCATGCCAGTCTTCAGGCAGCATTTCACTTAAAAAATGTCCACTTGAAAACGTAATATGTTCTTCGTATTCCATCATTTTGATTCCTCCATATCTACGCAGTAATTGTCATCCACGTCCTCTGGATCTTCAATCTCTTCTAATGAGCCAAAATCCCAACCATGGTTATAAGTACAATTAAAAAGCCCACCATCAAAACTACGCCATCTTGATATAACTTCATCTTCCTCTGCCGTAGTTCGGATATGTAGTTCATACTCTTCCGTACTAGTCACTCGTAATTTGTATATCTTTTCTTTCTTAGTCATCAGTCTTCTCCTTTTTTAAATTCACTGTTTTCGTCTGCAAGTCTGCTTATATCTCTACGTAATTCATGAATCTCGTTATGCGCCTCATCAAGCGTTGTGGGTAATGAACCCGTTTCATAATAGTAAACACGACCTTTGGAATCTGTTACTTTTTCAAATCCCAAGCCTTCATAAATAACATCCATAGTTCGTTGAATATGTGCTATCTCCTCATCTCTGTCCTCACTGTCGTTAATGCAATTTTCACAATAATCATCAATTATCCGCCAAATAACATTCATCGCTTCGCTCTTATTCATTAGTCATCTCCTCAAAATAATCATCTAGTTCATCCGCACAAATTCCGCATCGCCACCCCTCAATCTCATCGTTAAACACCGCATAACGATTAACATATCGTCCAGAGCCAAAGTTGCATGATTTATTGCAGTCCACACATATTTCACTGTCAAACTTGTTTTCAGTCATTAGTCATCTCCACATTTGTTCGAATAATTATTAACCCCCTATGATGAAATCGCCAACAGAGGGTTATCAAGGTCTGTATAATTAAGACCTTCGAAATGGCCTTTTAATTTTCCTTGAGTTACAACGCCCTTACACATATCAGTCATACACTGCCACAACGCGGTTTTTTTAAGACCAGTGGCAACGATTACCTTACCGTCGTTAGTAGTTAATTCGCCCTTTTCATTTATCGCATAAGCCGAGTAGTCGGCAGAGTCGTCTACCCATCGTGTTAAAAAGTTAAGGGTATCAAGACGAAAGTAAAGTAAGTCATAAGTAATTTTAGTTTTATTCATGTTCTCTCCTTTGAACGTATTTGTTGGCATGGGGATATTAAAACATGGGATTAAATGATTGTCAAACATTGTTTGCACTATATATACCCCGTTTTCACAAATTACTTTTAAAAATATTTTTTTTGGTGAAAAAAAGTGAGACGAGTGGGACGATAAATAATTGTGTAAATAAATCAGATAGTTAGACCCTGTTTCCCGTCCCAATGCTCGTTCCACTTGTCCCAAAAAGAGTTGTTTTGTCCCATTTTGAAGTAACTTTTTGTCCGATGAAGCTTTTGAAAAATAAAAAAATTTTTATTAAAATACATTTGGGGGTATATAAAGAGCAAAAGGAATACTCATGAAGAAGACTAAGGCCGATTACTTTAAAAAACGTGTAGATCGTATAGCAGATAAGGTTGAAGAGACTCATAACCGTAAGCTAACGAATCGTCAAAAGGAGTTTGCTAGGCATTATGTCGATGGAACACATAGCAACGCTGAATGCGCTAGACTGGCTGGTTATTCAGATACTAACGGTATTGCTAAGAATAAAGCCTATGCGCTGTTAAATGGCGTAGAGTTTCCTCATGTCCTTGAATATATCGAAGAGTTAAGAGAAGACCGAGAAAAAAAGTATGGTGTAACTTTAATGGGGCAACTAAAACGGTTTCGAGAACTGTCTGTCAAAGCAGAACAAGAGAATCAGTTTTCGGCAGCCGTTAATGCTGAGAAGATTCGATCATCACTGGGCGGCCTGACTATAGACCGTAGAGAAACAAATCACTACCATGCAATAGAAAATATGTCGCGAGATGAAATTGAAAAGAGGCTAGGCGAGTTAAGAAAAACACACCCGACAGCATTTGTCGAAGGGGAGATAATAGATGAGCCTACAGCCAGAAGCTCAATTTTGGAACACTCTGAAGAAGAATCTGCCTAAAAATTGGTTTGTAAATCGTATTGAAAATCGCATTGGTGGGGGCGTTCCTGACGTATATATCTGTATTGATGGAAAATCATTGTGGTTAGAACTAAAAGTTACTAAAAGTCACAGAGTTTCGGTTTCTCCACATCAGATTGCTTGGCATTACAGCCTTTCACAGTCAAAAGGTGAATCTTTCTTCTTGGTTAAGACCCTCCCGTCCTCCACCCTATATTTGTTTGACGGGGTTCATGGTCGGGGGTTAGCGGAGCATGGCCTTCGGGTCGGGGTTCGGGATTCGGGGTCGGGGTTTTCGGGTTCGGGGTTAGTGGTTCCTTGCTCGTGGCATGGGGACAAGTATCAGGGGTTGATAGATTACTTGGCAGCATACCGAGATGTGCCAGGACACTATAACCAAAAGCTATAAGCATATAACATAAAAGTATATTTAAATATGCTAAAGACTTGACTTATGATATCCCATGTACTAATATGTACTCACTGAAACGAAAAACGTAACTAACAGAGTTATCCACACTTTATCCACAGATAGCTCTTAGAACAAAGGAAAAAGAAAATGGACATGATTAAAATGAAAATGGCTTTAGGATTGATTAAGGACGAACAGGACGATGCCAAATTTGGTTCCCACAGCTTAGCACCAAGCACAGGGGACAAGGCTGTAAAAACTGCTAATCAAATTCACTCAGCGTGGAGCGCGTGTGATTCAAGGGAGCGAAAAATATTCTTTGAAAAATTTGGTCAGCTAACCATAATGGAGGTCGTGAAGATTTTCGGTGACAACGACGAGGTCAGCGCGAAACTTCCGCCAGAGTTTAGGCAAAAAAAGGAGGTATAAAATATTCGGGGGCTGCCCCTTCGGGGGCAGCTTTCTGGATTCGGGGTTCGGGGCCTATTATTCGGGATTCGGGATTCGGGATTCGGGGTTCGGGGTTCGGGGTTCGGGGTTAAAGTAAGCCCCGTACCTTTTGGGGAGAATAACGGGGCTTAACAAAGGAGAGTTCTGAAAAAAGAACTATTTCATAATACCATAATCCTGGGCAATAAAAAAGGGGGTTTCCCCCCTAATCTTTCGGAAAATAACTAGATGCTTTATGCACATCAATAATTTTTATAACTTTATCGCCTGACATATCCCAATAGACATCGCCTTCATGAACACTGACATTTTCACCGATTAAGTCTTCTGGTTTATTTAAACCATATTCGCCCCATTCAAATTGGGTAAATATTTTTGTGTCGATATAATAATAATAACTGTCTGTATCTGGTAATTCATCATCAAACCATTTCATAAAACCTTTGCCAAATTCATCATCACCTATTGCCACCACTAAATGTTGTCTATCATCTGCACATAAACATTCTATGACATAACTATCTTTCATTCTTCTACCCCCAAAATATATTTATCTGTTTCCTGTTGAACTAATTCTTTAAAATGTTTTCTTGCATATTCGAAAGTATGACCCATATATTGATGATGAAATAAAATATCATCTTGTATCGTTGCAAACATTGTAAAAGATCCATCATGATTATTTTGAACCCCACCGTGTAATTCTGCATAAGATCCGTTTTTACCTATTATATCGTGTCTCATTTTTATCTCCTTTTTTTTTCACGTGAAACTAATATAACATAATTATAAAGTATTGTAAATATTAAAAAGTTATAAGCATATAACTAAAACATCTTTACAAAGTTATTAAAATATGTTTTAATAGGTTCATGGTTAACAAAGGAGAAATAAACATGACTAATAAAATTAAGAACATAAATAATTACGCTTTTAAAAATGCTTTATCGTCCATTAAAAATAATTATATGTTTATGGGTAGAGATGAGACAGGCGAATACGATTTATTTAAGCACACTATCACTAGGGAATATATAAAGATCCCAAATGATAATTATTTCATCAACAACGCAAAAATTGTTTAACAAAGGAGTAAAACAAAATGCAAGATAAACTTTTTAAATATGGCGAAATAAAAGAATATTTTTTTGATTGGTTAGAAGACCAAGATCCAGAATGGATAGATCAAAATATAGATGATATACATCATCATTGTTTTAATACTGATTACTATATCATAGGGACTTATCAAGCTAAGCAGTGGCTAGGCGATGAAGTGTTTCATGTTATAGAAATTATTAAAGAATATGAGAAGTCTAATTTTGGTGAAGTGACAACTGATTTTTCAGACCCTGAAAAAATTGTCAACATGTATGCGTACATTATAGGCGAACAGGTTGTTCATGAATGGCAACAAGAAAGGGAGGTTGTAAACTTTTAAAGGCTCCTTTGTCCCTCGGATTCGGATCCCGTTTTTGATTGTCCTTTCGGGATTCGGGTTCGGGGGTTTTTTGTTCGGGTTTCGGGACTCTTATTACTTATACTTAATGAAGTATAAGTAAAGTATAAATAAAAGTTATCCACAGCAGCAGAAAAAAGTTATCCACAGGTTATTAACAATTAAGTTATCCACAGGTTATCCACAGGTTATTAACATATACCTAAAAGTTATTATAAAGTATTTATATATAATTAAAAAGTATTTACAATTAATTATAAAATAGCTATAATGAGATTGTGTTTAATCAATAACAGAGGAGATATTAGACATGGACGTTTTAAACAGATTATTTAATCAAAATGCTAGGATAACCATATACAGCGATACAAACTTAGCAGATAGAGTTTACACCATTATGGACGGTATCAAAATTTTAACTAAACAACGCGGACTGGCTAATGGTGAGTTATTGAGACGCGTTGGCGAAAATAACGAACAAGTTATTTTTGAGGGTACGAAAGGAAGAAAGATAATCGTTTATCCTAAAAGACCTAACCCTGATACTGTTTCATTAAAACGAGTTAGGGACGCGTTAGACAATGGTTTAATCGATCAGAAAGCATATAACGCGATCGTGCAAAAACCTAGCAAACCATTTAAGAATAACGAAATTAAACAAGCCTAACAACTAATTAAATGGTGGCGGATATCCGCCACCAAGGGATAAGTAAAATGAAATATTTTTGGATTACTACGATTTATGAAAATCACACCAGATGGTTGACACGTGCCGATACTTTTGAGGATATGAATGAAATCGTGCAAAATATTTTGCATTTTAAGGATCAAGCTCTAAGAGAGGGTGAAGCCTATGAAGCCTATGAAGTTGTTAAGTTTACAGTAGAAGAAAAAGAGGATAAATAAAATGAAAAACTCAGAAACATTTTCTAATTCATCAACATTTTTTACGCTAATGGGTATTGATTTGGTAATGTTTGCACACGTTCTATTTCAAGACGTGATCATTATGGAATCATTGTTTTACCTAGCGGTGATATTTTGGGCGTTAACTATTGGCGCGATAATATCATTATTCAAAGAGGGAGAACTATTTTAAAAAAATTCCTGACACTTTCAATTTAATTGCCGTCTAATATTATATAAAGGAGATAAAAGACTATGAAAAATAAACAACAACAATTAGACGGCTTTGAATGGTTAGAAGAATTAAAAAAAGATCCAAAAGATATAAAGGATCCCATAACTAAAATAGTTGCAAAGTTATTGAAAAAAGAGATAGAAAATAGTTGCAAAGTTACTAAAAAATAATTATAATTATTATATCTTAAACAGATAACAAAGGATAAAAGGACGATGAAAAAAGACAACGAAAAAACAATATTTAACGATTTACTTGATTTAATGCAAACAGAGTCTAGCAATTGGATATCGCCACTAGTTGCACAATGTAAGACTGGTGGACTACCAACTAGCTTATCAAGTAACAAAGTTTATGAAGGATCTAACTTTATTAGATTGTTGATCGCGTCTCATAAAAAAGGTTTTACTTCTAATCAATGGGGTACGTTTAAATATTTCAATAAACTAAACGCTAGAATTAACAAGGGAGAAAAGGCAACGCCCGTTGTACACTTTCAAGTTAATCAATACGACAAAAAAGAGAACGGCAAAGTAAAACTAGATAGCCAAGGCAACGCGATCAAGGTATTCGTTCCACAGGCAAAATGGTTTAATGTTTTCAACATTGAACAAACAAACATGGAAACAGAAAACCGACCAGAAATCAAAAACGTATGGTTTTCAATTAAAAACGTAGATTCATTCGTAGCTAGTCAAAATGCAAATATTAAGCATATTGAATTTTGTATACCTTGCTATAAACCAAAACACGATATTATTGAAATGCCAATGAAAGGATCTTTCACTGATACGCCCACCAGTTCACAAGTAGAAAATTATTATTCGACTTTGCTACATGAACTAGTGCATTGGACTGGTGCGAAGCATAGACTAGATAGATTGAAGTTAAGAGAGAATAGAAAAGAATACGCCTTCGAGGAATTGATCGCAGAAACAGGATCCGCGATTCTATGTTGTACGTTGGGAGTTACTCCACAAGTGAGAGAGGATCACGCGCAATATTTAAATCACTGGATCTCTATACTGAAAGATAAACCTAAACAAATGATCAAAGCATTTGGACAATCTAGCAAGGCAATTAGATACTTAAACGATAACCATAACAATTATATAAACGCAATAATAGAGGCTTAGTCGGAGCGGGAGCGGGAGATCGTCTCCCGCATCCCTAGCGGGGGTTAGGTACTTAGATCGGATCGGAGTTTTTGGTTGGTGGTTAAAAATCGACCAAAAAATTTTTTGCCCCCCTTATTAGTAGTAAAGTAGTAGCAAGTTGTAGGTTTTATAAATATAATTCAAGATAATTATCATTGGACGGAGAACCGTGATGGAAGTAACGAGTATCAAGGACCGTGTTCCGTTGGTGCCTGTTAAGGATAAAAGGCAAGTGGAACAAGTTCGAGTAGAGGAGCAACGTGAGCAGAATAAACCTAAACCCAAACTTATTCAGAGGGTTGATATTAGGGTATGAGTTTAAACGCGGTAAGTGATGATGTGGCTCGTGAGATATTGGCACTGGAGGAAGCCAAGCGTAGACTGGCTATTCGAGATAAGGCACAAGATGATTTTATGGTTTTCGTGAACCATGTATATGAGGGTTTTATTGAGGGTAAACATCATCGTAAAGTAGCCAAGCAATTTGAGAAGTTATCAACTAATCGTGGCTCACGGATCATTGTCAATATGCCTCCTCGGCATACTAAAAGTGAGTTTGCGAGTTATTTATTACCTGCGTGGTTGATAGGTAAGAATCCTAGTTTAAAAATTATTCAGACGACACACACTGCTGAGTTAGCGGTGCGGTTTGGTCGTAAAGTTAGAAATTTAATGGAGATGGAACAATATAGGGAGGTCTTTCCAGATGTTAATCTTAAAGCTGATTCCAAGGCTGCTGGACGGTGGGAAACGTCAGAAGGCGGTGAATATTATGCGGCTGGTGTTGGAGGTGCGATTACGGGTCGTGGTGCTGACTTGCTCATTATTGATGACCCGCATTCGGAACAAGATGCGTTATCTGAGAATGCGTTAGAGAGTGCGTATGAGTGGTACACTTCTGGTCCGAGGCAGAGGTTACAGCCTGGTGGTTCGATAGTGGTGGTTATGACTCGTTGGAGTTTGAAAGATTTGACGGGTAAGTTAATTAAAGCACAAGCAAGTGATGTGATGAGCGACCAATGGGATGTGGTGGAGTTTCCCGCGATATTGCCGAGTGACAAGGTATTATGGCCTGAGTATTGGAAGAAGGATGAGTTGTTAAAGGTTAAGGCGAGTTTGAGTTCTGCGAAGTGGAACGCGCAATGGCAACAAAACCCCACGGCCCAAGAATCAGCGATCATTAAACGTGATTGGTGGAATGTGTGGGAGAAAGAGCAGATACCGCCTGTAGATTATATTATGCAAAGTTATGATACGGCATTTAGTAAGAAGGAGACGGCAGACTATAGTGCGATAACTACTTGGGGTGTATTTCAACCTGAGGAGGGTGGTGCAGACCATATTATTTTATTAGATGCTCAGAGGGGTCGTTGGAACTTTCCCGAGCTGAAAGAGACTGCGTTGGAGGAGTATAATTACTGGGAACCCGATATGGTGTTGATAGAGGCGAAGGCTACGGGTACCCCGTTAACGGACGAGTTACGAAATATGGGTATTCCTGTGGTAAATTATACACCGAGCAAAGGTCGTGATAAGGTAACGAGGATGCACATGGTCGCACCGATATTTGAGAGTGGTAAAGTGTGGGCACCAGAGAAGAAGTTTGCGGAGGATTTGATTGAGGAGTGTGCAGCTTTTCCTTATGGTGAGCATGATGACTTTTGCGATTCGATGTCGATGGCGTTGATACGTTTTCGGAAAGGTGGTTTTTTAAGTCTAAACCATGACGAGCAACAAGACGACATAACTGATTATAAATTAGCACCGAGGATATATTACTGATGTTAACAGCACTTATAGGTCCAGTTACAGGATTATTAGATAAATTTATTGAAGATAAAGATCAGAAAGCTAAGTTAGCGCATGAGATAGCAACTATGGCTGAAAAGCAGGCACATGACGTTGCGATGGCGCAGATAGAGGTAAATAAAATTGAAGCAGCTAGTCCACAGTTTTTTAAAAGTTCGTGGCGACCGTTCATTGGTTGGGTATGTGGGGTAGCATTTGCCTACCATTTTGTGATACAACCTATTATTATATTTGTGGTTACATTATTTGGTGCGGAAGTCCCTCAATTACCAGAATTTGACATGGCAAGTTTGATGACGGTATTAGGTGGTTTATTAGGGTTAGGGTCACTCCGTACTTATGAAAAATCTAAGGGGTTAACAAAGTAAGATGGCAGAATCAATGATGGACAAATCGATGCCTCCTATGGGGCAGCCGATTATGGACGAAGAAGATCAGGATATTATTGTTGAGGAAGAAGAGGGTGAGATCGAAGAAGATCCAAATGAGTTACCGCGCGTAATTATAGAAGGACAGGATATCACTGAAGAGTTAACGCAAGAATTACTTACAGATTTTGATGCGAACCTTGCGGAACTGTTAGAAGAGAAAGAATTAACTGATATTTCAAATGAGCTTATCGGTTATTATGAAGAGGACTCGTCAGGTCGCCAAGAATGGCAAGATGCTTATACCGATGGTTTAGACTTGTTAGGTATAAAGTATGAAGAGAGAGAAGAACCATTTAGAGGTTCTAGTGGTGTCACCCATCCCCTGATAGCTGAGGCTGTAACTCAGTTCCAAGCGCAAGCGTATAAAGAGCTTCTACCAAGTTCTGGCCCCGTAAGAACGCAAGTGATTGGAACGTCTACCCCACAAACGGTAGCTCAGTCTCAGCGAATTCAAGATTTTATGAACTATCAGATAGTTCATGTTATGGACGAATACGACCCTGAGATGGATAGATTATTGTTTTATCTACCACTGGCGGGTAGTGCTTTCAAAAAAGTATACTTTGACGACATTTTAGATCGTGCAGTTTCTCGTTTCGTACCCGCAGATGACCTAGTGGTACCCTATAATGCCACTGATTTAGCGTCAGCATCCAGAATTACCCACGTAGTACGCATGAGCATGAACGATGTGCGTAAATATCAGGCAGGTGGGTTCTATAGGGACATTGAATTATCGCCTTATACCGAAGATGATGAGCTAAAAAAGAAGGAAAGAGAGCTTTCTGGGGTACAAAAAACGGCAGATGGGGAGGAATGTACACTGTTAGAGATACATACCGACCTAGATTTGACTGGTTTTGAGCATATTAACCCGTTAGATGAAGAAAAAACGGGTATTAAGATACCTTACATCGTCACAATCGACTTAAGTAGTCAAAAAGTATTAGCAATTCGCAGAAATTACACTGAAGGGGACGAATTTTTCCGCAAACAGCAATATTTTACCCATTATAAGTTTCTCACAGGCTTAGGATTCTACGGATTTGGGCTTTTACACATGATTGGTGGGCTAGGACGCTCGGCAACCTCCATTTTGCGTCAATTAATCGATGCAGGGACGTTAGCGAACCTCCCCGCAGGGTTCAAGGCCCGTGGTATTAGGATAAGGGACTCCGATGAGCCGTTATCGCCTGGTGAATTTAGGGATATTGACTCTCCTGGGGGTGCTTTAAGAGAAAGTATTATCCCATTACCTTATAAGGAACCGTCACAAACGCTGATGTCGTTATTAGGCTTCGTGGTCGATGCAGGGCGAAGATTTGCGATGGTAGCGGACATGCAAACTGGAGAAACTAAGCAAAATCAAGCAGTTGGAACAACTTTAGCGTTATTGGAACGTGGTTCACGGGTCATGTCAGCGATACATAAACGTATGTATTACGCCCAAAAACAAGAGTTTCGTATGTTAGCTCGTATTTTTTCAGAGTCATTACCACCTATGTACCCTTATCAGCATGTAGGTGTCGATGCAATGATAAAACAATCTGATTTTGACGACAGGGTAGATGTGGTGCCAGTTGCCGACCCAAACATCTTTTCAATGGCACAACGTATGACGTTAGCACAAACGCAACTACAGTTAGCACAATCTAATCCGCAGTTACATAATATTTATGAGGCGTACCGTAGGATGTACGAGTCGATAGGAGTACAGAATATAGAGACTATTTTGCCTCCTCCTCAACCCCCACAACCAATGGATCCAGCTATAGAGAACTCGATGGCTCTACTTCAAAAACCCTTGAAGGCGTTCCCTCAGCAAGATCATGATGCACATATAGCCTCCCACTTAGCATTCATGAAAACTCCTGTTACTGCAAACTCCCCTGCCATTTTTGGTGCGCTACTATCTCATGTTTCAGAGCATATTGCGCTGAAAGCAAGAAATATGGCAAATGCAGAAATGGAACAAATGATGCAGGAAGCAATGAGCTTAGGACAACAGCCTATACCATTTGACGTAGAGTCTCGAGTTGCTCAACTTATTGCGGTAATTACGCAAGAAGTAATGGCACAATTAATGCCACCACCGAAAGGCCCAGATCCATTAGTAGCATTGAGGGCAAGAGAGCTAGATATTAAAGAGCTAGACTTACAGCGTAAAGCATCAGAGTTTCAACAAAGGCAAGGTTTTGAGGTGGATAAAGAAGCATCGCGTCAAGACTTAACTAGAGAGAAGATAGATTCAACTGAAGACATTGCTCAGTTACGAGCAGATGTAAACCTAGAGCGCATTAATCGTAGTACACCAGGTCGAGGCGAATAGTGGCAGAAACTAAAAAGCAAAAAAAAATTGCTAAGGTGATGCGTGAGTTTAAGGGTGAAAAACTTAAAGGCAGAGATGACAAAACTATAACCAACCCAAAACAAGCGATTGCCATTGCCTTGAGTCAGGCAGAAAAAATGTCTAAAGGTGGTGTCAAACGAGATCCTAAGGTTGGCACTGGTAAAAAACCCAAAGGCAGTGATAGAAGACTTTATACCGATGAAAACCCAAAAGATACAGTGAGAATAAAATATGCTACAGTGCAAGATGCTAAAGAAACTATCAAAAAAGTTAAAAATATTAATAAGCCGTTTGCGCGAAAGATTCAAATTTTAACGGTACTAGAACAACGAGCTAAGTTTGCGGGTAAACCAGAACAAGCTCGATTAGCTAAAAAAGCAAAGGAATCTTTGCGTAAGAAAATAACAGTAAAAGCAAGTGAAGGAACAGCAGTTATGGCAAAACAAATACCACCTGGGCCAGAAGGGGCAGGATTAAGAGCTTTAGAAAAAGACGAACCTGACGTAGTAGATCAAATTCTTAAACGGAAAGATAAAAAGAAAAACGAACCGTTTGGTAAAGGCGGTTTTGCAGAAGGCGGAATTATTAAAGGTTTTACTAAAGGGAGACAGTTTTAAATGTTTCACGTGAAACTTACAAAAATATTTATTTTAGTATTTATTTCATTACCAGTTTTTGGTTATGATACTAATATACCGAGGATTAACGACAAAATTATTGTCCCGTTAGAAAGTGGTTATGTCATTCCTCGCATAACGGATTTAGATAATATACCTTTTACTCAATATTATTTTGAGGTTGAAAGAGAAAATGTTGTCATACCGCAAGATAAAATAGTTGAACCTTGTTTTAATATTTTAATGGAAGATTAGATGGTACGCAGAACACAAATGCAAAAACAAATGAATTTGTCTCCTAGTGAAGCCAATAGGCTGTTAAAAAAAGCTAGAGAGATGAATGAAAAACAATTTAATTTAGGTGGTGCAGATATGACAGACGATACTATGAAAAAGGTAATTATTACCAAAAAAACCATAGAGCTTGACCCGTCAGAAGATATGCAAATGGCAGAGGGTATGAAAATGGCTGACGGTGGTTTTGCCGAAACAGATAGAAAGACGTTAGTGCAAGACGGTGATTCTTCAGGTGTTCGTGGTACGGGTGCAATGATAAAAGGTTTCGACTTTGAGGGGGTATTCTAAGATGCCAGGTTTAAAAAAAGGTATAAAACAAATTAAGATGCAGAGTGGCGGCACTAAAAAACAACAAGCTAGAGAAGCTATATCTAAAAGATTAAAGGAAAAGGGATTAGCTGATGTAACGAAAGAAGAGTTAGATAGATTTAAAAAGAGACAAAAATTTAAAGGGTCTAACAAAGAGGCTCTTCGAATGCTTTTAAATCAACGGAAAGCTAAACCAAAAGTTGTAGGTACAGAGTTAAATGACCCAAGATTAGCAAGATTTAAAGACAAAAAAGAGATTAAAAAAAGTCAAGAACAAATAAAGGCAGGTGTAAAAAAAGCTGAACAAAGAAGAAAAACAGAAAAGAAAAAAGGAGAAAGAACTGCTGGTGCTGCATTAGCACTTACGGGTGCAGGTAAAGTTGCTACAGGAGTTCTACCTAAGGTTGCAACAAAAGTAGCAACGGCTATAAAGACTGGAAAAGATGTAACAGCAGTTGCTAGAAATAAGACAGAAAAATTAAAAGATAGACAAGTAATCAGAAATAAAAAAGGTGAAATTAGTAGGGTTTCTAACAAAAATATAAAACGTGGCGAAACATTGCAAAAAGTTGGATCTAAAGCTAAAAAGGCTGTGGATGAAACTAGAAAAACAATTAAAAGTGCTACAGGAGTTGGCGTTGGTAAAGGGCGGAAAGGAACTCAGACTGAAAGAGATGGGTTTAATGTCATTAGAGGTAATATTTCTGCTAAAACAGTAAAAAGAGGCAGAAATTTAAGAAAAGGAACTAAAATTGCAGCACCAACCATCACTGCTGCGGCAACAAGTTCAGCAGCAGCTAAACAAGCTAATAAAAGAAAGGAAGAACAAGCTCAAAAAATGAGAGCAGGTGGAACTTTTAAAGGAACTTTTTAACATGTCACTAACATTCAAAAAAACACAAGAGCGTTTTAAAAAATTACGAGACGATAAAAATCGAAAAAATAAAATTGCATCTGATAAAGCAAAAGTTAAAACAAATACCGCAACGACCACAAAGAAAAAAAGTGGATTGTCAGATTTTGAAAAAGCGTTTGCCACGGCCAGAAGAAATTTTATTGGCAAAAAGATAGATCCCAAGACTGGTAAACCAGCAAAAGCAACCTTTATGTTTAAGGGCAAAAGGTATAATGTTCAAACTAAAGAAGATAGAGCAAAAGTTATTGGTAAAGTGCCTTCAGGAGTTAAGCGAGGTTCAAGCACTATAAAATCAACTAAAGCAACTAAAGCAACTACAGCTACGACTAAACCAAATACAACAACTAAAACAGCTACAGCTACAACTACAACTAAAAAAGATAAGCCATTTCGAGGAACCAGTGTTAAAAAAATTGGATTAGAAGATGCTCGAAGAATTGGGTTGACAGGCACAAAACTAAGAACAGGTGTAGCAGATCAAAAAAGAGAAATTGCAGCTCGTACTAAATTTGACATGGATGCTAAGGCTGCCGAAAACGAAAAATTAGAACAAGCAAGAAGACTTTTAGATCCTATTTTTACTATTGCAAGACCAAGAACTTTTTTAAAAACTTTGACACTTGATAGGTTGCCGTTTACAAGAAAATTAACAGGGCCACGAAAAAAATTACCTCCACCAAAAAATATGGCGAAAGGCGGAAGTTATTTTAAAGGAAATTTTTAATAAACTATGGAAGATCCAACTACTTTTTCGTATCATGTGCTCAAAGCCCTTAGAGAGCGCATTGAATTAGTAGAGCAAAATATATTAGAGGGCAGTACAAAAGATTATTCTAGTTATCAAAAACTTGTAGGTGAGTTAACTGGTTTAAGATTTTGCGAAGGTGAAATAAGAGATATTTTAAAAAAGATAGAGGTTGAATAATGTTATACGTTCCAGATCATGTTGCAAAAGAAGAGCAAGAAAAACAAACATCATTATCGGACGCTTATGTAAATAAAGAAGAAAAAGTTTTAAATCCAGAGTTACTAGATAGAAAACTTACTGAAAGATTACCACAACCTACAGGTTGGCGCATATTAGTTATGCCATATCAAGGTCGTGCCAAAAGCGATGGGGGTATTGCCATCCCAGATGCTGTTAGAACTCGAGAAGCATTAGCTACGGTTGTAGCTTATGTTTTGAAAGTAGGACCACTGGCTTATCAGGATATTGCTAAATTTGGTGAAGATTCTGAAAAAGCATGGTGCAAGGAAGGTGATTGGGTTTGTATTGGTCGTTATGCTGGTGCTCGTTTTCGCATAGAAGGCGGTGAAGTCAGAATAATTAATGATGATGAGGTAATAGCTACTATATTAGAACCCGATGATATACAACACGTTTAATTAAAAAAGGACAATCAACGTGCAAGATGAAAAACCAATAGAAGTTGGCGACAGTGAAGAAACTGCGGTCGATGTTGACTTAGAAGAAAAAAAGGTAGTGGATGATAATAAACAAGCAGAGCTTAAATTAGAAACCACTGATGATAAAAAAGAAGATGAATTAGAACAATACAGTGACAATGTAAAGTCACGTATTAACAAGCTAACTCATCGTTATAGAGAAGAGGAGCGTCAAAAACAAGAAGCAATAAATTTTGCTGAAAATGTTAAAAAGCGTAACGAAGAGCTTGAAAAGAGGTTAGAAAGACTTGATCAAGGTTATCAAGAAGAATTTAATACTCGAGTACAATCTCAGTTAGATGTGGCTAAAAAAGTATTAAAAGACGCACATGAGTCAGGTGATGTAGATAAAATAGTTGAAGCACAAGAGGCGTTAGCTAATTTATCTGTTGACAAAGTGCGTTTAGCTACCGCTAAAAAACAAGCAGAGGATACTGCGGCACAAACAGCCGAATCTGATCCTGTTGCAACGCAACAAGCTCAACCTCAACAACCACAAAAATCTATGCAACAGGTTTTTGAACAGGAACCATTATTGAAAGATTGGGTACAAAAAAATGAATGGTTTGGTAAAGATGAGGTAATGACATACGCTGCTAGGCTTATTGACGACAGATTGGTCAATCAAGAAGGATTTGACCCGATGAGCGATGAGTATTATGCTGAGATAGATAAACGAATGGCTGCGGAGTTTCCGCATAAGTTCAATAAAAACGTGGCAAGCAGGAAGGTGGCATCTGCCGAATCTTCCGCATCACGCAGAAAGGGTGGACAGAAAACAGTTCGTCTAACCCCTTCACAGGTAGCGATAGCGAAAAGACTAAATGTTCCTCTTGAGGAATATGCAAAATACGTGTAGGAGTTAGATAATGACAGAACAAAACGAGAACACAACTCGCCAAACAACTAGAAGTAGAACTTCACGAAACAGTGAAACCCGAAAAAGGGAGTCTCGAAGACAACCTTGGAGGCCACCTTCAGCTCTTGAAGCACCTCCAGCACCAGAGGGTTACAAGCATCGTTGGATTCGTGCAGAAGTTATGGGCTTTGATGATAGAAAGAACATATCTGCAAGAATGCGCGAAGGATGGAACTTAGTGAGAGCTGAGGATTATCCTGAGTTTGATGCTCCGACCATTGAGGATGGGAAACACGCAGGAGTGATTGGTGTAGGAGGTTTACTACTAGCAAGAGTGCCTATTGACATTGTGGACGAACGCAATGCTTATTTTCGGGGAATGACCCGCGATCAGATGACTGCTGTTGATAACGATTTAGCGCGAGAACAGCACCCAGCAATGCCTATTAGTAAACCTGATCGGCAAACAAGTGTAACATTTGGAGGCCCCCGTAAAGAGGAGGGCTAGGAGATAATAAATTATGGCTAATATAAACGGAGCTTTTGGTCTTCGTCCTATCGCTAAGTTAGGGCAAGGATCTAATTCTACTGGTTTTACAGGCTATACTCCTTATGAAATTGCATCTGATAACTCAAATCGAATTTACCAAGGTATGCCAGTAATTCCTTTAAGCACAGGTTTTATCGACCGTGTAGGAGCTGCGGCAGGTGGTTCGGTTAGTTTAGTAGGTGCTTTCATGGGTTGTGAGTTTGTATCTAGTACAACTGGTAAAGTTGTATTTTCTAATAACTGGCCTGGTTCAGGTGCTGATAGTAATCACCCTGTAAAGGCTTTTGTTGCAGATGACCCTAATCAATTGTTTTTGATTGCGTCAGATGCTTCGCTAACTAGTGAAGCAACTACAAGGGCTGCTGTATTTGCTAATGCCAACTTTTCAAGTGGTCAAAGCGGAGATAATACTACTGGTATGTCTTCAGCTGCATTAGCGGTTAGCACTATTGCAACAACCAATTCACTGCATCTCAGGATTATGGGTTGGCAAGAAGACCCATCAAATGCTGACTTTGCATCCGCAGGTATAGGACTTATTGTGCGTTTAAACAATAGTTTCAACGCTCCTACTGGTTCTATTGCTGCTGGAACACCATCAACTACTGGCGTATAAGGAGGTTAAAACATGGCTATTAGTAGAGCACAATTAGCGAAAGAGCTAGAGCCTGGCCTCAATGCCCTTTTTGGGATGGAGTATGCTAGGTATGACGATGAACACGCAGAAATCTATGAAACAGAATCTTCAGACAGAGCGTTTGAAGAAGAAGTGATGCTTACAGGTTTTGGGTCTGCACCCGTTAAATCTGAAGGTGCCGCGGTTACATTTGATGATGCACAAGAGGCTTTCACAGCACGATATACACATAAGACTATTTCTTTAGCTTTTTCAATTACTGAAGAAGCAATTGAAGATAATCTTTATGATCGTCTTGCAAGCCGCTATACCAAAGCATTAGCTAGAAGTATGGCACACACTAAACAGGTTAAGTCTGCTGCGGTATTAAATAACGCATTCGATAGCACTGTTACAGGTGGAGATGGAAAAGAGCTTTGCGCTACAGACCACCCTCTAACAAATGGTAACACTTTTCGAAATGAGTTAAGCACAGCTGCTGACTTGAACGAAACAAGTTTAGAAAACTCTTTAATTGACATTTCTGCGTTCGTAGATGAGCGTGGACTTAAAGTGTCTGTAAGAGGTACTAAACTTATTGTACCACCTGCGTTACAGTTCGTTGCAGATAGATTGTTAGAATCTACTCTACGACCAGGAACCGCAGATAACGACATTAACGCTTCTCGTAACATGGGAATGTTGCCTGAGGGTTATGTTGTAAATCACTATCTTACAGATTCAGACGCTTTCTTTATTAAGACAGATACCCCAAGAGGTTTCTTGCACTTTGAAAGATTGCCAATGTCAACTAAGATGGAAGGTGACTTCGATACAGGTAACATGAGATTTAAGGCTCGAGAGCGTTATAGCTTTGGTTTCTCAGATCCACGTTGCGTATTTGGTTCGCCAGGTGCATAAATGATTAGGGGGAGCTAGTCTCCCCCATTAATCTGGGAAATAACTAGCCCTAGCGACTGTCCCAGCAGACGCTTACCAAGACTCTAGGGCGAAACCTTTGGTAAGGAGGATATTTAAATGGCAGTACATTTTACTGGCCCAGTGCTTTACGCAGGTAAAGACGGACAAAGACAATGGTTTGAAAATTTACCAGTAGCGAACAATCCTGACTATTTAATGTACATGGATGATTTTACTGGTATCGCATTAGACACTACTAACGATTGGACATTAATAAAGGACAGTTCAGCTTCAGGTGCTTTAGGTGCAGACGCTGAAAATGGTACGTTAGTTTTAAGTTCTGAAGCAACTACTGATAATGACGGTGCTTCTGTTCAAGGTAACGAAATATTTGCGTTATCTGCTACTCGTGATATTTGGTTTGAAACTAAATTATTTATCACTGATGCAGAAGGCGATGCTATGGACGTTTGCGTTGGTTTGACAGTTAACTTTGCAACTAATCCAGAAGCTATGCTAACCGCAGCAGATAGAATAGTATTTCAGATAGATGACGGTGATAGTAATATTGATTGTGTCACCGAAAAAGACGGAACAGCCACAACTACTGATTCAGGTATTGATATTGTAAGTGGCACATCTGTTACTTTAGGTTTTCATGTAAAAGGAACTGGAAGTG